>Ga0115842_100354_pt1 | contig 18259 bp, 25 predicted proteins | sample InSIn2SAF170_2_FD_83856 | JGI IMG/M metagenome (GOLD analysis project Ga0115842, IMG submission 83856)
TGGCCACACTGCAAGACGCTGCTAGGCGAAAATGAATTGAGCATGCAACTCGACTGGCCGCATGTTTCCCAGTCGAGGAATTCCATTGCACCGTAGTGAGACGTCCTCGCAGAACTGTTCATGTAATCGGCCGCAACTTGTTGGCATTTAGCAGAACCAGCATAGCATGGCTCGGCCCAAGGAACTGTAAGCTTGAGAGTCCCATTAACCGTTCGATTGAAGGCGGCCCATCGACCCGTCGATGGCCAACACGGTTGCGATGGAAGGCATGTGTAGTTGGATTGTAGGGAACCATTTTCCTCGACCGTAATGTGAGAGGTGTCGTTCGCCGTCAGTGGTGGGAGACTGGTCCAATAGAAGGTGAAGTATCCGAGCAAGATACAACTGCCGATACATGGCCATATAGACCACCGCTTGATCTGCCTCCCGCCCTTAATCTTCGTCTCTTGTTCATAATTATGAGATTCCAGAGTCAGTTTCCCGCTCAAGAACATTTGTGACTTGGGGTAATCCATTGCAAAAGACCGGATAATCGTCTCCAACGCTCAAGTCAATCGAGAACGAAAACAGATTCGTGGACGAATAACAAATCTGCGACGGCGATAAAGCCTCTCATGTAAGGAGACATAAGTATACTACGGACCTGGCGCAGCTCACCATGCTTGGGTGCCATTTTTGGACAATGGCTCAACCACGCTCAGCCCCAACACCACCAGAATGGCCCCGCACCAGTTAGATGCATCATACGCCCAAATACTCAACATAAGCATTCATTGGCGGCATCAGGCGTATTACGCCTACATCAGGCAGACGTTGGTTTGTGGATTCATAGCTGAGTATGCGTCGTATTGGTGATGTCTCGAAACCCTTGGGACGCCGGAGCGTGGTGTTGCGGTACAGCAGGAGGCGGTTCCTGACTTCCCATGCGATCTGCATATGCGGGGCACACTTGGCGGTGGTGCACCAAGCTGCGCCTACAATTGAGGCACCGTAGCAAAGCTGAGGCCTTGGGGCCAACACCCTTAGCCAAATATATCTCCAGAAAAGCCGTTCGATATGATCGAGAATGCGGCGTCATGCTCAGGGGTCGCGATCTGCCTAGAAGCGTCTTGCAGTGTGGCCATGGGAGTGAGCAGCCAATGATCACGACAAGCTCAAAGGCCACGGAAGCCGAACGGACGGCGGGTGGGCTTATTTAAGAAGAGCACCACTTTGTTTTCTCGTGTCAGCCGTGGGTGTAGTGAAGATAGAGGTGTGTGAGTCGAGAAAGACGGAAGGGAGGCGTATTCATGTGAAGCCGTACCTAATGGAGAAGTCGCGTCCCATGTCCAAATTCTATCACGTCAATAGCGAGTCACATAAAACCGTCTCAAGACGTACCGAAATCGCCGTGATCGCTGCGCAAAGATCCCCGAACCCACTTGCATTGATCTGACATTATCAGTTAAATATAATTTTTCACAGCTGGCAGGGACCGAACCGAACCGATGGATCAATGAGTCTGAAGATCATGCATGATCATCTACATTGTACTTAGGATCATGTCCCAGACTATTTTCTGCTACTTAGACTGTCGGTCCTCATGACTTGACTGATTAACAGACCTCATGTAACTCGTTGACTCCACTCGTCTTTGTAGGATCTATACTCGCACCTCATCTCGCAATCACGTTACATCACCCTTAATCAGCGTCAAGAACTCATGCCAAGGTTCCGGGAAGCATTGGTCAAGAGCGTTCCCGTCATTGGCGGAGCTCGGCCATCAGAGGCTATCATGGAGGTCGACGCGGCGATTCGCCCAGAAGATAAAGACACCAATCTCTCATGTGTGACTTGGAAGATAGATGAAGTCGACTACTAGCGCGGCACGATTGGGTCTCAGAAACTCTATCCGGGGAACCTTGATCCCATCAATGGCATGTTGGAGAGATATCCTTGCGGGAAGTGGCATCAACTTCGAGAAAAGATCCAGCGGGCCGTTGAGTTTGAGAGCGGTGTCGCAGCCTGGAGGGAAGGACATCGAGTACGAGGTTTGATTGCGGCTAGACGGATATGGGCGGTTTCGGGCCGGTTTGTAGATGGAAAATATGGCTGTAGCACAAGAGCCTGGCAGTATATGACACAGTAGCCCTTCAAAAGAAAGTGAAGTCGTTCCACCAAGAGTAACCCAGGACAGCCGCTGCGCTGAGGGCAGCGTATGCGACGTCCATCTCGATGGTGCTCCAGACCCACAGTGTAGCAACCGGAGGCGCGGCCTTCATGACATAGAAGTAACCATGCTTGTTCCCCGAACGGACGAGAAAGCATCCCGCAGCTATGGCACCGGCGAAGAAAGCGAGGTTGCGGAGGAGCGGGAAACGGGTCGAAAACGGGACATGGGAGAGGTAGACGAGGAGGAAGAAGATGGGCAGGGCAGTGCCTGCGCGCTGGAAAATCTCGCTCCAGACTACATCTTCGCGGTACTGGCTGTAGACGAGGATGTCGACGGTGAGGTGCATGACGGCCATGGTCACCGAGTACAGAATGCCTTCGCCCAGGGGCCCCAGCGGCTCTTCGTCGTTGAACGGGCGCTCGCCTGCCGGTGTGTTGTCCTTGTCAATGTCCCACCGGGGCTTTTTGCCATTTGCGATGTCGAGCTCACGTTGGCGCTCCTCGGCGAGCTCGAACAGCGTCTTTCCCTTCGGACCGGAGCGATCGGGGTGCTGGAGGATCATGTTGACACCGTCTTCGTCAATCTCGTCCGACGGCTGGAAGGCTGATCCGGTCGTCGTCGCATTGCCATTTATGCCTTTTCCGGCTGCGCGCCGCTCTTTGCGGTTGCCTCCCATAGCACTGGCTGTGGTCGCGTGAGAGCAGTGTGTCGTGAGGGAAGGTGCGGCCCTGCGGCTACAATTTTGGGCCAGGGTCCAAGCTCTTCAAGGCGAGGCGCATCATCGTTCCTTCCGACCCCCCCACACCCTCACACGTCCCTGGTCAACTTACCATTGCGTACTTGAACTCTGTCACCAAGATGAATTGGCTTACCTGGGCCGTTGTGCCCATTTTCGTCTTCGGCATGTGGCTTTATACCGCACAGCTGACCAAATCGTTCCCTACGCTACAAGGCAAACGCATTCTGCTCCTCATAGCCCACCCCGATGATGAAGCCATGTTCTTCGCCCCTACGCTGCTGGCATTGACGCGTCCAGAGCTTGGGAATCACGTCAAAATCTTGTGTCTGAGCAGTGGTACGACTGATCGGCTGCTCTACCATGGCTCTGTGGCTGACAACGTGTCATTAGGTGATGCCGACGGATTGGGCGAGATCAGAAAGAAGGAGCTCGTCAAAAGCGGTTTGCAGCTTGGATTGCGCTCAGCAGACGACATTCTTGTCCTAGAAGACACGTTTGTCTCTCCTCGTCGCTCCATCTGCTATTATACTAACTCCGTCCAGCAACTTCCCAGATTCCATGACAGTGACCTGGCATCCACGTTTGATCTCAAATCTTTTGACCACGACATTTGCCCCTAAGATGGCTTCTATTCCTTCCAAGGAGGCCCCAAAAGCCAACATTGACGCTATAATAACGTTTGATGCTCACGGCATCTCCTCGCATCCAAACCATATATCCTTGCACAGTGGCGCGCACGCGTTCCTGAAAGCTCTCATGCACCGTCACAGTGGTTGGGACTGCCCAATTAAGCTTTACACGTTGACCACGACGTCTATCCTACGTAAATATCTCGCTATAGTTGATGCTCCTGCGACTATGGTTGGCGCTGTGGTACGGAAAAAGGAGCTTGGTGGCTTCCCAACCCCTCTCGTGTTCGCTAGTTCACCGATCGGGTACAGGACTGCACAAAAAGCTATGACTACGGCGCATGAGAGCCAAATGAGGTGGTTCCGATGGGGTTGGATTACCGTCTCCCGTTACATGGTCTTGAACGACCTGAAGAAGGAGAAGACGTTATAGATTTGGTGAGTGGGCCCCAGACACCCACAACCATACGAATACATCCCGAACAAACCAACGAGGACGTAAGGTATGGAAGTGAAAACATCCCCAAGCTTTTACTACCGCTGCTATCGTGGCGCACGAATACGTTCTACTCCCGTAGCGCAAAGGCAAAAGGCAAACTTCTGTTGAGGAGCACGAGGGACGACTACAGCATCTCTGCCATTTAGACCGAGTCATCAGGTCAATGACTGGTTGCGCGTTAGTGCCTTTCTAAGATTGCATGAGGGTGCGGTGTCACACTGTCGCGCAAATTCCGCAAAGGAATTCCCACTGGTTCCAATATCTTTTCACCGCTCCATATCAGCGAGTTTAATCAGGACGTCCAAAGTGTTCTCCGTAATTCGGCAAGATTTTTTATCCGACCAAAGATGATGCCGTGCAGCACGCTTCGGAGCTGAGGCGCTCAATCCGCGCTTGCCGTACCTTCGTGCGCCATATCACTTGCCTAATCTTCTGACAGACCACCCACTCAGAAATTAGAATAAGATCTACTAGGCTTCCCCGCGAACACCTCAGGTCCAAGCACCGCAAGCTTTGTCTGTGCAACAATGCCTTCCACACCATTCCTACGACTACCCGTGGAGATGCTTCGAAACGTTACGGACTACCTGGAAATCCAAGACCAAGCTCGACTATCCATGACGAATCGCTATCTACGGTTTACGTTGCCGGCTCCAACCCATTCAGACTTTCTCATAGCCGAAGCACGCGAATGGGCGATATCGAAGCAACTTTACACCTGCAAAGGCTGCGTTCGATTCCGCGGCTTACATCAATTCGCTGACGATATGAGAAAAGGTGCACGCGCCCGTAGCGCATCGGATGCGCGATCCAGGTTCTGTCTCGAATGCGGGGTCGAAAGAGGCTGGTATTCCGAAGGCGCGAAGATTGCAATCTATGGAAAGCCCGCTGTTTTGGGTCGGCTTTGCAGCGGCTTCACCGATCGCACCAGCTCTAAAGCATCATGCGGCTCTCGAGCATTAGCGTGGACTGCTCCTCCAAAACAGGAGCGCTCGCCATACGCTGATGACAGCCAGCACGAATACGATGACGAGTGGGCTTATATGTCCAGGTCATACGTTCGGACTAAGCATTCGGAAGATGAGTATGGACAGTGGCTCGGCATATAGTATGGAGGCAGAGGCGATCACGCAGTTGAGCATCAGTCCAAGGATGTATCCACTTCAGGGCGCCGTCGACGACACCACCCTACGGCGCCGCATCGACACCGTGTCATTCTAGGACACACTTCACAGATGGAAACTTGGAATTTGATCCCCAAAGCGACAGCAATGCCCGACGCGTCTTTTCCTAGTGTTCGTCGAACAGGTCAACTACTCAGCACCCCCAAACGCCATAAACACTGCGGTGTGAGGCCCTCATCGTTCGCTACAGTCTTCTGAGCCACGGCATACTATATATCGCACATATCGAAAGCTTCGCTTGCTTATACCATTTCATGCTTTATATGTCGGTTTGTACAGTGAAGTTGATGGGACTACACCCAGCTGGCAGTCCTCTGTTCGTCACCACGTCACGTCACGTCACCACCGCGCTTCACATATCATACCGCAGACTTATGCTCTTTGCAATCGTCGCTCATGAGGTTGTGTTGTGTTCTATTCGGAACCCTCAATATAAGCAGGCTTCCTGTACTTGTTCAGTGTCAAATCTCACGATGCCTTGATTAGCATCTTTCTCAGCTGCCGTCATCTACATTTGTGATCACAGTTAACCATCCATTTCGCGAGGTCAATTCAAGCATGACTCCACATAAAAAGAACCCTGCTCGGAGCCCTTCACCACATGTCCGGTATCCCGTTCCTAGACGCCCCTCATGGGTTCAACGAATTTGGCAGAGAGTGTCTTCGCCTGTACCGTGGGGAGAAATCTGGCAGAATGTACATAGCAGGAACGCGACAAGGTCCAATCTCACAACAGACCAATCCCTAGTACGATACTCACCATCCGGAAACGAGCCCACAAATCAAGCATCAGCAGCCAATGTTCCTCTAGCCACACGCCTTGTACAACTCACCCGAAGGCTGTCTACACCAATAGCAAATCTTCGACCACATACAGCACCACCAAACCCTCGTTCTGTCAGTTTCCAGCCAATCCGTTGGGAGCTTCATATCGAGGATGCCCATGGTTCGACCGCTTCAACGAACGTAGACTCCAAGAAAAGATGCCCCTACGACCCCACAGTGTTACAGTTCTTTGACGACTTCCAGGCTTCTACTTCGTTTTGCGGCTTGGGCTCAGGATGGCCATGGTCAGCACAACGACATATTCCCACGCCGTGCGATGACTGCCTCCAAGGGACCGATCGCGCGCACATCAATGTGAGTCCCAGCAGGTTCTCTAGGAAGCATTCAAACACACAGCGACGAAGCTCTGCAGCCAATGTAAGGAAGGTCGTAAATCCTAACCGTCCCATAAACCAAGTCTCTCCAGACCTGCGCAACAGCCATCCTCGCACATCCCGTACGCCTCAGCATCTCCGGCGGGAAACACCGCAAACATTACATCCTTGGGACTTGCCCCAGCGTCCTCCCGAACGCATGGGATTCAGGAATGAATCCGACAGCGAAGCAACGTTTAACCGCCTAAGACAGATTGTGGAAGGCGCCTCGACCAGACCATCAGGTCCCCGCGTCCCAGCACCCAGACTCCACCGGCTCTCCCCAGACATCGCGTACATCCACCGCCACGAAGTCGCCGCACACCAAGCCGCTATCCGCGAAGGCAGATATTCACCCGTACTGGAGCATCAAGCTCGAGGTAGCACCTCCATCGATGTTATAGGCTACACGTACAACCCTGCGCGCAGAGATTCTACATCTACTGCGTTGTACTCCGAAGGCAGCATCCCAGGCGAGTACCTCCCTCCCACACCACACGAGATAATGTCTCCTAGAGGCGTGCGATCACTGTTCCGCCGCCAGCCTATATCGCTTGCGCCTGTTTCCAGACCGGGGCTGATGTGGAGGCTAGACCAACCACCTTTTGTGCCAGCGCTTCCCCCGGGCACGGTTGTGCTACCGGTAGCGATGTGGGGACGTTCTACGAGTGCACCGGAGAACTGGGAGAGCGCGTTGAGACATAGTGCTGTGTATCGCGTGAGGGGATCGGATAATGCTCCGAGGGTGCCGAGCCCGTTGCATGAGCAGCATGGGGCTGAAAGCCTTGCGGCGGAAAGTGATGAGAGCAGCTGGAGTCATGGAACTATGCCATTTGATGAGGGTGAGGGTGGACGGACAAGGAAAGTGAACGGAGTGTCGAAAAAGCCGAACATAAGGGGTGGCGGGTATGAAGAGGATTGGCTGGGTAATCCTGCGTGGCGGGAGTCGATGCTGGATCAACACTGGGACGGATTCAATGAGTGTCGTGAGACTAGCCCGGGAGAAGCTGGCCTGGAAGAAACTCGACATGACGATGGATACTTCACAGGCTCGCTCCTTTATGAAGGCTACAAACTGGATGCATGTATGCACCCTACCACCGAAATGCCCCGTCTCCGTGGCGGCGGAAAACCCGACCATGGACCTAATCGTATCCCGGCATCTTTGTTCTACCTCGCCGGAGCTACGGGCAGACGACCGGGGCAGTCAATCACGGTCGATGAGTGGAACGGGATGAAGCCGAAGAAGAGGATGGGCGGACTGCTAGGCATGGCTGTCTTTGGGAATAAAGGTGGAAAGCCGTACATTCCAGAAACGAGGGATCAGGAGGTGCAAACAGTGCCTGAGCCTGAGCCTGAGCCTGCTACATCGGCGGATGGAGGAGCTGGTCCTGGGTAAGCTTTTTTGCCCACAAGTAATATAAGTGACTAATGAGTAGACTAGGTTTCCAGCTGTGGATGCAGTTCGTGCTGTCTCGCCGACACCAACGCCAGTGCCAGCACCGAATCCAGGCAGTGATGAACAGATCGTCTCGAAAGACGTTTCAGGTTCTGGAGCACATGACGCCGTCGACTCAGCGCCAGATGTAGGCGTAGAAGATACTTCGAAGGGTGCTCCTGAACAAGTTACAGATGACGCTCCCGCTCCCGCTCCCGCTCCCACTCCCACTCCAGAGTCTGGAAACCCTGCAGGCAAAGCTCAGGACGGTGCAGCAGACAAAGCTCCCACTCCTGCGACTGCCTCTGGCCCTGGTGTCCCAGACGTACCTCCTTCGGATACCAAGACCTCGACCACACCACACCAGCCCGCTACTCCAGCCCCAGACAACGCTGAAGAAATTACTTCTGGTCCTGCGCAGCCGACCCCCAAAAGCCCTAGTGTCCAAGACGTACCTCTGGATACGAAGACCTCAACCACACCATACCAGACTGCTACTCCGGCTCCGGACAACGCTGGAGAAGGCACTTCCAGCCCTGCGCCAGGCGAGGCAACGCTCCCTTATCCCACTACACCTCCTGATGTCGACGCCTCCGGTAAGAAAGATGATGCCGCGGCGAAAGACACGCATGTACAGATGCCCCCAACGCCAGAGGAGCCAGACGAAAAGGTTCCTTATCCCACTACACCTCCCAATGTCGATGCCTCCACGAAGAAGGATGATGTTGGTGCGAAAGACACGCATGTACAGATGCCTCCAACGCCAGAGGAGCTAGTCGGAAAGGTTGTGGAGGAAATGAGAAGGAAGGGAATGGTAGAGTGATACTGCTGCGGCGGATCTAGGAGGGGCCCGAGGTGTTTGTGGATAGTGTTTCCTGGTCTGTTTTGGTGAAGATGGTATGCCGCGGAACCACCCGGGTGCCGAAGTTTCGACTTGGTAGGATAAAATATGAAGGATATGATGGGTGGCATCAAATGTAGTTCATTGAGTGGGTATCATATTTTAGGCGTGGCTTCTCTTCTGCTTCACATCTTTTCCATGCTGGCCACGGGCCCGGGGGCTCCTCATGCTACAGTCCCCATTCATTCCTTCAAGCTCTTTCGATCTTCAACCATACCGTCCGCCCATGACTCTCCTAACCTTTCTTCTCTCCCCTCCTAAAACGGCTTAGCAACCTTCCTCGCCTCCCCCCTCCCCGTCCTCAAATCCCGCACCTCCCTCCAACTAACCGGCACAAGCACCTCCCCATCCTCCCCCCTCGCAACCACAACCCCCAACTCATTCTTCGCCGTGCTCAAATAATACCCCCCCTGGTCCCCCAGACTAATCACCACCGCGCGTATCACATCGCCCACCCTGAAGCTATCCTGCACAGTAACCTTATCCTTCTCCGTAGCGCGGATGTCCTCGCGCCGGATCTGCGCCGCGAACGGCGTGCTGCACACGGTGGAGTCGGACGAAATGGTTGTCGCGGAGGCGGGCGCGATGACGAGGATTTCGGCGGCGGCGAAGCGTGCGCCGAGTCGGGTTATGCGCGCGAGGACTTGCGTGTCGACGGAGGGGAGGATGTTTGCGCTCGAGGAGGCGGATGCTGAGCCGGGAAGGGATATCGAGAGGAGGGGGTGCTTGGTCGTTGTGGGGCTTGAGGACGGGGTGGAGGCGACGGTGCCGGCTATTGAGGCGTAGACGGAGGAGTCGTGGATGTGTGTTCCTGGGCCGGGGGCGTATTTGGAGGCTGGGCCGAGGAGGGTGCCTGGGAGGGCGAGCGTTGGGAGGGCCATGGTGGTGGTGGTGGTGGTGGGGTTTACGGTCTCTCTGGAGGAAGGTTGGAAGAGAATATGGGTTGTTTTTGCAGATTGGAATTTGGCGGATATTGCCAATGCGTTATGCAAATTGGTGGAAGGCTATGGGGACACTTGTTGTATATCAATGGTGTGGTGGTAGCTTTGGAGGAACTTTTTGACCGTCGAAGAGCTAGCTCGGCTAAAACTGCCAGTCTTGCACCTGCGTCATCCTCCATCAGCTTCGCGCTCCCACGTGACGATGCTCTATACTGGAGAGAGCTCCATTAGAACCCTGTCAAGGTTTCATGACTCTAGAGTTAATGGTAGTAGAGAGGAAGGAGCACCCCAGTACCACTGACATAATAGGGTTACCTGTTCTAGTTGCTCGGCGAATCTCTTTGTTTGACAAGACACTACACTATAGTTGTTTACAAGATCAATCAGGGGCGCTTCATCCGCCTGCTCGTGATTACGGGAAGAAGATAGACGCATTCCAGTGCCTCTACAGAAAAGACGCATTTTGCCGCTCCAGTGAACAACGCCGCTTGTGCAATTACCAGCAAAAACAAATCCTAGATTGCTCCGATCGCCGAGCCATGCAAGTCCTTCTTCCCTTCTCAAACAAAAGTCATGAAAAGCCATTCGTCGTAGGTCACATGGCACGTGGGACGGTGGGCCGGCCCTTTGTCCGGTCTGTCAGTCGCTCGTAGCTGAGGGCGACGAGTGGATCAGACAGCTTGGTAAAGGAGGAGCGGCTCTCCAATGTTTTCTATCTCAGGAATGGTGCACTTGAGGTCGAATGCCTTGGAGAGGACGATCTTGAAGATCTGACCAAAACATTAGCGACTGCAAAGAAGGACATTGAGTAGCGGGCATGGTACCTTTTGCACATTGATGCTGTGACTGGTGCTGCTAAAGATAAGACTGGCCTTCATAGCCTTTGCGAAGCGTTTTGCCTGACAAGCATTAGCTTTGCGCAAGTTTTGAGTGTGCGCGCTGCTTACCTGGTTCGAGATCTCCTCCTGCTCCTCGCGCGGGAAGTTGACAAAGTGGTCATACTTGGTGCCGACTAAGAATGGTATCGCGGTTTTGTTAAAGCCTCGTCCTTGGCGATACCACTCCTTGATCGAGTTCAGCGTGCTCTTACGCGTGAGATCAAACATGAAGAGTATCGCAACGGCGTCGTTGCAGACGAGTGGCAGCATGTTCACGAACTCGCGCTGGCCTCCGAGATCCCAGATGGAGAAGGTGATCTCAGTGTTCCTGATGGAAATGGTCTTCTCCATAAAGTTTACGCCTGTTCTAGTCAGCAATCGCCCTTTCCAGAGCGTGATGACGCGACGAACCTAGGGTTTGGATGTAGTCCTCGTCCCAGCTGCCCTCGACGTATTTGACCATCAGACTGGTCTTGCCGATCTGCGCGTCGCCCACCATGCCGACCTTGATTACGACACTGGGGTTCTTGGTCGCGTCCTGTTGCGAACTCCGCTGAGCCTGGTCCGAGTACGACCTCACATTGCCCTCCGAGTTGGAGTAGCGTCCCAATTGCGAGGTTGGTCTTGAGTTGGACTGCCCCATCTGTGTCTCCTTGGCGCTGTTGTAGTAGCCATGCCGTGGCGGTGTGTCTGCGTCCGACGGCGACGCAAAGCGCGAGTGGTAGCCCTCTCCCCCTTGTCCGCCGCTGTATTGGTACGCGGTATCTGAGTAGGATGTTGTTGGTCGGTGGTGGTTGTCGCTCGAATAGCCATTGTTGTAGCTGCTGGTGCTCTGCTGGAAGTCGGGCAGCGGCGCGACGGTCGAGGCGGTGATGGTGGAGTTGTTGCTGTCGTCCATGTCCAAGGGCTGATCCATGTGCTTCTGCGCCTCTTGTACCTCGTGCGCCTCCTGCACCTGCTGCACCTGCTGCACCTGCAATCCCTCGTCGAGCGGGTGCTCCTGCTGCATCTCTTGCTGCATCTCCATGGCTGATAACTGTGCAAAGCCGCGGGCGTGTCGCAGGTGGGCGAATAGGAGGATGTGATATGCGGCTGCAGACACCAGACACCAGGCGCTGGACGGCCCCGCCTGACGTGTGTGGATCAACTAGCGGACGCGTTGGGACGTGTAGACGAGCCCACAGCGCATGCTCTCTCGGTGCAGGGACTGTGAGTGCCGGCAGCGGAGCGCAGAGCAGAGTGTCGACCAAGTGTTGTCTGTTGACAATACAATACGGGCCCCTGTTGCTGCGTCTTTGTTGACAAGGGTGCGCCTGGAGACCAATCGAGGCCGCCGGTGGCGGTGTGGTGGGATGGCTGCTCGTTCAACATGGTCTGTGCCCGTCACCACCAGCGCCAAAAAATATCCCCGCGCGAACTTTTTGAAAAGAAAAGTCGCAGCTTAATTTGACATCCAACGCCACACAATACCGCCCAAAATGTCCAAGAGACCCGCCGAGTCGGACGAGAACGAGCTCGACGCTATCAAAAATGGCGACCGACCCATGGAAATCGACCAGAACGAAGCCGGAGAGTTTGAAGACGAATTCGAGGATGAGTTTGAGAGCGAAGACGAGATATTCGAGGCTGGTGTCGACGGCAGGCCAGACGAGGAGAGAGAAGCAGAGGAGAAAGAGCGTGCGTACTGCACCATTCGTACACTGCACAGCGACTAATTTGCGATAGATGCCATGGAGGTCGACCAAGGCACTTTCATACCCGGACGACACAAGCTCTCTGCCGGAGAGACCCTCGCCCCCGATCTATCCACATACGAGATGCTCCACACACTAGAAGCACCCTGGCCGTGTCTGTCTTGCGACCTTGTCCCGGACAATCTTGGCTCTGACCGAAAGACATACCCCGCGACGGTATACTCGGTGGCAGGCACACAGGCGGCGCAGGGACGGGACAAGGAAAACCAGATCATGGTCATGAAAATGAGCAGTCTGTCGAGAATGGAGAAGGAAGGCGAAGACGAAGAGGAGGAAGACTCGGACGACGAAGGCTCAGACCCCATCCTCGAGACCAAATCGATACCCATGACCAGCTGCACAAACCGGATACGCGTACACCAAGCGCCTCAGAGCACATCAGCAAAACCGGCGACTACCCTCACAGCAGCCATGACTGAATCAGGTCAGGTCATCATACACGACATCACACCCCACCTCACTGCCTTCGACACGCCTGGTTCTACCATTACACCCGCACAGAACAAGCCCGTTAGCACCATAAGAGCACACAAATCGAACGAGGGATACGCGCTGGACTGGTCACCACTCGTGCCTGAGGGCAAGCTCCTCACGGGCGATATCACCGGCAACATCTTCACCACAACGCGGACACAAGGCGGCGGCTTCGTCACCGACACGACGCCGTTCACTGGCCATGAAGGCACTGTGGAAGAACTCCAATGGTCGCCGAGCGAGAAGACTGTCTTTGCATCAGCGGGCAACGACGGCACAGTCAAGATCTGGGACGCGCGGTCCAAGTCACGAAAACCTGCCGTCAGCGTACAGGTATCCAACACAGATGTCAACGTCCTATCCTGGTCGCACCAGACAGCACATCTTCTTGCATCGGGCGCCGACGACGGCGAATGGGCCGTCTGGGATCTCCGCCAGTGGAAGCCATCCACCTCTCTGTCTTCAACAGCTAAACCTTCACCCATCGCCAATTTCAACTTTCACAAGGAGCAGATCACGGCTGTGGAGTGGCATCCGACGGACAGCAGTATCGTGCTAGTGTGCGCTGGCGACAACACGCTTACGCTGTGGGATCTTGCAGTCGAGCTTGACGATGAAGAGAGCAAGGATACTGGCGGCGTCCCGGATGTACCGCCCCAGTTATTGTTCGTGCATTATATGGAGCAGGTCAAGGAGGCGCACTGGCATCCGCAGATTCCGGGTGCGGTCATGGCCACGGGCGGATCCGGCTTTGGGTAAGTATCATCCCTGTCCGTGCATGGCAAGGACCAGACAGCAGCTAACGGTGAAACAGCGTGTTCAAAACGATTAGTGTATAGATATCTAATCTACATGATATGGCACAGTCCGGCGACATCAGCATTCCTCGAATCAGTCCTGTCTTGTTTCAATTGTTGCAAACGTTCCGCGCGCTTACGGCGTGTATCCCTTGTTTCGCGTGGTCACGTTCCTCGTTCCTTCCGTATCCAGTGCTGCCCTCCTAATCCGGTCACAAAGAAGGTCTAGAGGAACAAAAGCTTTCGGAATCCTCTCACATGTGAACAGAATATCTATCCGCATGCTAAACTTCGCAGCGTGTCTCTTGCCACAATATCGCGATCCCATAGTATACCATGGCGTTTGTACAGTTTCATCCGCAGCAGAGAAACGACGACGTATGGTACCCGCCCAGTCCGACCAGCAGATCATTTGATTATTCGACAATCCAGCACTTCCACATGCAGGACACAGTACACTATTTGCTGACCCTACCCACTCCCCTTGTATCTATCCCTCCGGCGCAACCCGGCCGACAGAAGACTCTAGTCAAAGCGATATACGAAGCTCGACCAGTGCTTGTGGAAGAGGAGGCTTGTGTAACCAAATCCACCGATGAAGGTACATGGAGCATAAGCGCAAAATGGTGGACACCCAACGACGTCAAGTGGACTGGATACGTTGAGTACCCTGAAAGCAGCGAGAGGAGTAGTATCGCGCGGGAGGCGGAGCACCAAAACACTTCAACGCTGAGAAATGAGCAAGGAAACATGAAAAGTCGTTGACAGCATTTCGGTTATGCAAGCTTAAGCCGGAACCCAAACCTACGTCTAGCGCTCTATCCCAAAATGCTCTTCTCAACTTCAATCTCCAAAACGGAACACTCAACCTTCAGCTCTACACCACAACCTCCCCTCCTCAAAGCGTCCACTGCGTCATCGCCCCCCAATCAATACTCCCATCATCCCCCGCCGCAAACTCCATCCCCTCAAACCCATCCAACACCGGCGCCGAAAACACATCAAGATCGAAATCCAGCTCCGTATCCGCCGTATTCGGCGTAATCTCCTCCGCCCTCGGCTCCAACACATGATGCACAATCTTCGTAAACGCCTTACACGCCTTCTTACAGAGGTTGTAATTCGCCTCTCCCGGCCTCGCAGACGACGAGTCGAGGTGCTCCGCAGCCTCAAGATGCGATATCAGCACGGAAAGCATGCGGATCATTTCCGCGCGCGAGATGGACGGCGGGAACGCCGCGTTGGTGCGGTGTTGTTCCTGGAGGGCGGTCGCGAGGACGCTGGCGGACGGGATGCCGCAGAGTATGACTTCCATGAGGAATTCTTTGTGGATGTCGTAGAGTCTGTCGCGGATTGTGCCGAGCGTTAGTGTCGTGCTCAGCAGCGAGGTCGAGACGCGGAGGAGTTCGAAGTTGGAGGTTATGGGCGTTTGGCCCTGGTCGAGCAGCTTTCGGATGATGAATTCGTTGTACCAGTGCGTTTGGTGGGCGACGACGAGCATGAGGCATACGTATGGTGAGGGGATCTCGTTCCAGCAGGCGGGCCAGTAGCGCAGGTGGGAAGGGAAGTTGTCCCAGGACTCACGGATGCGCCGCGATATGTCTAGTAATTGTCGCTCTACGTTTTCGTCTAGTTTTGATAAGGCGACGTCTAGGATTTCTTCGCGGTAGGTAGCAGAAATGTAGCGGAGTCGTACCCAGCTGGTGCGTAAGTACCGGCGCTCGGTATTCCATCCGTTCTCGTCCAGCGCGGCGATCGCACGATCTAGTGTTTCTCCCTCAGCCATGATGTCGTCGTCGTCGAGGTCAAGCGGCATTTTCATGTCGGTATGGCGTTTACTCAGGCGAAGAGGTCGGCCGAGAAATGTAGAGAGCGTTTTATCCTGCAAGAAACATGAGCTGAAAGCCCTTCTGCGTGTCTCCAGGAACCAAATGGGAACATTAGGTACTGTCGGTTCTCTGAACAAGCCGATAGCGTAGATTTGAGATGCGAGTTCCCCGAAGCGCCGCCATGATGGGGCTCCGGAAAAGCCAGTTACCATAATAGTAAATGAATAGTTTTCGTAGAGCATCCATATTGTTATATGGTTGACCGGGCTGATCAAAGTACAGAGGATAGTACAAGTCGTACTAGCCCGGAGAAGCTCATCGATTAATCGGGACTTTGAGTTCGGGTTTGCTGGGTCGGCGAAGTGGTAGGAGCAAAGTCCGAAGGATAATGCTCTGCCTGCAGTGGCGAGGACAAAGCCGAGGACTTCTAGTCTGATGTTGTCTCCGGAACAAATTTGGTGGAAGTCGCGTGCTTTCACATCGTCGGGAATCTCGAGGGGTCGGCTACTATTGTCCAAGACTCTCGCAACGAGTCGGGGGTCGGGGACAGAGTGTATAAGATTGAATCGATCGACTATGGGTCCAAGGCCGTTGATGAGGTCAACCTCCAGGGGTAAGGGCACCTATCTAATCAGCAAGAGATGCACACAAATCTCCACGGCAAGCCCTGATATGATTCAACTCACTATACATGTTTGTGCATATTGCAGAAATACGTTGATGATCTCTTGTATGATGGGATAGTGCCGCAAGCATTTCAACACCTCTGTAGCCATCTGAACACGCTGCCAAACCCACGGGTACAAAGTCAGTGTATGTCTCAAACAGTGGGGCATGGTACTTTGCTCGTGTCTCAGCTAAGCGAAGGAAATATTCTTTTCTTGTGTCCTAGGGCAGACCAAGGGGTGTCTTTCTTTCGCTTGGCAGAAGAACACATCCACTTTGTACCCGGGAAACTTGCCATAGACTTTGTCAAAGGATGCTGGTGAGCCATCTCGTAATCAGAGCCGTCCGATACTACTGATGCTTCTCTATCAAGCACGACTGCATTGGCTTCATCTTTGGGAAGAATAGCTGTATAGCTGGTAGGGCCCAGAAATCCTGGTTGGTTGGTGATCATAGGGACAGCATCGGCGAATTTATCGTTGACGTATGACGAGGGAGCATCGGGTCCAGTGAGCGATTTGGATGTTCGTTTTCGCTTAGTGGGACGAAGGACATCTGGAGTGTCTCTTGAGTGTGCACGACTACCGGGATCGGCTTCGCTGCTGCGCTTCGTGAGCGGAGCTGGATGGTAGAAACATCGATCCGGGATTCCTGGTATAAAATGAGCGCCAATCCTGGGACTCAAGTGCTGTAATCCCTACCTCGTTGAATGCAACGTTCGCATATTGGAGTAAGGTGATCGCATCGAGTCTTGTTCAGTCTGCCTGTACATTTTCATACATATTAGCATGCGGTGCCTGCGCATATGCATTCGCGTGGATGCGGTCGCAGGTGGGGCAACGCAGGACGAAGAGAATTGAAATGCTGGACTGGATCTTGATTTCTCTCATCCTATCGAGGAAGGCGTCTTTGCTTCCGTGGGTAACGGCTCGGGGTCAGTTCATAGAGGTCTTTCAACCTCAAAGTCGGTCCTGGTTGGACTCAACTCACTTCGGCAGAGACGAACAGCTACCTCATAGTGCCTCCTCGTAGATCATGTAGCGCACAGCATGCTTCACCCGGTTGTATCAAGCATCTTAGGACATGAGAGAGACTGCAAGGTTTTGAATAATCATGTCTGCGCCGCCTGCCTTTGGTCAAGCACGTGTTGAAGCAACAACCTTGGAAGCCGTAGGATATTATGCGAAAACTCAGTACTTACACGGCTCACAGGATGCAGGTTTCCCGTTGCGTCGATTAGAGTTCCTTTCCCTGAACGTCAAAAAGAGACTGTGTTGTTTGATCGTACGGACTTACATTGAATTCGTTGTGTTGTAGCTTGCAGGAGTCGAAAGAGGAAGGAGTTCCCCGCTTTTTACCACCGGGATACTTTGTCCGAGACCAACCCGTTACCTTCCAGCTTTATCCCGATTTAGAGAATCGAAGTATTACGTTCGGCAGCGGTGTGTCATGCGAATGTTGTACAGACCTAATCGGAGCCCTGGAGGATGATTTCGCGATCCGAGCTAGTGCGAAAAAGGAAGCTGTGGAGGGCTGAACCTTCGAATCTCACTCGTCACGTGCAGGGCGTTCTGCAGGTGACACGTCAATTACAATCCTTGCAGGGGCTGAAAGTGCCGAAAAACGTGAGTTCAGTCCACCTCGTTCGTACATCCCCACTTCAAGATGGACAAAGTGAGATCAAGGGCTGCCGCTTCTTTCAGGCAGGCGACAAAACATGACAGGGCTGCGCTTGGCCGTCAAGCGTGGCATGTCGAGGATACGGACGTGGAAGTGCGTATTATGACGATATACCGTGCATACATAGCACTGACGTTTGACAAGCCACTTAGCATTGGATGGGCGCAGTCCCAGAAACAGAATCCTGCCGAGCGGAGCTTCTTGGACCTCCCAAAAGAGTTGAGAAATATGATCTATGAATTCGCTTTCCGAGTTCCTGGTGCGATCTTCATCTTCACCTCAGATGCGTACGCATGGCGTCCAGCAGTGAAAGGAAAGATTGTGAAGTACAAGAACGAAGGGCCATCGGAACCGCAACGAGTGGACAGCGTGATACCGGCCAGCCTACTGAAAACATGTCGACAAATCTACGCAGAGGGCGCCGAAGTGCTGTACGGCAAGAACGTATTCCGCTTGTATATGAGCAGTGTTGATTTTGTGCCGACCTCATGTCATCTGG
>Ga0115842_100355_pt1 | contig 18225 bp, 19 predicted proteins | sample InSIn2SAF170_2_FD_83856 | JGI IMG/M metagenome (GOLD analysis project Ga0115842, IMG submission 83856)
TGTCAGTCTGAAACTCCCAAGATCCTGCGCGAGATTCGGCGCCGGCTTTGGTGGTGGCTTGAAGCTCTCTACAGACAGATAGGCTCGATCGGGAATAGTTGTGAGAGGAGGTGCTCATAGTGTTTGAGCGGGTGGGTAAGGTATACTGCTGAGCATTGGTGTTGATTTGAGGCATGGTAGGCACCGTGGTAGGCGCTGTATAGGCGGAAGAGGGACCCGGCCGACCTGAGCTCCCAGGTTGCAGGCTGCTGGGCACCGCATTGGGTTGGTTGGGAGTCGCAAAGTGGGCGCTCTGAGGTGTAGCTTGCTGGAGGCTGATGCCGGGCGTGGGTGCGCTGGAGTAATCGTTGGATGAATTATAAGGATTATGAGTAGACTGCATGGATTGGTGCGTGCCATGAGCTCCACCTCGAGGTTGTGCGTCCTCTGGCGCACGACCTGATGTTTGCGTTCTCCTTGGAGTCTCGAATTGGGAAAATGCGCTCATGCCTGGGGACGCGCCAGGCCCCGGCAGTCCAGAAGTTTGTGGGGGAGCAGTATGCCCGCCTCCTTGCTGACTTGCCTCGCCCGGTAGGAGCATATCAGTCCCAGCCTCAGTTGTTCCTTGGGTGGCATTTCGAAGGTTGCCTTGAGGAGCGCCCACGGAGCCCAGCGATTGGGCAGCTTGGAGGAGGCCTGACGCGGTGCCGGGTGGATTGCTGTTATGCGAAGAGCCGTGGTGCGAATGAAACATGTTGCACCGCTCTCTCGAATACCCCGAGCGACGACGAGGGTAGGACGTGGCGACTATCTCAGGTTGCTGAACTTCTATCGCGAGGTTGGAGCTGTTTGTTGCCGGAGCGTGCCAAGGAATTGCTGTCAAGGGTCCACGTCAACGCACGTGACTGTATCAATCACTACAAAGACGCCGAGGTCAAGCGGTCCGAACCTCAGTTCACCAGCCTGGATCTTTTCGATCCCCTTTCCGTAAGAATCATCGTCCGCATCCATTGCTGGTCAGGATGGCGCCCATAGGAGATCATCTAGCACGCTTTCTGTTGATCTTGCCGCCGCCCCCTTCATCAACGTCGTTTGAGAGCCTGAAAGCAGCGTACAATGCAACGCTCTTTTCGACACTGAAAGAGCTCAGATACAAGTCACCGGCAATATTGGAGATTGCCTTGCCATGTGCCCATCTCCATAACAGCTCGTCTTCGCCAAGGAGCGCGCTTTACGCACCTACTCAAGGCCTACTATCTAATCTGTATAAGCTGATCTGTATCATCTCTGCCAAAGAATCGATCGATGTTGAAGATGCGGACGGCCTCGATGCTCGAATCATTTTAGTGGCATACTCTAGAGATGGCAGGTCGGAGATGGGCCGAGGGGCTACTCCTGCGGCAGACATGCAGGGCCCTATCATCGGCATCACGACTCTCGCACGAAGCGGTAGACCGTGGGAAGTCATCTTTAGCGTCGAGACGGAAGCGGGTGAAATCCTGCTGAAGCAGTTTCAGACCGCTGCCGGTAAGCTTTTCACTAACATTCACAAGCTGAGAGGAGGTATTACGCAAATCTCGACCACGGAGCCAGTCACGGCGCAAGCGAGTGCAGGAAGACGGCATCATTCTGTTGCAGTCGGCGGCACGTTTGATCATCTTCACATTGGACACAAGCTACTCTTGACCATGACCGCCTTCATGGTTGATGACGCTTCTGGAAATGATCCCGATGTCCCACGGAGCATGACAATTGGCATTACTGGAGACCAGCTCTTAGTGAACAAGAAATTCGCGGAATTTCTTGGAAGTTGGGAGCAGCGAAAAGAGTCCGTGTGGAATTTCTATAAGTCAACACTTGATTTCATACCAGGCACACACGATACCTACAAGACAGAGATCGTTACCAACCCGGGGCCCAACGGCCATGCTGTCAACTTCACGCTGCAGTCAGGTCTCACCGTTCGATGCGTGGAAATCTGGGATCCGTTCGGCCCCACGATAACCGATGAATCCATCTCCGCTTTAGTGATATCAGGAGAAACTCGATCAGGCGGCAAGGCCGTAAATGACAAACGAAAGGAGAATGGCTGGCCAGAACTTGAAGTCTTCGAAGTCGACGTGTTGGATGCTGACGATCGGAGTGACCAATTGGGTAACTCCAATCTCGAAGAAAGTTTCCAGAACAAGCTCAGCAGCACGGAAATTCGCAGGATGTTGAGTGAGAAGTCCAAAGCCAAGAGCAAGGTATAGGCCACTAGATCCATATTATCGACGAATCCGTTCTACACGGTAAGGCAAAGGTTGTGATTTCGAGGGTGCATGAGGCTGCAGAGGACTGATTCGTCCGAGTGAAACACTCGGTACCCAACGCTTTGAGCACGGTAATCGGCGGTAAGGCTAGTCGGTCGTCACACCGCAGGTTTTGATACTTGTGATTGCTACACAATGCGCCGTAAATCAGGGAAAAAGCAGTCGAAAATGAGACAGACGCGCGTCTTGCCCGTGTTTGCTAGGGGCATTAGTAGCTTATTGCAAGCGGCGCTCCGCATATCAAGTGGAATCAACATAGCAACTTTTGATCGACTTGGCCCGCAACAATGCTGCTAGAGTTTCCCCGCTATCGCGCATTTCGATGTTTCGTCCACAACCTACGTCTACAATGTTCAGGTGAAGGGCCCCTACTAGGTAATCATCAATCACGCTCATGCAAGACATCGCCCTATCACCCCCCGTGAGACCCGTCACGGTGCACATACACTACGGCCAGACACTCCCGTCTTCCAAGTCAGGTATGCAGTGATGGCCAAAAGTTCAAATACAGGTGCGCCCCTGGAGATGCTCTTTAGTCTGGACTCTGACTGCCCCGCCACTCATGCAAGCAAGCGCGCATAGATGCAAAGGCGAGCAACATCTCGGTCGCCAGACCACAGAGACAGATTGAGAGTGAGAGAGAGAGAGAGAGAGAGAGAGAGAGAGACAGAGAGAGAGAGACAGAAGGGGGGGGGAGAGAGAGAAAGAGAGTTGCTCGGTCGGCTCAACGCATGCAGCTCCTACAAAGAAAGGGCTAGCCCCAAGGTTCGGGCCATGGCTGCTGCCGTCTGCATGTGAAGTGGGCGAACCAGCTGGCCTGAATTGATCCAGAGCAGAGGCTTGGGAGAGATGGCTCCATGGAGTCGGTGACGATCATGCTAACCCCATGCCACACAAGGCCACATAAGGCCACGACGTCCCCCTGACGCCCTCCTCTAAGAGGGTAGGAGGTACTCCGTACTCGGTACACCTGTGCCTGCCCATGCGTGTTCAATGGCGCCATAGCCGTAGCCATACCTCGTACCCATACGGGTACAACTCTCACGAGACTCTCTCTCAGGCTTGCGGCTCCTCCTCCTCCTCCATTCTCTTCGTCATCATCATCATCATCATCATCGTCATCTGACACTTGTTACCACCACGACCCCAACAGCGTGCACCGACGTCACTCACCACACAAAAGTCAAGCCAGCTGCTGCGCAATGCTGCGCAATGCTGCGCTTCCTCGGCTCAAGCGCAAAAGCGGCTCGCATTGCCAGCGAAGAGTGCAGCACAACAGTACCGGGGGGAACGCTCCGCTCCCCTCCGTCGGCTAGTCAAAAGTCCTCTGCAACAAGTCAGGCCCCATGCAGACCAGCGCGCAGCCAGCTGCAGCTACGGGTGGAAAAAAAACGCAGTCCTTTTGTCTTGTGGAACTCTTCCCACCCAGGCCTAGTTTCCCGTGCAGCCTACATGAAGAACAAGTCACCTGACCTCTTGGTGTCCCGGAACCCCCTCTCATTCGCTGTGCCAGGCGTAGGCGTTAGGTATGGCTCACCCACATAGCCATTGCAAACTATGCACCCGACGCGCTATCGTCCTGGCAGGAATGGGGAGCTGCCATGTTGCATCCTCCGTTGCTTTTACGCCCTTCCGTCATCGCCTCCTCTCTGTCCTCCTCCTCCGCCTCCAGCTTGCTACTCACATCTCCTCGTCTAGCGCGTCTCTGCTCGCCATCACCTCCCATCCCCTAGCGCCGCCTCCAGAGCCGAGATCTATGCGCATAAACACCTGCCGTACAAGCCTTCTACTCGCTTCCATCATCAAGTGACCGAATAGATGAGTTCGCTTACTGGATGCCCCTCGCCCGCGACCCGCCATGGCTTCACGGACTGGCATACTGAAGCTTTCCAACGAACTTCTCCGCGAGATACTTGACCTCATCGAAGCGGACCCCGAGAAGCAAATCAACCTCGACCGGCGAGCCTATCTGTCTGTAGAGAGCTTCAAGCCACCACCAAAGCCGGCGCCGAATCTCGCGCAGGATCTTGGGAGTTTCAGACTGACATGTCAGCGGTTTTCCGAGCTCGGAGCCATTCATCAATTCGCGCGCGTGACCACGAGGTTCTCAAAGAAGGGGTTCGACCGGCTCGACAGCATTGCGGGTCAGCCGCACCTTGCAAAGAATGTTAAGAAATTCAGCTATATGGTGCCGTATTTCTACGTCGAGGGTCTATCATCCACATCCCGATGCCAAGACTACAATTCTGACATGGATCTCAGGTAGAGAACGAATACGAGACATAGGACTTCCCCAGTTCCAGGACAGCCTAGGGTCTCTAGACGTCAACCACTTCGTCAAAAAGGTCCAGGATCAAAGGACTATCGTGAGATCCGGCCTTGACCAGCGCGTTTTGATCAGGGCGATATCAGCCTTCAAATCTCTTCAACATGTTCAAATCCTGCGCGTCCAAGATCGCGAAGACGACATGCTGCTCCAGCATATCCGGCAGCATGACAACCTACACAGTCTCGTCGAACTGCGCTGGGCGCCAGCATGCTCACATTGTACGAAAACCATCGGCGCGGCGCTCCTTGAGGCCAAATCGCCGTGCTCCCGCTTTTCGAGTCCTATGCTCTCTCCGCAGAGCGCCATCGTGCTCGCCGAGCACCCACACAACACCTTCGAAACGCTGTTCGAACGGCTCACGTGCCTCGAACTACACTTCGACGACGGCATCGACCTAGACAACAAGATGCGCAATCTCAGCGGCCTCTTCAAGACCGTCTTTTCTGCTGCGAAGAATATGCAGGCCGTGCACGTTGGCTTCCCCTCTCACCGCCCCCTCAGCCTCAAACTAGAAGACCTCTTCCACAACGTGCGCTGGGAGAAGCTTCTCGCGGTTGGCATCCAAGCCTGGAAGCTCGACGCCGAAGAAATCATAAACCTCGCGCGGCGGCATCGCGAAAAGCTCAAGGGTCTGAGGTTAAGAGATGTGCTGCTGAATGAGGGCAGCATGTGGAAAGACGTGTTAGGGTTTTTGAAACAGGAGATGGGACGGCTAGACTGGGTGAGTTTGAGGAGGATCGGGTATGCGAAGCATTTTGATGAACAGTGGGCGGTTGCTGGGGCGGAGGTGCCGGATGATCCGCCGGGAGGGGCGAGTGACAGTAGTGACGAAGATTGGGATGAACACATGGACGATTACGACGACAACGACGACAACGACAGCAACAATAATCTGAACCCGATTTTCGATCCTGACGATGAGGACCAAGCTATGAACGATGACGACTCCAATGACCATGACCACGACAGTGACGACGACAATGACAACGAACATGGCCCCGCAGGCCACACGATAGATTTCCCGCATCATACTACCATACCAGATACCCTTAGCTCAACATGGTGTAACTGCAACAGCCGCAGCGCATATCCAGATTCCAAGGAAGATCTGGGCGATGACGGCATATTTGTGAGTAATGCGCAGCGGAAGCTGTGGGAGAAGTGGGTCGTGAACAAGTGCGCTGAGCATAGCGCGAGGCCTTCATGACCGGGACTAATTACCAGAGGGAGAATTCGGCATGATGAAAAGAGAGCAATGAGGACAGGCTAGGGGCCCACGGAGCATCAACGTTTCCAGGACGGAAGGAACTCGTCTGGGACGGGTATTGGGAGGCCAACACGGCATCTAGCCACCTTGCATTCCTAGTGGATATTTCGGTAGAAACGCAAAGACATAATCCATTCACGTGACATCTCATGTGAGCACCTTGAGAAAGCTACGAGGAAGTGCCGACAGTTATGCAGCGATCATTGTTCTCACCCGATCCAGCAATACAAAATCCCCTGGAGCCAAATGAAGTATCAAGACGCCAGCCCACCTACGCTATTCCAGAACCGTGGTGTTGTGGTTCTAGTCCCATCTAGGACCATCCATATCCTGCCCTGGCCCTCCCGGCGTCTCCGCATAACCCCCCGGAGTCGGCGCGCTATAGGACCCTGGGGTTGGTGCCGCACCGTACGCACCATACCCTCCTCTCGCTGGTGTTGGCGCATCCATGTCACCACCGCCGGGTGTAGGCGCGCCACCGTAGCCAGGCGTCGGGGCGTCGTATCCCCCAGCGGGCGTGGACCCAGCGTGCGTGCTGCCCCAGCCGGGTGTCGGCGCGTTATAAGCGCCCGGTGTGGGAGCACCGGTGGGACCTCCGGGTGTGGGGGCGTTGTTGGGCGCGTAGGCGGGAGTGCGGGAGCCTGCGCCGTAAGAGTTGGAATTTGCATTCCAGGACGGGGTTTTTGAGCCGGACGAGGAGTCGCCGCCGTACCCCCCGGGGTTGTAGGGCGTGCGGGCGTTGGCGTTCCATGTTGACGTCTACTGTTTGTTAGTTTTCCTAATCAACCTAAGATCAGGCGGACAGTACTTACGTTGCCGGCGCCGCCATAGGCTGTCCTGTTCCCATCCGCATAGGGGTTGACAGTCCGACTGCCGTCGTTGGCTGACCATCCAGGAGTTCGGCCTCCACTCATACCTCCGCCCCCACCACCCCAACCAGGCGTCCGAGCACCTGATGCGGCGCCCGATGACCAACCAGGCGTTCGCGACCCAGACTGCATACCCCAAGCAGGAGTCTTACCGCCAGACGCTGCCATAGGTGTTCGGCTACCCTCCCAGGCGGGTTGACGCGAGGGTGTTGAATTGCCATAGCGAGGGGGTCCGCCCGGAGCACGTCCAGGGGGGCCACCTCGACCACCACTAGCGGCAAATTTGGCATAGTCGATCGACTGGCCGGTGACGGTGTCTTTAACATTGAGGGAGAGCTTGTCTACTGCGACAATCTTGTTCTTCGTATGCAGTTCCACGCGGGCTTCTGTGTCATTGGCGTCCTTTACGATTCCCAGCAGGCCCTTGTGGCCACCTTTCTTGATAACCACAGTCCTACCAATAAGCCTATCTCGACCAATGGACTTTGGTGGTGCCATAGGCATAGGAGCTCCGTTAGCGGCACCGCCACGCTGCAGAGCCGGATTCATCTTGCTCAGGTCCGGTCCGGCACTGCTGACTTTACCACCTTTCGCGGCTACCGTCGTGACGTTTGAAGTACGTGCCACAAAGACGCCGGAGTTCTCAGTAAGCTGGCGGTTGAGTATGAAGAGGAAACTGCGATGGATGTGCAGGACGTGACCCACTTTGCCTTCACCACCTTGCTCCTTGACAGTATCGTCGTGCCGAATCTCGGATCCATCACGGTCGGTAGCGACGGCAAACTTGCGTTTCTCGATCTTGTTCGATATACTTGATGGGAGAATGGTTTTTGGCGTCCCATTCTGGTCTAGTACTCGAAGTGATTCACGGTCTACCTTAATGACGCAGGCAACGTTCGCCGCATCCAATTCAACAAGGTCGTAAAGTTCGTACTTGGAGCTGCCGGGAGCAAGGCCAGAGTCTGCCGCTTCCCTCAGATCTTTGCTGAATACTGTGATAGTCTCGTTGTTGGAGTCCGATATCAGCGTAACACGGTCGTCCTTCACGCGAACAACCAGACCGACCTCGTCTTGGTATTTGCTACCGCCGATAATTTTGACGTGGTCGCCCTCTGCAAACTTTTTGCGCAGGCCTTTCTTAGGCGCTTCCACCTCTTGACCCTTCATTTCGCCTTCGGTAACAGCGATGCTGACTATGTCTCCGTGTACCTTGACGGCACGTCCACTAATGCCCTTCTGCTCGCCTTGATAAATTTCAACCATATCGCCCGGAACATAGTCAGACTCGGTAGCTTTCAGTGTCTGGGCTAGAGCTTGAAGGTCCAGGTTCTCAGTACCATCCTGGTCCACGTTGTTGAACATCGTCGCTTCGTGCAAGCTTGGCTTGACGTCTTCCGTAGTGAGCTGGTTGATCTTGAGATCCAATATCAAGAAGCCATCAATATAGGTCTTGCCTTTGAAGGTGAAGTGCTTGCGACCCAGCGAAGATACCTGGACGAGGCTCCTGGGGTCTTTCTTCCTCGCCTCGGTCTCATTGAAGAGCTTTTGTGGCGGTCGAGGTGCATTGGCCAGGGCGAATCCGGGACGTTTCCGCTTGCCATCCGCGCCCATTGCTGCATTCATATCCTCGTGCGTACCATAGTCCAGACGAGGGACAAGTTTAACGGCAACATCTGTACCGTTGGATTCGACAGCGTCGATCTGAGCCAAATCTCCAGCATAGATTTGTGGCTTCCTAATGCGAACCCAGTCGCTGGGGTTAATCTCTTTCGACTTTCGTACCTTTAATAAGTCCGGCATCTCGCCGACTGGAATGAGCTTGGTCCCGACCGCACCGCCTTGCATTCGAGGATAGGCAAATGCAATGCCATCCACAGCCTCCATAACATCTGCTTGTCTCCGCGCCTCGACATAGATGAAGCCCTGCATGGCGCTTGCGCCACGCTCAAAGGCTGATGTGATTTGCAGTGGCTCTCTCGTTGCAGCTCTGTCTTCGGCTCTCTTCATGATAGCCATGACAATCTCCCGCTCTTTGCCCGGCTTGCACTTCAAGGCCCATATCGTAGGATCATCGACAGTAGGAAGTAGCAGTTGTTGAGGAACAACAACCGCGTCAACCTGAGCTGCCCGATTACGGCCATATCGCTCTTTCAATATCTCTGCTTGCTTCTCTGCATCAATGTTCGCTTGTAGCTCTCGTGCGCGGTCAAGTTCTCGATGCGCTCTGTCGTCGTTGATTACGCCTGGGCCACGATCCTCCACCAAGTCATCCGGATGTGTCTCATCGGGCAGATCCTCGTCATCCTCGTCAACGTCTTCATCTTCGTCGTCCACTTCGGCTTCAACGTCGATGAACTGGTTTCGGGGGTCGCGCTTATGACGTTTTCGAGGACGGCCCTGCGCTGATCAGTATTCGTGGTCGCTGGACACCGTGGAGGGATGTCTGATGTGGGAAACTTACTGAAACAGCATCCTCCTCATCCTCGTCTTCATCCTCTTCATCCTCGTCCTCGTCATCACCTCCGAGGTCTTCCCCCTCCCCATCGTCGTCTTCTCCATTCACGTCTGCCTCGTCATCTTTCTGGGCTGCGTCCGAGTCAGCTGCGGGCCGGCTTGGAACGCCATCATCGTCCAGTGCATCCTCGGCTTTCGTATCGTCCTCGTCTCCATCGTCTCTCTCCACACTAGGTCGTCGCGATGGTTCTCGTGATTTGCTCTTTGCCCCTGATAGCTCTTCGACCTCCTCGACCTCTTTCTCGTTATCTGACTCGTAGGCAACTGGGTTGAATTGCTCGTCATCAGACTCGACGTCCGGTTCGAAGTTCATGTCGGCTAGATTGAGTGGTAGTTGGGGGTGTCGGTGAGTTGTGGAGCCAAAGCCGAAGACGAAAGGTCTGCCGCGTTGGAGGCCAAGCGAGACAGCTGCGTAAGAGGGATTTGATGGGTCGCAGAGTGATAGAGTGAGGGTTCGTCGCCGGTGAGCGACGCCGTGTGGCCTTGTTGATGCCGGGTGTCTCACCAATAAAAGAGATGCCAACCACGAAGTCGGCCGAGAAGCAGCCGCTAGCCGCTAGCCGCTTTTAGCGCGTTCAAGCACGTGCAACATCGCACGACCTGAATCTCTCATCCCCATCATATACAACCACGGCAACAGCAACAGCAACAGCAACGTCATTCTACAACCATTCCCATCGCCGCCACTGCCACGGCACCGGGTTTCGAGCGGTATCAATCAGGATGCGCTGAGGCCTTCAACTTGTTGTAGGAGTGCAATGCCATGACTGCTACCTTTTGCTTTTTGCACGGGGTCGCCTTCTCTGTTAACTTGAAGCAAGATCAAAACGAAACAACAGGGCACATCTTGAATTGAACTACAGGCGGATCGAACGGATACTGTCTGATCTGAAATCAGATGTGCTACCGTTACACCAGCGGTCCATTATACAGAGGTCGCTCATACTGAATCATCTAGTCACTTGAGCGCTGCCTCTGAGGCCACAGAACGCTGGATTGCCTTCTTTCAAATCGAAATCTCTCTCTGTCGGCTCCTCTTCATATGGCAAACAGGCATGTTCAGCGAACCAACTTAAAAGCGCGGGAGCATTCTTTTGGGCAACAGACCTAGGTCGAACCATTCCATTAGAGCATCACACAGGTGCAAGCCTACAAAACAACGAGAGTATGGCTTATTATTCTCGAACAGGATGTACGCGAAGCCAGACCAAACGAGCAAGGACGGAGTCCTCGAACAACCATGCCGCAAGCCAACATCATTCATCTTTGACAGCTGTTACCTTCTGCGGCTTGATTTACACCATCAAATGTGCTGCAACAAGGCCACGAGTCTACTTTCGGAGACTTAACAGAGTGCTATTGTTTAATATGCCCGAAGACATACGGGTCTAGATAACGCATTGCCCCCTCATACGCTTACTTACCTGGCGTCCTACATATTCCCTCGTGTGTAACCGCCAGCTAGCATGGCGGATGTTGCTGATCTGCGAAAGACTTTGCAGTGCGTTGGACGCAACAAGTCCCTAAATCTCTCCGACTAGGTCAATTCTTCGGCAACTTTTCGGTACCTTATTTTCGCTAAAGATATATATTAACGGATTGCATCCTGCTAAGAAAGCAATACTGAGTCCTCCATTTCTTCCAGTTTCCTATCTTTCCATTTTCTCGATACTTGCAGCCATAAAGTCAAGCGTTCCACTATGTCGAAGCCCAACCCGAACTTGTGTGACTTCTGCGACAAGTTCTTCCGGCAATCACTATCTGGCTCAAACTACGTGAAGGCAAGCGCTGGTGTCACAAGACGCGTCTCGAAGCACCTTTTGACCCTTCTCCCGCCTATCACCTCCGAGTCCGTCTTGCATGATAATGCATGTGGTCCCGCAATTTGCACCATGGACATCCTCGAACAAGCAGCCAACGCGGGCATATCACCTCCCGAAATCTACGCCACCGACTACTCCGTGAACATGATCAAGGTTACGCAGGAAGCAATTGATGAAAATAATCTGAGAACAGTAACCGCGCAGGTTATGGACGGTACCGAGATCACCTTTGATGACGATACGTTTACCCACTCTATCACTAACTTCGGCATCTTTGGCTTTCCGGATTTCGAAGCTGGATCGAAGCATATTCATCGCACGCTCAAATCAGGCGGTGTCGCTGCAGTGACGGTGTGGAAGCGCGCTGGAAATATTGAATTTGTTAACAAAGTGCTCAAGAGAATCAACCCTGATGCGAAGGATTTCTGGCCCATCACGGAAGACTGGTCCCCAGAGGCGAAGCTGCGTGGAGTAATGATAGCTGGCGGCTTCGAAGAGGGGAAGATGGCAATTTCAGAGTATGAAGTGCGGTGGCGCATAAAGAATAAGGATGATGCTTTGGAGCAGTTCAACAGCCCTTTTTGGACTCTCGCGAAAGCTGAATTGACGGATTCACAGATGGAGAGATGGAATGACACCTGCTGGGATACACTGGTGGAAGATGGAAGGTTGGAGACAGGCATCCCGATGGTGGCCTGGATTGCGTTGGCGACGAAGTGAGGACATCAAACGCGTTCGAGTAGTGACGGCTTCTGTACAATCCCAATCAAGTCAGAATGTTGTCTTGTATCTGGTCGCACCACTGAATTAATCGCGTCACTCACCATGCTCTCAGCGTTAGTAGCTCCTGCGGGTAGCCAATCGGAAGTGAAGTTGTTGCCTGAGACGCAGACGGCCTCCCAAAATATAAATTTCGCGCAGCTCGCTTTCATCTTTCATCGTAAATTCTGTGCTTGTAAGCATCTTCATTAGTCCACATTCAATCCTGTTACGCTTTGCTGACGATTTCAAATTTATATTGCAACGTTGACATGGCTAATTACAACCACCCAACCAACGACGACTACAACAACAGCTTCCAAGATCCATACTACAACCAGTGTCAGTCATCAGCTACTCCTGATGTTTCGTTGCTGATCGGTCATATAGCAGATCCCACCCACAATAATAGCGTTGAGCATCAATACGTCTACTCCCAGAGCGCGGGCAACGCCAACTCCGCACACAATGTGTACAGTTCCGCTCCGTTAGCAAGTTCCAGCACCTACGGCACAGGCATGAACGCGAGTCCGGCTTGCGTGGAATGCGGATGGGCTGGCAGCCACTGCGCCAACCCACCATGCAAGATCGCATACCCTTCCGCTACCGGGGCGGCAGCCTACAACAACGCACCTTTCCAATCCGCGCAGTATTACGATCCAAATCCTACCGGCATGATTGGAAACACCCAAATCCAAGCTCCCCTTCCCACAGCATCTCCGGTTCAACCGAACTATGGCCAGGCTCCTGCCTTGAGTCTCCCAACAACACCATCACCAGGCAATCTGGCTCCTGGTCCTTACCAGGCTCCTACTCATCAAGTCCAGACGCCTGCGAGCTCTCCACAGCCCCAGAAACCAGCCAAGACTCATAACGGGTCCGCGCTGACTGCTGCGTGGGGTAGCTTCGGCACTAGTGTCGCTGGTGTGGGCACTGGAATTGCTGCGCTTTTTGATAACAAGTGAACGAAAGAAACAACTCGGCGGCATTTCGAAGGACTCTTGTGTATTCCGAAGGATTTTTGTTTGCTCAAAAAAGACATACTTTGGAACAACGTATCGTCATTCCGTGTCCGCCGTGATCTTGTACTTTCAAGGTGTCCCACAACTCATTTGCATACATACACAATGGAATGCTGTACAGTCTGGTAAACTTTCAGTCGCGGTGTTCTTCAGTTTATAGTCTCCGCACGGTGAACTTCATCCTCGTGGTCCCCTCTGGCTGCATTCCGCTCGGCTCACTCCTTCCCTCCCTCGCAAATCCATTCGTACTTTCGAAGACAGGCACTGACTTTGGCTCCCCATGCAACAGCTCTCGCCCCTGAATGAAAGCTTCCAATTCTGCACCAATGCAGCATGTAAGTAGCTTCCAATCTTTGCCCTCCGCGTCCTCGCATTTTTCCTGCAGGTCATCGATTACAGAGTTCATGTGCATCAGAAGCTCTTCCATGGCCGGGTCCAGGCTGCCAGCACGCGGAGATCTCGTACCGGCCTCTTTCATGAATCCCCCGAGCTTGCGCTCAAATCGCGTGATCGTCGATACCACTCCTCTCCACATCCGTGCCCCCTCGATGAGTGCCTTATGCTCTAAAGCAGCTTCATCTTGTCGCCGAATCCAATTTGCTTGTTCAGTCTGCCAGTGTTCGTACGCGAGGGTGAGCGTTCGTCGGCTTTCGGGAAGTGAGTGAAAATCGGACTGACTAGAGTTACGCCGTGCCTCTTTAGGCGGGTGTTGCAAGAACGTCTTGATGTCGAGGTTCAGAATCTCTAGCGATGCCTTGTAGGAGGAGAGCTTGGCTTGGACTGAGTTGTTGATGGAGGCGATCTCTTCTGTCATGTGCTTGTGCTGCAACTTCATCGCAGATAGGCGAGACTCCGCTTCATTGATTTCCACTTGCAACTGATCTGCCTCGAGCTGCAAATCCCGAGTTCGTTGGCCATCTGAGCTGTCTTCGATGTGTTGCACCTCTTTATCCAAGCCGTGCTGCTTCTGCTCCCAACGTTCGATCTGGTCCAAGATATTCTGATCTTCAATAAGCCTGTCTTCGAAGAAATTGCTCTCTGCACCCTTAATGTCCGCTAGCTCTTGGATAGTCCTCCAAATCCCTACTCTTGCTGCCTGCAGGCTCACTGCATCCGGAAGTTCAGATGAACTGCTACCAGCTGTTGCACTCTTGACCGTAGGTGTGCTCTTTCCTGACACATGATCATCCGCTTGATGTGTCTTCAGGCCAGCCATAAGACCCTCGGCTTGTGAGTCGATGAGCATCTGCAGCTTGCCTTGAAGTCGGTGGTCTTGACGCTGTAGTGCTGGCAGAACATCTCCCAAGGCCTGCTCATTGTTCACCCGAGGGAGCACAGATTCGTGCATGCTGGAGGCTATCGCAGGCGGTGGAAAGATTGGCCTCTCTTCATCGTGATTTGGCCTCTGGTAGGCGCGTGCGAAGCTGCCGGAGGTCGGAGATGGCTGCTGGAGCAATGATTTGAAGAGTGACATTGCGATAGTGTGAGTAGTCAGTATGTCCACTGAGGACTCGTTCACCCTTTTCAAACCATGACCAATCTCTGTTTGTCGCGTGCCTACTGTGAGGGCTTCTGGGGGACCTTTACCGCATCTCCGCTTATGTCATGCTGCATAAATTCACATGTCGCTCTCCCCAATCATTCACCGTCTCTCGCAGAATGCAGAATGCCCTTCCATCATCAAGAACTTTGTCATGCAATGCGCAGTTGGGTTTTCTTCAGAAGGCATTACGTGCATCAGTCAAAAGCCATCGGCGGGACTCGAAGCTCCAGTGTTGGGTCAGGCTCATATGGAGCAATAAATAGCCACGGCGCCAGTTGCAACACACGAGATCTCACACATGCCCGGATGGAATCAATCATTGCCAACCACTTGGGGCTGCCCTCGTGAGTGCTGCTGGCGTTGTTGGAGCACGCCGTGCAAGCACTCGACGTTATGTTTCGAATCCCTCAGGTACGCGCCGTTGCGGCCTCTCCACGCGCTGCTTCGTGTTTCATACGTAACCTGGCTCTAAGCTTTCTGTGCTACTGCAACCCGACGGCCGCATGGCTGCCAGTCAGTCGATTTGCAGTGACCTGCTTCTTGCTTGCTTGCCGTCCAGCTTGTTGTACTGTGACAGAAATCAGACACTTGCTTGCTCCTGTTTGACTTGCCCTGTGCTAAAATGTTGCTAGATGAATGAACGACCCAGCCCAATGACAGCATATAGAGGTAAGACCATCGCACAAGGACCTCTTGGTCTGCTTGTATCGTGAAAATCTTGCTGTGCAGACGCTTTCTTCATGTACATTTCTTGCCATCAATTAATCTAATTCACCATCACATCCCATATCAAAGCATTCGCTATTTCAAGATGCAGGTCATCTCAATACTATCACTTTTCTTCGCTGCGTCCCAGGCAGGTCCGATAGATCTCTCAATCTCATCGCTGGCTCGACGAGCGGAGATGCCAGACACACTCATCCAAGCGGACATACTCTCCTTCCAGAAACGCCACTTTCTATTTGGTAATGGCGGCGATAAGAATCCAGTAGGTGTTTCGCAACAGAACCAGCAAGGTCAAGATGAGAATCAGGATGCTACGCAAGGCCAGAGACCACCGCATGGCAACAACAATGGAGCAAATGGACAGACGGGTGACCGAGGGGAACAGGACAGTGCTGATGAGAGTACTGGGGAGCAACCAGGCCAAGGTAGCAATCAGAACCAGAGTGCAGGCGAATTTTTACTAGGACCAGGCTTTGGATTTCAAGGGGGCAATGGCGGAGGTGACGAGGCAAGAAAACATCACGGAGGGCACGGCGAAGGAGGAGCACGGCGCAATTGCACAGCGAGCGAAGATGGCCAACAGCAGGCACCCACCGCTGTGCAAACATCGACCTCGACCGTTGTGGTACTTACTACGACCTGCAACGAGCAGACATCAGGCGCCCAGCAGCAGACAGCTACTGTCACGGCAAGCGCAACATCTCTCATCACTATCACACAGATCGCCGAGTCAGGTTCCATCGTACCGACGAGCATAGTCGCATCTGTAGCACCTGCAGCGAGTTCGATCCCCGTCCAAGAACCGCCAGCAACATCAGAAGCACCCGCGTCAGGCACACAGCTCACCTTCGGACCCCCCGGGTCCGTCACCTCGACATCGACCACGACGATTACGCCATCGGTCTCTGAAACCGCAAGCTTATCGAGCTCTACCTCGGAGACCGTTACCGTCACTCCAGCCACCACTGTCAGCTCACCTGCAGGAGGAGCAGCGAACCCCACCGCAGTACCAAACGTCATATTCATCACCGAGCTGAACGGCAGCGCCGTCTCATCGACACTTACTGCCACGGTCGCAGGACCGGCACCTGTAGAGAGTGGCGCGAGTTCGCCTCCTGGGGTACCCACGTCGTCTGCTGAATCGTCGTCTTCGCCCTCGGCTTCGTCACCAGCTGGAACGGTTACGGATTCGCTGTTTCCGTCGTCGACACCAGCGCCGGCGGGAAATGTCATTACAATCACGGAATTGGGGGTCTTTGGGTCGGCTGTGCCGACTAGTATTATTGCTACCGTTGTTTGATACATGGTATGGTACTGTCAACCGAAGTCACCATGACATAGATGTATTTCCCATCTATTTACTGCTTTACAGGTATTCTCAATGTCAGCATATCATTTGCATTTGCAATTCTCGCGTTCTTTGCTCTCCTTTCCGATGAAATGCGAGGCAAGCCTAAACATCGATGGAAAAGATGGTTCTTTTCCTAAGAGATGTTTTCAGCCACTAGCAAAATTCCTGAAGGAGTTGAGACAGAAGCCGAGAAGCGCACTAAGATCCTGTCGTTACGGCCCGAAGATAGGTATTGCACATGTGAGCATGCCTCAAGATAGCACTTGTACGCGTGATCATTTTCAAACACGACCACGAGAAACCAGAACTCCAAAGCTTATCATGGACAACACCGATCCCTCTTCCTCGAACCAACCTAACGACCACGGCCATACGTATGCGCAGTCTTCTTGCCACCCGCAGACCCATGGCGGTTACCTTGTGGAAGACAAAGAACAACGTCGGGCTGTGCAGTGCGTCTAAGCCGATGAAAAGAGTTACCAAGAGGAAAGTCGGACTTTCGGCGTTAGAGAGCAAGGCACGTGATGATAACATCACATCTACGCCGGTTCCGGCCAAGCCCTGCCGCTCTCGCTTCCATTCGTTCAATCGGTATCCAGACATGATATCCGCAATTGTGTTCTATGCAGCTCCGATTGTCGCTAACCGGACTTAGCGGCATATACGCATGAGGATGACGCGTACAGAGACAAGGCGAAACGTGATTGACTATAGATACAGAATCAGAGCTCCAAGATTAAATAGCAGGACATATCAATGAATAGATCCACGACGGAACCCACGATGTCATACATTACAGAATTCGCCGACCCAGCCTCTCGTTTTCGCCCAAAAGAGAAGCCATGGTACGACACAGACTTCTCTGCGGAAACTATCTCGGAACCGGCACGAAAGCTACTGGAAGAATATAGCGGCATCCCGCACGATCAAGTCCTGGATCATGTCAAAGCGCTCCGAGATAGGGCGTGGGAGCTTTTCCCATTTCCTTGCATAGGAATGGGACGCTTCTTGGATCTAAGTATCCTCACCTCGCCGAATTACGATGAGATCGCAGCGCGGCTGAAGGGTGGTCAGAAATTGCTTGATCTGGGGTGTTGTCTTGGTCAGGAGATCAGACAACTGGTATCGCCCCAACATTGCACTGTCCGATCAGGTTCAGGCGACTGACCAATAGTAGAGTTTCGCTGGCGTCCCATCCGAGAATCTCTACGGCTCTGATCTCCTCCAAGGGTTCATAGATCTCGGGTATGACCTGTTCCGTGACAAGGATCGACTCCATGCGAAGTTCTTCGCTGCCGATGTCTTCGACCCAGAATCCGACCTCAAGCAGCTGGACGCGCAGATGGATGTCATCTACACCGGGTCTTTTTTCCATCTATTCTCCTGGGATGAGCAATTCAAGATTGCCAAGCGCGTCGTTCGTCTGCTGAAGCCCGTGCCAGATTCTCTGTTGGTGGGCAGGCAGGTAGGCAATGTCAATGCGAGAGAGTACGAGAGGAGAAGCGGTCGAGGTTCGAGGTACAGGCACAACGAGGAGAGCTGGGGAAGGCTGTGGAAGGAGGTGGGCGAAGAGACGGGTACGAAGTGGAAGGTGGCGGTGAGGAGCGAGTCCTGGGTGGATGGATTTGCGAGGGAGGGAAGGAGTGAGCCGAGCGGAATGCAGCCAGAGGGGACCACGAGGATGAAGTTCACCGTGCGGAGACTATAAACTGAAGAACACCGCGACTGAAA
>Ga0115842_100356_pt1 | contig 18209 bp, 19 predicted proteins | sample InSIn2SAF170_2_FD_83856 | JGI IMG/M metagenome (GOLD analysis project Ga0115842, IMG submission 83856)
TGGTATCCGCGTCTGCGTTGTGTCGAGCCTGCGGGTATCTGCGCCTGCACTGTGTCTCACTTGTGGGTATAGATAATTTATCAGACTTCACTTATACCCCAGATTATTAGATGTACAGATCTAATCATGCACCAAACAGATCTCGACCCATCAGTAGATCTATCTTGTAATGCTCAGGTTTCTCCTTGATTCAGGTCCAGCTATAACTCACCAACCTATCACCAGTATTTCAGATCTTTCTCATCTCAAGATATTCAACCCATTAGTTGCCCTAGCCAACTGATCTCCTTTCCTTTTTATAGTTTAGGCCTTACTGAAACCATGGTCCAAAACCATAGAGATCCAATACTAGGGACCCAAAACCTGGGTTCAATACTTTAGATGCAAACACCATGGACCAAAACCATAGGATCAAAAATGTCGGACTAAATACCATGGACCAATCATAAGATTTCCCATGTGCACGCTTTTCTCTGCATGAAAGTGCATGTACTTTATGTCTGCACTTTTTGTTTGCAGCACTTGCGTACATGTCTGCAGCTTTTGTTCGGTGCACCTGTGTATGTCCGCGGGTTTGTGAATAAGAACCCGCGGGTATCTTATTTTCTACTATTTTGAGAGCCTGAACTTCTGATCTATTATTTGAGTGAGTTTCCATCAAGGACAACACTTATGTCATCGAGGCAAACCTGTGTCATAATGCCAACAATCCCCCCCTTTGGACTTGATGGCAACCCAAAGTCATTCAAAGTGTTTTCTCCCCCTTTGACATCAAGGGCAAAGGGTTATGCTCCCCCTGAGTACATGATAAAATCTCTGCTCTGCTATGCTGTTCAAGCTCCCCCTGACATATAGGCAAGATCTGCAAGAAGATGTTCTACAAGAAAAATATGACTTTATACATCATAACGACTTTCCTATGACCAAAGACTCATACATAGAACTCCCAACCAAGTGGGGATACATGATATAATAAGCATATTACATTATCCATCCCAAGCATAGTGGGGCACCAAGATAGGCCGTTACATGACCTTGACAAAAGAAAGATAGAGACAAAGATCAACAGCATCTGTCAATCATTATTCAGATCAGTATTCATGTTCTCCTTCTACACTTGCTCCTCCTGAAATCAAAACAACTAAAGAATTGAACCAAGATCTTTTATGATAATGCCAACAATGCATTATTAGAAGAATATATGCTCCCCCTGAACCTGTGCCAGATTGTCTCTGACATACCCATATCGGGCTCTTCTCATCCTTGTTTTTCTTCAAGTTGACTGTATCCACATAAACCAGCGTATGTACTCGTATACCCCATATGAAACTCACGTACAACCAACAATCTCTAAAACAAACAAGATTCAACAGCAAGATGATGCATCAACTACCCCCAGCTTTTTTCTAAGGTATTCAAAGGTCTCCCTGGGCAGTGGTTTGGTGAGAATATCAGCAACTTGTTCCTTAGAGGGAACATACTCCAATTTGACCTTTTGTTCAAGCACTTGTTCTAAGATAAAATGATACTTGATCGGTATGTGTTTAGTCTTTGAATTTATGACGAGATTCTTTGAAATACTGATTGCACTTGTATTATCACAGAAAATGGAGATAGGTGTAGTACAAGTGATTTGAAGATCTTGCAATGTTTGCATCATCCAAAGGAGTTGTGTACAACAAGATGCAGTAGCTACAAATTCTGCTTTAGCCATAAATAATGCAATAGAGCTTTGTTTCTTGCTGAACCAAGATACTAATCTAGAACCCATGAAGAATGCACCACCACGAGTGCTTTTCCTATCATCCACGCTTCCTGCCCAATTCGCATGAGTGTATGCATGAAGTGTGAGATCTGTACCTCTAGGATACTGTAAGCCATAGTTTTGAGTTCCTTGAAGATACTTGAAAATTCTCTTAACTGCCTGAAGGTTAGTTTCCTTTGGATTTGCCTAAAACCTTCCAACTATTCCCACTGCACGCATAATGTCTGGTCCTGTACCTATTAGATAGAGCAGACTACCAATCATAGATCTATAGGTTGGTTGATGTACAACTACCGATTCATCATTTGCGCTGAGGCTGCATCCTGTCACCATAGGGGTACATACTGGTTTCGAATCCTCCATCCCATATTTCTTCAAGATCTGCTTGAGATATTTGGTTTGTGATAGAAAAATGCCATCTTTGTTTTGTTGGACTTGTAAACCAAGAAAATATGTGAGCTCACCAAGCATGGACATTTCAAACTCTTTCTGCATCACCAAGGAAAAATTTTGACTCATGTCTTCTTCATTGCTACCAAAGATGATATCATCAACATACAAAACAAGTATCAACAACTTATCATTGTCAATTTTTATATATAGATTGCTATCAGTAGATCCTTTTATAAAACCTTGTTGATGGAGGTACTTATCCAACCAATAATACCACGCCCTTGGAGCCTGTTTAAGGCCATAGAGAGCCTTTTTGAGTCTGCATACAAGTTTTGGATCATTTCCAAGAATAAACCCATTTGGTTGTTCAATATATACTTCTTCATTTAAGTCTCCATTCAGAAAGGCAGATTTTATGTCCATCTGAAATACTTTGAACTTCTAAAAGCTAGAGAGAGCAAGGAACATTCTCATAGCCTCAAGTCTGGCGACTGGAGAAAAATTTTCTTCAAAGTCTATGCCTTCTTGTTGTGCATATCCTTTACAAACAAGTCTTGCCTTGTTTCTAACCACATCTCCTTTTTCATTTAGCTTATTTTTGAAAATCCATTTTGTCCCTATGGCATTCTTATCTTTTGGTCTAGGAACCAACTCCCAAGTGTTTTTCTTTTCAATTTGCTCGAGTTCTTCCTCCATGGCCTTGACCCAGCATTCATCTTTGCAAGCCTCTCTTACATTCTATGGTTCAGTGGAGGAGAGCAATGCTAGATAGCTTGAAGCTTTTGGAATGGTTCTTCTTTTTTGTACGCCTGCCTCTTTCTGCCCCAAAATTTGAGATTCTAGATGATTCTTCTGAACATATCTAGATGGAGTCTTTTCTTATATCCTTATCTGTTTTTTTGGTGCTTCATGGGTTTCTTCTTCGTCATGAATCTGATTTGTTGTTGACGGATAGTCTTTGCCATCTTCGAGATCTTCAGATTTTACTTGCCTAGGAGTGTTTCCTTATTCATCAACCACTACATCAATACTTTCAACAATTTTACCAAGTCTTTTATTATAACATTTGTAAGCTTTGCTATGGGGAGAGTATCCAAGTAAGATGCCTTCATCTGCTCTAGGTTCAAACTTGCCAAGATTTTCATCAGTTCTTTTAATGTAGCATTTGCTTCCAAAAATTTTGAAGTATTTTACCGTGGGAGTCTTACCGTACCAAAGTTCATGAGGAGTCCGAGTGTTGTTTACCTGGACGTTTGTCTTGTTGAGAATAGTAACAGCGGAAATGCGACTTCTCCCCAGAAGGTTGCAGGAGTTCCAAACTCATCAAGCATAGCATGAGCCATTTGTTGAACCATTCTGTTCATCCTCTCCACTACTCCATTTTTCTGAGGCGTCCTTGCAGTAGAGAATTCCCTTCATATTCCATTTTCTTCACAAAAATCGAAAAATTCATCTGAGGTAGATTCCCCTCCTCGATCAGATCTGAGGCATTTGATTCTGCGATCTGATTCGTTTTCAACCAAAGCTTTGAATGACTTGAACTTTTCGAAAGCTTCATCTTTATACTTCATGAGTCCTATCCAACACATCCTTGAAAAGTCGTCAATAAACAATATGAAGTACTCTTCTCCTCAAGGTGACCTCTTCCTAGTTGGACCACATATATCGGTGTGGACAAGTTCAAGTGGCTTGCTAGCTAATCCTTCCTTCCCAGGGAAATTAGTTCTGGTTTGCTTACCAAATTGACATGATTTGCATATTGTATTGTCTGGAATTCTGATGTTAGGAAGATAATGAACTTCCTGATATTTGCATGCTTTCCTTATTTGAGAGAAGCTAAGATGCCCCAGTCTTCTGTGCCATAGCCAATTTTCATCATTCTTGCTTAAATAGCATTATTGTTGTTTTCCCTTGAGTACGTATAAGTTATTTGGAGTTCTTATGCCTCTGATCACTGTTTTTCCTGTATCAAGCTCACGAACAATACATCCATTTGATTGAAATATTACCTCAGTTCCTTGATCACACATCTGACTGACACTCAATAGATTAAGCTTTAAGCCATCAACATACATAACATTTCTAGCCTTGACCTTTTCCTTCAAACGTATAGAGCCTTTACCTTTTATGAATGCACGGGTGTCATTTCCAAGTGAGGCCTTCTTTTCCTTTTCTAAGGCACTATATGACTGAAGTTTTTCTTTATTACTTGTCATATGTTTCGAGCATCCACTGTCGATGTACCATTGATTCTCTTGTCCTTCCGCATATAAGGCTATCCCGCATCTTTCTGGTTGCGTTTCTTTCTTTTTCCATGTTTTGGAACTCAATGAAGCTTGCTCCTTTTGAGTTGTTTGTCGAAACTTGCTTCTACATTCAGAATCTTCATGCCGAAGTTGTTACAGATAGAACATTCTATTTAATTTTCAAGAGCAGAGAAGTTATTGTAGGTTCTTTTCATGATTCCTATCGTACTCCTTTGTTTTTGAGCTTCCCTAGTCATGATGGTCTTGTAGGCAACACATTGAGCAGCTTTATGACCAAAGTTATGACAAGAGAAACATTGGCCATTGAAGAAATTCCTACGATTATCAAATCTACCAACCATATGATTGTAGTTTCCATCCATTCTTGAGCCAAATTGAGAATGATTTACTTGTGGTCAGTTGAGGCTTTTGTTCATCCTTGACATAGATCTCCCTTGATTTACTTGATAATCTTTGATCATTCTTGAAGCAAATTGTCCCTGATTTACCTAGTGATTTGCATTATGCTTTTGCTGTCGATTGTCAACTTGTTCACTTCTCCTTGCTACATCAAAATAACTTTTGGAGGTGGATGGCTTCTGCGCTTATTTCTGAGCTTGAGATGCTTCTTCGGAATATCCAAGACCAGTCTTGATTAGAGGAGAACTCTGCACTTTGATAATCTCATCTATAGTTTTAGATGCTTTAGCAAGTTTGAGATTAAGAGCTTTTGTTTTCTCAATTTCTTTTCTAAGTCCCACAATTTCACATTCTAACTCTTCATTGTGTTTATCTTTTTCAGCAAGTTGGAATGTTAGAGTATCTATAATCATATTCTTTTCCTCTAAACAAACTTTAAGTTTAGAAATTTCTTCATAAAGACCTTCTTCATTTATAGCATCCAAGAAATCATCATCTTCAAAAGCCATCAAAAGTATATCATCATTACCTTGTTCATCTTCATCACTATTTGAAAATACATCACTGTCTTCATGCGTGTAATAGCTCTTCTTATTTATATTCTATTTTCTGTTCCATCTAATAGGTTCCTTAACTTTTTCTAGTTTATCCTTATGAGGACATTTTGCAGCATAATGACCAACTCTTCCACAAGAAAAGCATTTGAAAGGTAGCTTACCTCTGAATCTTCCAGTTCCCCGTTGAAGGTTCTTGACAAACTTTTATTCTTCCTTTTCTTCTGACATATGTCCTACCTCAAAGTAATCTCCTTTTCCTGAAGCCTTGAATGCAGCTTCTCTCCTGTCTGATGGTCCTCTTTTTCTCATCTCGTAAGCAGTTAGAATTCTGTCCTGCTGTGACATGGTAAGGCTTTGTAGACTCTACTTTTCTTCTATGGCAGAAACTTTTGAATCAAACTTAGGAGACAAAGATCTTAGAACTTTTTCAACCAAAACAACTTCTTTTATTTCTTCACCCAATTTTTTCATACAATTTACGATCTCATTTATATGTAGGAAATAGCTAGCCACACTTTCATAATTATACATTCTGAGACTTTCATATTGAATTCTAAGAGTTTTTCATTTTTCTCGAATTACCTGTTCATCTCCTTCATAGCTCAGAATGATCTTGTCCCATATTTCTTTTGTGATTTTGAGCTGGATAACCTTGACAAATTCTGATTGAGATAGAATTCCTAATAGAGTATTGACATCTTTTTCATTTGTTTCATACTGCTTCCTACCAGCTGCATCTGTAGGAGTTTCTGATGGAAATGTGTATCCAGTTTCCACAATATCCCAAACTTCTGTACCAAGAGATTGAAGATAAGCAATGATTCTTACCTTCCAATAGACGAAGTTGCTCCCATAAAAAATCGGTGGCCTGATAGATGCTTCTTTTTTGTAGTTGCTCATGATGATAGATCTTCCTTCAAGCAATCAAGCTTTTCTTGAAGGACCAGCTCCGATACCAATTGTTGAAAATAATACTGAGAGGAGGGGTGAATCAATATTATCAAATTCTTTTTCCACTTATATAAAGATTAGAAGATCCGACTAATGAAACTTGTGAATACCTTCCAAACTTATAATTTAATTTATTCTTTAGATGTTGATCATTAATCTGTGTGTTCGAACCATATAACAGTAAGCAGGAATAGAAAAGTAGAGAAAATAGTCACACAAAAGAACACAAGATATAAGGTGGAAACCCAATGTGGGTGAAAACCACCTGCTGCAATATGTCTCTATCTTCTTTCAATTAGAAACTTCCTTTTACAATGATTCTGTACTGGTGCAGTCTTATACCAGCACGCAGGCTTCAACCTGCAGAAGGCTAAAGCCTTCTCTCATTCTCCAGACTCTTCTGGAAGGGAGCTACAACCCCCTTAGTTCTTGTACTAGCTGAGGTACTAGTACGTAGGTGCTAACCTACAAAAGACTTCTCTTTTCTTCCAGGGACCACGTTTCATAAATTTTCAAACTAGATCCATGAATATCAATCAAACATCAAATAGATCTATAATCAACCAACTTCCTTGTACAAATACTGTCTCAATAACTTCTTAAAACACAGAACCAGTAACTAGACACCAATTCAGACCCTGAACACTGCAATAATAGACAAAAGTAGCTAAAACAAATTTCAAGAAAAATTCTGCAACTTCACCAATAGAAACTTGCGTACGTCCGCAGTATTCAGTTCTTTGACCTGTGGGTATCTGCACCTCCTCTGTGTTGAACCTACGGGTATCCGCACTTGCATTGTGTCGAGCTTGCAGGTATCCATGCCTACGCTATGTCTAGCTTGTGGGTATCTATGCCTGTGCTCTATCAAACTTGCGGGTATATGTGCCTGCGCTGTGTTGAGCCTGCGAGTATCCGCGCCTATGCTGTGTCAAGCCTGTGGGTATAGATAATTTATCAGACTTCACTTATACCCTAGATAATTGAATTTATAGATCTGATCATGCGCCAAAGAGATCTCGACCCATCAGTAGATCCTTCTAATAATACTCAGGTTTCTCCTTGATTCAGGTCCAGCTATAACTCACCAACTGATCACCAGTATTTCAGATCTTTCTCATCTCAAGATATTCAACCCATTAGTTGCTCCAACCAACTGATCTATTTTCCGTTTTATAGTCTAGGCCTTACTCAAACCATGGTCCAAAACCATAGAGATCCAATACTAGGGACCCAAAACCTAGGTTCAATACTTTAGATGCAAACACCACGGACCAAAACCATAGGATCAAAAATGCCAGACTAAATACCATGGACCAACCATAATATTTCCCACGTGCATGCTTTCCTCTGCATGAAAGTGCATGTACTTTATGTCCGTACATTTTTCGGAGCACCTACGTACATGTATGTAGCTTTTGTTCGGTGCATCTGCGTATGTCCGTGGTTTTGTGAATAGGAACCTGCGAGTATCTTATTTTCTACTATTTTGAGAGCCTGAACTTGTGATCTGCTATTTGAGTGAGTTGCCATCAAGGACAACACTTATGTCATCGAGGCAAACCTATGTCATAATGCCAACACCATGGTGGGCAAGGTAAAGCACATCATTCATCAAAGAAACCCTTCTTTGGAGTTTTTCTATGAAATCCACAAGCTGATAGAGAAAATATGGATTACATTCAATACCTCCCTTGACATGGCTACATATGCCCCTAATCCAAAGTGGTATATGGAAATACCAAATATAATTCTTCCAATTCATATGAAGAGGTGAAACAAGAGTTTCTTGATGCTATAACTAAGATGTATATTATTGATGAAGCAAATGTGATACATGAGAAATTTATTGATTTTGGTACATTAAGCCCTTCTACATTCAGCCAAGATGTGAAGAGGGACATCAAGCATTATGCTTAGAAGAAACTCCTTGGATTGTGGAGAATGTATGGGGGCCAAGTCCCAGAGCTCTGAAAGATTGCTTCACGTTTGCTATCTCAGGTTGTTAGTTCCTTAGTTGGTGAAAGGAATTGGTCCACTTATAGTTTCATACACTCTATTAAGAGGAATAGACTTGCCTCTAAGAGAGTGGAGAAACTTGCTTATATGCATAGTAGTCTTCGACTTTTTCCAAGGAAGTTACCTGAATATTTAGAAGGACTTGTTGCATGATGGGATCTGAATGCTGAAGATGTTGCCCAAATTGATAATGATGATGACAATCCTTTCCCAAATGCAGGATTGGCTGGCATACCTTTATATGACATTATTGCATTTGATGATGATGATGATGATGATGATGATGTTGATCCAACACCTAGTGAGGGTCAAGCTTATATGGATCTCCTTGATGATGGAGATCATACTCTATGATAATATTAAGCTTTGTATTTTTGTTGCTATATTTTGGCTCCTGGGCATTTTTAATTATGTACTACTTTAGGTTTTTTCCTTTTTTATGGCATTAACATCAATATGATTTGGGTGGCTTTTAGTTTTTTTTTTTTTTTAACTTTTTTTGGTTGTCTTGTAAATCATTTAAAAAACCAATTTTGTATGTACATTTTTTTTTAAGCTTAGCAATACAATTCATTCGTTCATCTATAAACAAGCAGGTTACAAATATATAAGTCATTCTGTGACCTCAAGCTGCTCAGTGCGAAACCAAGTCTATTGAACATCAAATCACATTATAATCCGTCCAAAACATAAATAGTTTGAGTATAGTTAACCGAGCCTTATAAGAATGATAGTCTGGAAACCAACTAGTAAGCATAAAACTGAACATAAATGCTACGTGGCATATACAACCAAAATCAAGCCAAAATTAACAGGCATAACTTTGACCAACTAATAATTTTATGATTCCGCTGGAGAAAGATCCTTGGCACTTGATCCTGGAAATTAAGATTGTGATAAACATGGGATATGTCACTCAATGCGGCCCAGGAAAGCATTTTGATTCTATAACTAAAGTTGAGTAAGTTGGAGCTCGCTTTGAATGTCTCGAAGGCCTGGCTTGACCTCACTTTGCATTGTTGTGTTGATGGTCATAGCAATTTATTTGGCCATTATGCATTTCATTAACTACTAGAGATGGACGGACTCTCTAAACAAGGTGAGATGGTCACAAGTGTACCCATGGTTTGTGATTAGTTCCCCCCAATTGTCGAATCACTAAGGTGTCTTTTCACATGCAATCTTAATCCCTACATTAGTTGTCAACCCAAGGTAACTCTTTTTATCTCAAGAGTGCCAACACAGTATGTGCAGTGAAGGTAGAGGTTATCTAATGATGAATCGTTGCAATCACTAAAGGCTAATTATTCAATTCAATTCACACAATTATGAAAAGAACTATCTATGGAAGAAATACTCTCAACACACTCTACAATTCTATGCAACTTGTTCCGAAATCCATTGAAAATGAATGAAAATAAGAATTACACTTAGAATCATTCAAATAAGATTGACTAAAGAAAATATGATTATTGAACAACACTGTTAATCTATAACAACCCAAATCAATCTGCATTACTCAATTGTACAATAACAGTAAGTGAACAACAATAAACAATTGGTAATTGAACAACAATTGGTATTTGAACAACAAATAGATATAAACGATTCCTAGTTGGCAAATGTTGTATATTGCAATCTGTAGAAGTTAACCAGTCTTGTATTTCAAGATCTATGATAACATCTATTCAAATGAACAACAATCTGCTATCAATCTGTATTCGCTCATTCTAATCAAAGTGCTACTTCAATATATCTCACGATGTGACTCTGAATCTAATTGAACAATAGTATAAATCAATATCACGAATCTTCATGATAATTGAAATAAATGAACATTAAATCAAAGCAAAGATTAAATATAAAACTATGACACAAATGAGAAGTGGAACTTCTTATGACTAGGCCTAGAGTTGCCAGAAGCCTCTGCTTAATAAAAACTCAGAATATGAAGATGTATCAAACACAACCTTCTTTCATTAACTTTAAGTAACAGCTAACAAAGTCATTGATATAACCATGTATATGTTTCAAAAAGAATAATTACAAATTATCAAAAGTATGCACTGTATCTAATTGCCTTTCGGCCCTATGTATAACATAAAAGAGAAACTTGGATAAAAGCAAATCCTCGGGATCAGGCGATCCTGAGGATTTCACAATATAAAATCTAATCATGTGATAAAACAAGAATGTTCAAAGTGATCTTCCACTTCCTTCTCTACCCAAGAGGTCATGGCTTTTCCCTATTATGGCCTTGTGTTGTTCTGCCAACTGAACAACTTTTGCCCAATCTGCATACAAAGATAACAAAGAATCAGTTTTTCATACTAGATTTGCCTTTCTATCACCAAATAGTTTCATCCAACTTTAGTTGATATTTTCCTCATTTTAATCTATAAACGCAGATAATCATATAAGGATGAATGATAAATGAAGCATTTTATGAAGAGAAATCATACCTTTTTCTTGTCCCAACATACTCCCCAACTTACCTTGTTACACATCCTCGTGCAAGCGTATAGTTTAGATGCAAATGAGAGATGGAAAAAGCAGTATATACTTCCTCTTTGTAATTTCTAAAACCATTCTTTTTCTTAAGGAAAGCAAAAGCCTAGGTTACCTCATGATCCTTTAAGTTATAATCACTATGGTATTGATCAGGAGGGTACCATATGATTGGGGTTCTGTAACGGCATCGTATCCAATCTGGCCCCATTGTTAAAATCATATTGCTATATTTATAAAAACAGGAAGTGGAAACTTGAAAGTTTAGATATCCAAATGGCTCTTGGCCCCTCATAGTGTTATTGGAGACTTCCCACCTCTGACTTGATGCAACCAAGGATTCTTCTTTAATGTCCTGGAAGTATTCTCTTCTGGATTGAATGATATTAGTATGGAGTGGCCCCAATTTTCCTATGACATCATCTTTTTTCATAAACTATTTATGCCTGACAGATAGGAGTAATGGTTGTGTAGGCTCTCCTCTAACCCATAGGTCAATGCCATACTCACATCTTCTGAAAGTGTTGTGAGCCTTGGCCCATTTTAGTTGATTAGTAGCAAATGAGAGGAACGCCTGAAATTGAATGTCTCCTATGAAAGGGGCAGGGTGCCTATTCCTGTCATTCTCTAAAACAAAATTATGCATATAGAGTTCAGAAAGAGGTGCTAAACCTTCTCATCGTGCTCTCTAAATAATTTGATAAACTCAGGAGTGGTTTTGATTTCTACCAGTTTACCAGCCTTAACGGCCTTAACTTTTAAGAGGAGGTATCTTTCCATGATAAATAAAGCATAATTTGTGGCGGGGGCTTAGAAAGATAGAGTGTCTAAATAGAGAGAGCAAACAGTCTCCATTTGCTCTGTAGATTTTTGCAATTGGCCCTCTAATTTTTCAACCTTCTTCTGCTAAGCCTTATATTAAGCAAAGGTCGCATCTTCAGTCCTGGTAAGTGCTTCAAATTTCTTCTTTAACACTTGATGTTCATGCAGAGGGACCACCTTTTCCTTATGCTGAGCTAGTTCTTCGTGAACTATCAGTAGCTCATTCTGTAATTTTTTGATAATGACCTCTCTTACCAAAGGGGCGTAAAAAGGTGTTTCATTTGTTTGGGCCTCTGCATCCTGGGTCTCCGCAGGGTTAGTCTACATAGTAGCTTCAACTGCTTCCTAAATTATACAATCAACTCGAACATCTTCTTCAACATTTGTTGGACAACAATGTCCACAGTGGGGTAGTCTGTTTGAGTTCCTTGTGAAAATATTCAGGGCTTCTCAGTTTGCATGGCAGTGTCCTCTCTCATAGCTGGCTTAGTCTGGGTTTCTTTTGGACAAACCTCAAGAAACTCTATCTAAGTCTCAACATCCTTTGAAAAACATTTTTCTGTTTGCATTCCTACAGTTTCCATTTCTCCTTTCAATTTCCTGGTTCTAGTTGCTTCTTTTAACCAATATTTTAGCTACCTAATTACTTGCTTCTGTTTCCTATACTTGCTGAGTACCTTTTTAAGCCTAGATCTATAGGGCTTGTCTACTTTAGGGCCTTCATCTGAAACTTTGTTATCTTCTACTACCTGTACAAGCTATACTATGTCATCATCAGGAATGTTCCCAATTGGAACTATGTCTTCTGGTGGAATGTCTCCTTCCAACTCATAATTATTATGTATTTTTTTTTGAAGAGATCCTAATGCAAAGGTATCTCCTAAACATTTATCATTCTCATGGTCTTCTCCTTGGTAGGCCTCATCCACAGGAGACTTTGAAAAGGGAATATCACTTGGTTGATTGGCATCTCTTAAGTTTTCATCCTCAGGGTTTCCTTTTGTTGGGGGTTCCACTAGACTGGTACTTACTACTTGAGTTTCCTTTCTTCTAGTTTTTCCTTCATGTTCCTTAGCTTCGAGGAGTGTATCCATAGCAGGAATTGACTCCCTCTATTCATCCATGGCATCAATGCATGGCTGGGTTTATTCATGACCAGAATTGTCAGTAGGAGCTGACTGGTTAGGGGTACAATTCTATTTTTCAATGCTCCCTGGCTGATCCCTACCTTTGGTAAACACTCCCATGCTTCCAAAAACCCTTGCCACTTCCTCCTCATATTCTTACAAAGGAGGGTCTTGCGGACTAAGAGGAGGTGTGCGGGATGGTCTAGATTCCTCTGCTTGGATTGGGATGCACTGCTGGGCTTTTACTCGCATATACTGCCTACCCTTAATTGATTCTAAGGGTGTAGAGGGGCTCTTTCATTTTAATATTTTCTTTGGGCCTAGAGTTCTTGGCCCTTGCTGCTCTATTTCCTCATTTTCCAAGGGTGGAGCTAAGGTAGGATTTATGATATTGTCCCATGTTAATTGTTGTTGTGCCAATCTATTTGTGATAAATTAACTTAATTAATCCATGATGGCTAACTACACTATGTGGGTCCTTGGTTGTGCTTACCCGTTGGGCAACATCGTGTAACAAGGATTTTAGATAAAATGGTAAATTAACTGAAATTATTATTTTTTAAATGGCTAGAAGTTTTAGTTGTTGGGGCTTTACCATATCATGCTGACCATCACAGGTGATGTATCTTTGGATGATGACTGCCAACTCTTGCCATGGTTGTTGCAACGCTGAAGGATAAATTCCTTTCCCCATTTGTACCAACTGCTCACCTGGGTCCTAGAATGTTTCAATTTCATTGTATAAAAGGACGCGTTTGTCTACCCATTTGACCCCTTTTGCTGGAAGTCGGGTGACTTCGACCAAGAATTCTTTAGAAACCATCATGCTTATTCCTTTGACCACTGTACTATCATTCTGCAGATTTTGCAGAAATTCCAGCGTTATCTCTTCATGGAATCCCTGCAATCTGTTTAAATACTACAACCAACCAGTGCATTTAAGGATTTTGCAATCTTGATCTGACACCATCAATACTGGAGGTTCACTCCGAATTGCTCTTCCACCCATAGCTGCTACACTTGAGGCTGGTTCTTCTGTATACAATCATGTTTTTCCCCTATAATGCAACACAACAACAATATATATTATAACAACTATCAAGGAAATGACGTTGCTTGGATAATTATTATCATTTTTGGTTAAGTCGTTCATGCTGTCAGCCATACTTAATGTAGAATCGTAAGTTTGCATACCTACCATAATGGTTTCCATTCTTCGACCAATCAGATTTCTTGCTAATTATTACACATTCATGCTCATGATGTAGTTCGTACTCCGGAGGTAATCCAAATGATTGTCACACAGTTATCCATAATTGGAATACATGTCATCCATATGTAGACCATCACCCCTCTGATGATAAAAGGGCATCCACGTCCTTTCAGCACACGGAAAACGAGAAAATAGACTAACGCAAAATAAATGCCAGAAACCAATATAAAAAACACAGCATGAAAATCAGTAAAGCATTTAAGAAATATCCGTCGTCAGACATGAATTGTCCAAATCAAATAGAAACAATAATTGTAAGTCATTATGTCAAAGAAATTTATCGTGAGTGGAATTAATCACATTAGCATAATAGGTGGTTTATGTTTAATAATTGTCATTTAATGCTTGGACGTATGGAATATAATAAATATAGATTAAAGTCACTGTTAGCACCTAAATTTTCCTTAGGCTGAAGGAAGGCAAAATTCAGGGTAACCACAAACCACGCTCAGTCTGGTAGCTAGCCCTACCAAAACAGGAGAGGGCTCTCTTCGTGTCATGCTCAGTGAATAGATAAATGAAACAGTATGAGATGACTTACAGTGAAATATTGATCTTAGGCTAGTAAGTGAATATGGATACAAGAAACAATTTTTTATGAATGACTAAGTTTTTGGGATGGTATGGGACCAATGGACAAGGATGAACAGAGAATTTAATACAAAGGCACAGATTACTTCGTGAGGAAAGACATGCAAAATGGAGAGATTGCTTAGGAGAGTGAAAAGGGCATAAGTATATGAATCCTTTTCAACGGAAGAAGAACACTAAACATGAAATTTTCCCACAGGCAGAGCAATATAAATGAATTCTACCTTATCTAACTTAGAAAATTTCACTGGAAATGAATATGAAATGAACTGTGAAAAATAACGAAATACATATGAAACATAAGAGACACATTTGCTACACTCACAACCACATGAATCTCATGAAACAAAGCCGCCGCCTTTCATTAATCCTCTATCAAAATATACAATGAAGAAACATAGTTTCTTTCCCACAGTCTCCCAGAAGTTACCAACCAACCAACCCTTTGCAAATGGTTTGCATACAATATATAGAATGTGCCATGAAGAGATAGAATGCCCAAGGGTTGGGGAGTTACTCGAATCATTCAAAATGGAGGTGGAAAGCCAACCATTAGCTACAGGTGCAGTGTTACAAACATGACAAATGGCTTGGGTGACTGTTTGCCTTCCTTTGCCACTTGGATAGAAGCCAATCTGGAGTGGAAATACTTTAAATGCCGCCTTAGGTGCTGAAAAAAGTGAAATGTAGATGAGCAAGCCCACTTGGAGAAGTCGCGAATCGAAATTTCGCAAAACAGAGGTGAAATTGGCCTTTTTCCCTATATGCGTCGTGCCAATTTGGAGCCTATTTTGAGGCACTTGCAGGAGTCAAAAATGTACCCAAGTGTGCTTTTTGGAAAGCCTGTCCTATCTACTTTCCAACTGAAGTGTAATTTCTAAATTTGGTGCTCATTTTCCCCTCCAAATCTTCATTCTTCCAAGACTACTTCCTGTGTGTCAAAATAGGGGTAGAGAGGTCATTTTTTGAGTGTTTTTAACCTCCTAGAGACTCAAATCATGCCCAAATTTCTTGTCCAAGCACCAGCAGTCATGATTTTTCATGCTGAATCCAAAAATGCAAACCATTTGTGATTTGGAGCTCCCAATCCTAAGCACCGTACACAGGGAGAAAAAACCTGTGTTGTGACAAAAAATTTGCCATGTGACCAAAATTGCCCCAAATTTCTTGAAATTTGGGTTGGAGCTTCCTTATCAAGTGTTATGCTGGGCCGAAGAGGCTTCGGTCAATACTTGAAGTCGATCAAGCTCCCTTTGCCTCTTTTTCTTCTTGATTGCCTTCCTCAATTTCGCCTTCAAATTCTTGATTTGGGCCTTGCACACTTTGTTTCGCGCCATGTAGTGGAAAGCGATGTGTCTCAACAAGGCATGGTCCTTGTCAGCCTTGTCCAGTAGCCTCTCCAAGAAGTAGGTTGACTCTTTCAAGCCAATTTTCCATATCTTGTTCGATTTCTTGCTCGATAGGAGTCAAAGTGACATGAGCCTCTTTGTCACTTTGTCTCTTTGTCTTCAGTATCTCATGTTCCATGAGGACCTATTTATGACTTAGTTGTTTGTTTTCTTGCTCCAGGTAAGTGATGACAAACTTAGCTCTCTCTAAGTTGTCCATCAAAGCTTGTATTTGGGCTTCTTTCTCCTGAATAATGACATCTTTGACAGTTTCCCTCTCTTGTGATTTTTCCTCCCTTATGAGGATTTCTTTGTTGCCTTCTCCTTTTCGCTGAACTGTCACTTGTTGTATCCTCATCATAGTCAGGATCACCTCTATCTATGATTTAATAAACTCTCTTAGTTTGCATAGTTTTGACAATGTAAATGGTACAATGTAATGGGGATGAGTGGTATGTTCTAGGGTTTGTAGGGATGAGTGAATTTTATATGGTTATGGGCAAAGCATAACCTATGAGTGTGAGGGGAGGATTTTTGGAATGAGATGTAGATGAAGGTGAAGGGAATAATGGGTAAATATTTTGATTTATGATGCTAGGCAATGGAATAGTCAAACTGATTAGGGTTTATAGAGGAAAATTAGGGTTTAATACTAGGAGTGGAGGAGAGGTCCAAAATATCAAACATGCAAGCCAAACATTGAGTGAAGAGAGGGAAATTACTTGTAAAAGGTGAAATTGGAGGAAATTTGGTGAGAATTTGAAATTTGGAGTGATTTTTATGAATTTCAGGCCTTTTATCCCTGTGTGTCATGCCTCCCATGTGCGCCGCACCATGTAAATTTACACTGGAAAATTTCTCCCAATGCGCCGCGCTTCCTCTGTGCGTCGTGCCTTTTTCCAAGTGACTTTTGGAGGCCTTCCTGATGTCCAAATTGAGTTCAGGATAGCTTGTTGGAAATTTATTTGAGTCTACTTTCTAACGCAACTGGAATTTTTCAATTTAGAGTTTATTTGCCTTAACAAAAATTTATTTTCCCATGGTCACTTCAGAGGTGCATCAATTCTCCCGAGGCAATTGTATTTTTCACATTTCTATAAAACCATGTCACCTGTGTAAAAAGTGAAGGAGGTTTTTATTTATTGGCTTATTTTGGATAAAAACCTCTCTCAAGTTTCCAAAATTCATATTTTCTTTCTCATAAACATCATTTGAGTAAAACCTACCCCAATGTGTGGAACAAGAGATTTGTCAAAATGAAGTGAAATGAAGGGGACAAGGAGCTTCTAAATTCTTTAGGAAAGTTTGGGAAGTAGGGAGGGATGTTAGGAAGTAGGGGAAAGTGGAATATTAGAAATTGAGTGAGGGGAAGGGGTCCAAAAAGGCAAAACACAGGTCCAACCTAGAAAATTGCCAGGTTGCAGCAAGAAACTAGGGTTTGTGCGAAAATGAGGAATTTGGGGGATATCAGTGATGGAAAGTGTTTGATAAGGTACTTTAAGGATAGGGGAAGGTGTATGAACATCAGGATACAAGTTTTTCTGATGATTTGACTGTCCAAGAGAAATCGCCTTCAAAACCCTAGGAGAGGGAAATGACCTTACCTAGGCGCAACTGAAGCATGAATAAGGTGTAAAATGACCCAGTGGAACTTGACATGATAATGACAACCCTCTAAATGATGGTACACTCAGCTAAATGGTGACATGTACTGACATTTGGACAACTTTGGAAGGAGTGAAAGTAAACCCTAGACCTAATGCCTAGTGACCAAATTTTACTTAAAGACTCCACTGAAATGACAAAATTTGACCTTGTCACCTTAAAATCACTTTGTAAGAGCATGTTTGATCACTGGAGGAAGGCTGGAAAGACTGACACTAACATTGGCTCCAATGGGGGATGGTAGCTCCAGCTCTTTGGAGGTTCCAAGAACTGCAGATCTTTGGGTGAGTAGACAGTGCCTTCGTCCATTGGGCTATGGAGTCATTATTTCGACAAACCAACACAAGACTTCAACTCATTAATTGACTGAAACTTGAATTAAACTGACTTAATTATGAAACCAATATGACTGAAAAACTGACTCAATACAAAAGGAAATGACTCATGACTGACTTAACTAAAACAAGAACTGAAAAAACTTATT
>Ga0115842_100358_pt1 | contig 18110 bp, 11 predicted proteins | sample InSIn2SAF170_2_FD_83856 | JGI IMG/M metagenome (GOLD analysis project Ga0115842, IMG submission 83856)
GAGATTTTTTAGCTGCAGAATGGCTTTAGTTGCGGGATGACTTTAGTTGCGCAATGCGTGCAATTTCTATAGCTAAAAATCTTGAATAAAAGGTTAGCCATCCATTAATCAATACCTTCAGAAAAGTGAGCAAATAAATTATTCACTTCATTGATTCAAAATTATTATTATTATTTATTTTTTTACATGTGATGACTTAGTGATAACACACACCTTGACTTCCCTTTGACTGGGGTCTTTTTCATCGACTTGGATCAAATGAATAGGACATCATCCATGTACTGATATCTCCCCAGCTACCCATGTTGCTCGTTTCGTCTCTTGACACCTATAACCTATAGAAGTATGAAAATGGCTGCGAAATTGCCAGTTAGCTGCAGAATCAGGCTACATTCCATAGCTAAAGGACAACCAACCATTAGTTTTCTAATTTAAGTTATTGGAAAAGAGATTTTATGTAGCCAAGTACCAAGGAGAAAGAGCCTAAGATCACAACTGGTGCACAAGACCAATTATTCATGATCTGATATATATTTTTTTCTTCACTGTCTACCTGAAAAATAAAAACTTTGTAAATGGTATATGAAGCAAAACAGTTTTAGTGATGAAAAATATATTAGAGTAATGGAAATGTATGATCTTTTCAATAGCTTTAATGACTCCTTTGGGTTCTGTCCTCACAATGAGACCCATTCTGCCTTCTTTTAATGTGTAAACACCAATGTAGAAGATGGATATATGAAAATAGAATGGTTATGTGGAAGAAAAATGGTTGCATGAATAGGAAATGAGGAATACCATGGAGAAAACTAATGGGTATGGAACTAGAAAAATGTTGAGTACGAAATGAAGAAATATTTTCGAAGCAAGAAGACTTATATGAACAGAAATAGATGAAGGCTGTAAAACTTGGTGTACAGACATACTAAGTGGATGCAGAGTATCCCTCATGAATAGAACTGCGAGACTGAATGGAGTTCAAGTGGTTTGAGTTCATAATAAAAAGGTTGCAGGAGTAGAAGTCAAGAGTTTCGGTGAGGAAAACCAACGTTTATCAGTCGGCTATGAAGAGCCGTATTCAACTGGTTAACGTCATGTAATTAATCGTTAAAATAGTGAAGCGCAAGTTTATTAAAGATGGAAGGCATGTAATCATGTTTTGGATGCCAACACACAGTTGATTCCAAAATCAGAATTCCCTTACCGAATTAAATCACAGCTTGTTCATTAATTTAAACTCGTTTTTCTTCACGCGGCATGCAAAATGAGGCTTTAGAGAACCGATAATTTCTCCCAAAACACTGTGAATTTCTTAAAACAATTTCTGCAATATATAATTGACCCTATCCTCGAAAAAACCCATGTTTTATTTTTCCCAAATTCATGTTTGTTTGGCCAAATGGTGCAGTTAAAGTTTGATGTTTTTTTCATGTTTTCTGCTTTTCCTAAATTGCTGCATTCAATTGTAAAGTTTTGAATCAATACTAATACAGTCAAGATGACCCTAGCGCTGAGGATGAATCTATGAGCGAAGGATATGAACGTCTAGGATGTGTGAAGTCAGCTCTACAAAGGGAAACATCAGTGTAGTCAGCCTCTCTTGGCACATAAGGCCTGATAATCTCATCGAGATAATTCGGCTCTTAAAACATGTTCTCTTATTCTCGGACGGTGTAAATATTCAAGCCCTGGATCTACCCCATGATAATCACAACCCATTCCTCACAGTAAGGCATGCCTTTGAGACATAGAAGCATATGGATCTAATGCTTGCAAAGCATAAGCATCAAGTAATGGTGCATGCTAAGGCAATACTGTGTCAGGTCGATATAATGGAATTTGGGGAATCTGATCAACAAATGGTACACGTCTTGGTGCCCTAGCATTATCATGAACAAGTTTCCTAGGCCTACTATCTTGTGGACCACGAGAGTTCTGAGCAGGTACTTGTCAAAACAACTGGGACAACTTTTTAACATGTTCTGCGTTCATATTGTAGGTTTATTTCAAGGCCAAAGCTCAAACAGGAATGCAGATTTTTTATTGAGTCCATAGTGGAAACTGGAATTGGGGATAGCCATTGAATGTTTCCTTTTTTCCTCTGAAATTGTGAAATTTTATAAGAATGATTTAATGATTTTCAATTTCAGGTAGGAAAGACTTCAAGTAAAATACGCTAAAAACAGGACTTTGACTGAAGGTATTGATTAATGGATGGCTAACCTTTTATTCAAGATTTTTAGCTATAGAAATTGCACGCATTGCGCAACTAAAGTCATCCCGCAACTAAAGCCATTCTGCAGCTAAAAAATCTCATTGTTCAAATCAGCCTAACCTTCTCATACAAAATTAAATTTTGATGATTCAAGTGTCATTGGAAAAATCTCGACAAAATCTACACAATGAGAAATCCATCGTCATAGTTTGAAACAGTAAATAATGAAATAAGTTGCTGAAAAGAAGAAACATTCAACTTGAGGCACTAATTCCAAAGCAGGTATAAATTCTTTTGATTTTCCTTTGAGAACTCGTTTCATTAGTACAAATTCTTGGTTTTGTGTGTAAATATCATAACTAGAGAGACTGGACATCTCTCTCCTTTGATAATCTTACATTCCATTGCAAAAGAACTATTAGTTTTTTTGTAGGTTCCAGGAGGAAGGACAAATGACTACAAGTGGATGGTGTCTCTCTAAGAGACCAATTTGTTTCATAAGAGGATAATCAGCAACAAAAAGGAAATATGTTAATGCAAAATCAGATCCAAATACTTGAAAAACTTTCAGATACCATTGTCTCCATCACATCCATACTTCATAATAAACCATTCACCTCATTTCCCTCCATATTTTCCTTTTACATTCACGTCCACTTTCCATTACTTTTTCTCCATTCATAACCCACAAATAAAAGCAAGAGGCTCATTCACATGCTTATTGCTCATTGTCATTTTTTCTCTCCATTGTCATCTTCCATTTTCATCTTTCATTTCCTGTCATTTTCATTTCCCAAATAAGCCATGCTTCAATGAAAATTATTGAGTCCATAGTCCTTTGAGTCTAAGTTCCGTGTAAAGACATCTTGAGGCTTGCATGTCTTAATGGCAAGCTCTCACCCTGACAAACAATGGGAATATGTTAATGTCCCTTGTTCATGAGATCTTCTAGGTGACTCGACATCGGCAAAACTATTCGTACCTAGCAAGATGTGTTTAGGCATCTTGACTCTCATTGTCATCAATGGTGAGAGTTCTCTTGTTGACCAGTGGCATCTATTAATGGCCACTAAGTCAAGAATTTCTTGCTATGTTTGACATCAAAACATCTTTTCACATAGTAGCAATTTTTCCAATGAGTTTTGAAGACATGAAGACTATTATTTTCAGCATTTTGGAGTAGATTCAGCAAGTTGAGGTAGAAGCAATAAAAAGTCATCTTAACTCTTTATCGATGACTTTTCTTGTTTAGCCACTTGAAGAAGAATATGATCAGAATTTTTCATCGACCACACATACAACTCATCCATTCCAGAGGGTAAGTTAAAGTACATCACTTTCTAACTTTTGACCATAGAATTCCATAGGAAACTAGAATGATAATTGTTGAAAAAACATTTCTTTTCCTCATTTCATAAAATTGCCAATACCATCAGTTGGGGAGGAAATACATTCATTTTCATATTTTTCCATGTCCATATCATATTCAGGAGCCCACATACTTCCAACATATATTAATTATTACATTATTATTATGAGCATAGAGTGGCTTTTCAAAAAGTGCTTAAAGAATAAATTGGATACAAACAAAATCACGATTGTCACATAAGAACCAACCATCATGCAATCCAATAAAGATATACTTTGCAACAATAATCAAAATATAATCATGCAAAGTTCAATGATCAAAATAGAATGCAACAAAAAAAAAATGGTTGTAACACAAGAACCAACCATGTTGCAATTCAAGTAAAACACTTTGCAGAAATATGAAGTTATCAAATGATATTATGCAAAGTTAATCCAAAGCTCAAAGATCAAAAGAATTAATGTAATATATATTGCATGAGGACATGCAATAGCTTCAGTTGGGGGGTATGTTGGGTCTTGAAAATGTCATTCATTTCCATTACACTTGCACTATTATGTCCATTATATCACCTCCATTTCACCTCTACTTCACTATTATGTCACCACTTTCATCCCACTTTCATTATCATTGGGCCACATTTATGTTTTTTCAAACTTTATTAATTCTAAGTCTTTTTAAGTGAATTTGTGGTTAAAAATTCAAAAATAATGTGCATATGCTTATACCTAACAAGTGGGTTGAGATTGTTGACATGCGTAGGTTAAAAGGAGGCTTCTAGAAGACCTTTATGTGGCACCTTAAGGCGAAATTCGAATTTGAGTGGAGGTAATCATGAGATCATGAGGATATGTGTCACATCTCCTAATTGTATTGAAACTCTAGGAAGACATGTGTCTTATTAGTTCCTATTTTGATTAGGACTCTAGAGGTAGAGGGAGAGATTCATGGACTCTCATTAATGAAATGGCTTCTCATATTTTTGTATAAATAGGAGATCTCTCTCCTTGATTGCTTAACTTAGCTTGGCTTTTGAGTTCCTTAGCTTGGAGTTTGTAGTTCTTCCTTGATAGCTTTGGAAAGCTTTAGAGAGCTTTGTTGTACTTTGTAATTTTGAAGAATTTGAATAAAGATTTGATGTTCTCAACATGGAAGGAGACATGAAGTAGATGTCATGGAGCACATTAGAATGTAAGGTAGAGTATATTTTGCTTTGTAGTTTTTCTTTGATTTCATTCAAGTATGTCATTTTATTCCTTTCAAGTTTGGTAGTTTATATTTTCCATTCATGAAATTTTAATTCATGCAAGTGTGTTCAACCGGTTGATTGTAGATTAGTTTTTCTTTATATGTTCTTGTATTTGCTTATTAGTTTTTTTTTGAGCTTTTTAATGTAATTTTTGCATCAAGTAGTGATTTGAGATTTGCTTCTCTACTAAACTTTTTAGCTTTTAAATTTCAATTGTGATGCTTTGATTTCAGTGAGATTTGTTTGCTGCTATTACCTAGTTTACATATCAAGTTCTTCATGATATTTGACATTATCTTCGCTACTATGGCTTAACTCAAGAAGTTAATTGGCGAGCTATCGGATTGTAAGTGAAGTAATTTGATTTTTCTTTCATTAATCTGCAAGTAGGTAATTTAGATATCAATTCTTCACGTTATTTGACGTTATCTCTGGTGCCATGGCTTAACCCGAGAAGTTAATTGGCGAGATAACGGATTATAAGTGAATTAATTTGATTTTTATTTCATTAATCTACAAGTAGGTAGTTTAGATATCAATTCTTCATGTTATTTGACATTATCTCTAGTGCCATGGCTTGACCCGAGAAGTTAATTGGCTAGCTATTAGATTATAAGTGTAGTAATTTGATTTTGCTTTCATTAATATGCAAGTAGGTAATTTAGATATCAATTCTTCATATTATTTGACGTTATCCCTGGTGCCATGGCTTAACCCGAGAAGTTAATTGGTGAGCTATAGGATTATAAGTGAAGTAATTCGATTTTTCTTTGATTAGTCTGCAATTTTTGGTTTTGAGTGTAGTAGTTTAGATTTTATTTCTGTAATTAGATGGGCAGTAGAGGCAGTAACCTCATTTTCAGTACTTCATCTTTAGCTTGATTTATGTAGCTACATGTTTACACTTTTGTTCAAGTTCTGATTTTATAAATAGCATGTTTTGAGATATTTGAAGTGCTAAGTTTGGAAATTACCATAAGAAGCATAAACCTTGTCTTCAACTATACATCCACACTTGATCTTTAAAAGTATTCTTAAAACTTTAAACTAGGATTTCCATTGCATTAGAATACTTTAGGAGACCAACAAAAACAAAACCCCAAAACAACATAAAGTATAAAACAACGAAGTAAGAAAAAGGGTTAACTAAGCACACATGGTGTACCACACTTTATCAGTTTACTATACCTGGATTGATAATTTATGTAGAGCAATTTAAGATGTTAAATTGACTAAACAGTAGTTAAGTTGAACACAATTAGAATCATGATTTCATTGAGTTAAAATAAGAAGTTTAATTGGTTCATCCTAAAGGGTTTGTAAAACATGGACATGAGCATTTGGTTTCCAGGTTAAAGAAAGATTTATATGGTTTGAGACAAGCACCGAGATCTTGGTATGTGAAAATTGATTCTTTCTTTTATGAGAAAGGCTTTAGGAGAAGAAAAAATCATCCTAACTTGTACATTAAGAAAGATGAAGATGGGAATGTTTCTTTGATAGCTATGTACGTTGATGATATTATCATAACATGAAATGCATCAAAGTTAATTGAAGAAATTAAAATTCAGTTGTCACATGTATTTGAGATGAAGGATTCTGGTGAATTGCATTACTGTTTAGGTAATGAATTTTGGAGGGAATCTGGTAAGACACTAATCACACAAAGAAAATATATAAGGGAAATCCTTAAAAGGTTCAATATATCATCTAGAATAGAATTTCAAATTGCACAATGATGATGGAACGTAATAGGTGAATGGAACCTTGTATCATCAATTGGTGGGAAGTCTAAACTATCTCGCCTCTATCAGGCCAGATATAGCATATTCTGTTAGCATACATAGTCATTTCATGGCTAAGCCTTGTGAAAGACACTAGAAAGAAGGAATGAAAGCCCTTGCATATATGAAAGGAACACTTGATTTTGGTATTATGTATACTTATGAATTTGATGTTTAGTTGGTAGGTTATTCTGATTTTGACTGGGTCCGAAATCGAGATGAAATGAAATCTACAACTGGATACATGTTCAATATTAGTTCAGGACCAATATCATGGAGCAGTAAGAAACAACCAATTGTTTGCTTGTCATCCACTAAAGCTTAGTATAAATCATTATGTAGTGCTGCCTGTCAAGCAATATAGTTTAGAAGAATACTTGAAGATGTTGGAGAAACACAGCAACCACCTACAATAATCAAATGTGATAACCAAAGCACTATCAAACTGGAAAACAATATTATATATCATGCAAGGAAATAACACATTGACACAAAACATCATTTTGTAAGACAAAAAGTGCAATTGAAAGACATTGACTTACAATATTGTAATACAAATGAAAATGTGGCTGACATATTCACCAAGCCTCTTGGAATGGCTCAATTTGAAATGTGTAGAAGTATGTTGTGCATTGTATAAAATCCAAATTATTTTGTAAGCTTCGCTGACACTTAGACCAACAAGAAATTTAACATGTAGGTCTTGATTAAGGGGAGGTGTCAGATATCAATCATGATAGCACTGATCATTTTTCAAATGACATCGATATCTATTCAGTAGTCAGCATAGTCAGCTAGATTTAGCAGGTAATAAATTTCATTAGAAGTAGTTATTGTTCAATTTGTGGATGAAGTTGTGTATAAATTAAACCCTTTAGTAATGAAATTTGCAAGCTTTGAGTGTTGATTGTTTTCTCTGATAGTGTCATCCCATAATTTTCTCATTAGAAGTAGTTATTGTTCAATTTGTGGATGAAGTTGTGTATAAATTGAACCCTTTAGTAATGAAATTTGCAAGCTTTGAGTGTTGATTGTTTTCTCTGATAGTGTCATCCCATCATTTTCTCTTTTTCCATGCGAAAATTCCTAGGTTCAATCAATGGATCACATGAGGCTTATGCATGTCATCCACATGGTATATATTTCTTAATTTTTGACATATGAGACTATTCCTACTATCTTAATTTATATTTCATGTTGAAGGTACGAAAATGCACATGTCTCTTCCACATCCTCCTACTTCTGCACACAATCCCCTTAAATCCTTATTCATATTCTTTAGAACTTATAAATTCTTTGGTGTGGAGCTCAACATAACTAGAAAATCCCTACACCTTTGAACTCATGGAGTTTAGTGCAATCCTATGTTTGAAACATGCACAATAAAGAGGCAATTATAGTTCCTATATGTTTTCCTACATCAGCCTATGTCCTTAGTCAACTTTTTCCAGCATATACTTGTGTTTCCACCTTAGTGTCATTTGCTTGTGTCATTATGTCATTTACTTGTTTTCCAAGAAGTCCTATGAAGTTGCATGGATTCAATAAAAGGATCATATGAGGCTTACAAATGTCATCCACAAGGTATATATTTTTAATTTTTTAAGATATGAAACTATACAAAATATCTTAATTTATACTTCGTGTGGAAGGTACATAAATGCATCTGTCTCTTACACATCATCCTCCTTACCCACGCAATTCCTGCTTGACACAAATTGTAAAGTGAAATATGTATTCATATCTTTTGGAATTTATAAATTCTTGTTAAATAAATGCTAAGGGATGAGAAAAAACTTCTACAATTCAATTTTATTCTGGCACTAGGCAACGTTTTTCCTCTATAGTTCAAATTTGTTCGGAATGTTTACGACTTCTTTCCCATTAGCTTTGGCAATAATTTCTTCTAGAGTTGCAATTTCACGGTATAGATTTTCTGTTTGTGATTCATAAATTGAAAAAATAAGGAAAGAAAAAAACGCATTTGAATTTGGAAAATAATGCGAATAATTTTCTCTGTAGTGGATATCATAACAGTTGGAGATAATTGAATACGTTTGAATGAAAAGTTACCTTCAAATATGGCCAACAAGGTAGATGATTGTGAAAACAAATCTTCTTCATACTTGTTTTGCCTATTAATAGTTTTTGAGCGACTTCTACTATCAGAAGAGAAATAACTTCTCATTACACAACCAATTACTCGTTGAATGCTTCTTTGCAACTTTCATTTATTTCTTCATATGGTCTAATTACAACATTACATAGGTTCAAATGCATTACAGCTTAATTGCACTACCCATTCATCATTAAACAAGCTCAATTGCATTAAACAATAGATTTCTTGCTTTCCATGTTTGATTGATTTCTCTATGGATTTTAATATTTACTACATTTTATTGAAACATGACCAATGCACTAACTGCAAACTCATGTAAAGTCTTTAATCATTTTAATCAAGTTCATGACTAATGTTCATACATAAAACTTTCCCTTTTTCAATAAATTGAAGGTCGTTAGAGAATTTAATCGCCATGAAAGATATTAATGGTCACCCATATTGTTTACACAATGCATAGTGCGAGGGTGTGGAGAAGGACGATCAGTAATATCTCTGCAATTTTGCACTCTACATTGTTTAAACAAAATACCTTACCTCCACACTCTGCACTGCGTAAACAAAATGCGTGACCATTAATATGTATAATCTGCAAACCCACACGAATTCATCAACCATTACCTTAAAATTAGTATTAGTTAACAAATCTATATTTGGCTTCGTGGCAGAGAAGGGTGTATAGAATATTTTCATTTTTATTTTTCTAGGTCATTGAATTCTTCTTTGTAACAAAATGAGTATACAACGAGGATAAATGAAAATTTTAAAGAAAATTGTGTTCATTCTTTTGAGCTTAATATTTTGAAAATAAAACAATATACCATTGATTGCTCAATAGCTAGTTGACACGTTAGATCGAATACTTGACCTCATATTTTTACTTCATAGAGATAGCAAAGATGGATTTCATTGATTTAGTGTGGAGCACGGTCACGTGCATCATAAAATGTCTCATCAACCTATATAATTGTGTGAGAAAATATGATGGCTTCTCTAGTGTTTAATATTTCAATTTAGATAATCAATAGAATGTAAGATAAATATTTTTAAATAGTTAAACAAATATATTTAGCATAATATTTTAAAAAAAAATTGAAAATTTTGTGGTATATTTTTTATTTCTTTTTTATGTTATGTTACTATCTTGTGTGGAAACTTTCTCATTGTGCGAAGTGTGGAGATGAAAAGAAAGGTCCACTAAATGAAATCTTCCTCCACACCCTACATCTTCCTCCACACCCTACATTGCATAAACCAATGGGTTATAATAGATCCTTTTGTACTTATTTGCAATTTTCCCCTATAAAATGTGGCTTTTTTCTAAAACCAAAGGCACATGAATAGGATTTATGCCAATAAGTGTTGGGCTCACTTAGAGGACCAATGTATGAAACATTAATGTCTAATGTCACTTGGTGCTCTTGTTTCCGATTTGAAGGTCTTCAGCTTGTATTTCTTGGCAAGAGGGCACATATGGTTCATGACCTTACCTCCAACGCCCTCCACCTAGCTAGCACAAATCTCTATTGTATAACCTCACACCATTTCCTTGTACATTCTTCCTCTAATTTGATTGGTCACTTTCGGTATTACAAATTTCTTCACTCCATTGTCGAATAAGGTCTTTGTTGCCATTATTCCTACAAACAAAAATATCATCACCTATTCAGTGAACCTACTATGATGAGAAGAAGGATATACTCATTTATGTGTGAAGACTAGATATTTTATTATGAGTACCTAACATGTCTACTCCCACTATAATAATGGTGGTGGCACCAACCAACCAAGAGTAAAAAACTACACATATTAAAAGTAAAAGAGAGAAATGATCACTATAGCAAGCCAAGGAGACTATGCAATTTAGAAATAATCCTCACTAACAACCTTAAAAAGACCACAATCATAGCATTGATAATTGGTTGTGACTGCAAGTAGTATATATAGAAGCTCAATGTGATATCTTGCTCAGTTTTGTTTCATTAAAAGGACAACATTGTCTCATTTCTCTATAGTTGAAAGGTCGAGTGAGTGAGGACCATGTTTTTAGCATGTACAGTTATAATGGAATATGATGTCATCTTATCATATTTCTTAGCTTAAGTTCAAGAATACAGTTCATACTTAAGTCGCCTCAGAGCTAAACATTAACATACTGCAATGTTTAAAGAAAATTGTAGAGGCTCTCTAATTTCCTTTGCATGGACTCACTTTGAAGACATGACAAATCCATAAATACATTCATTTTTTCTATTAGAAAATTATATATGACAGAGCAATGGAACACATAGAATATTGCATAAATATAAACACATAAAACACATAAAACTAGATTGACACAGATCTATGTGGTTCACCCAGTTTGGGCTATGTCCACCCCGAACATCCAATCCTTCCTTTCTATTATCCAGCAAATTGAAGAGACATAACCTACAGTAGATCCGTTGTAATATCCTTTGTTTTCTCACACAATCTCACCTCTCTGTTTCTCGCTCAGAGAATCCACATCTATTACACAGCCTCAATGCAATGCCCTCATAAAAAGAGAGGGGTTTCCTTCTAGGGAAAAAAAACCCTAAACTAAACATAAGTTCTACCATCAGATCATCCACCTAATGAACGACCCAGATTGACTAGAAATTACTATACTTTTACAAGGCAATTTTACATATGTTTTCATCTTTGGGGGAGCTGCCCCTGAAACTCTTGCTGGGGGACCGCTGGCCCCAGGCCCCCCCTGTTAACACTCAGGTTGTCCCTTGGCTCCTTAAGGGATACGACCGAGGTAACCACAAACCAATCTTTGGACTGCAGGTCCTAGCCTACCTGCAATCAGAGAGGGCTTTCTCTTTATGATTTAGCTTTGTTTAGGGTGATTTTAGGCTAGTTATGATGTTCTTTGGGTTTTGTTTTAGATTTGGTGGGATGGTTGATGCTTTAAGACAGAGTTGGACTGCAAAGTGTGATAAGTTCAAACCATTGGGCATGGAGTCATCGTTTAGGGCTGCTGGTGCGTTTTCTTGGTCACAAGAGGAATACAGAGCAGGATAGCTACACATAGAACAACATTCAAGCTGAAAAAGGGTGAAATGGAAGTTAGAGATGAAAGGCAACTAAGAATCTTTCACCTAGATGATAGAGGGAAGGTGAATGAAACTTATCTAGGAGCAGTCAAGAATTCCTAAATAACAGTCATACATGGATGAAATAGGGCAAATATGAGCCATGAGGTATTCATATTTATTCCTAAATCAGAAGAAAACATATAGAAATTACAGAAATTGAGCATAGAGTGCTGCTAGGCAAATTCTAAGCTAATCATTCTTTCTGCAACTTGGATCATGACATATAGATGATATAACATATATAAATTGAGAACAGAGACAAGGAAGACTTATTGAGCTATGTGAGAGCACGAGAATCATGTAGTCACTCTTCAGTCATCAAAACATACAACAAACAGTCCATCAACAAGCTCTTCAGCAATCTTTGATTATAGAAGTTCACAAATATACAACACAAGTCTAGAGTGATGCAACTCAGCCAACCAACAATTTTTTCATAGCAGAGGGTGGTTTATATAGAAAAAATATGTATAGACCAGATCTCTTAGAAGATCTGAGGGAAAAATATCTCAAAAATATCTACAAAATAGATCTTAAACAGATTTGAGGGAAATCTGTCTTTTCTCTAACTTATCCTAAAAATAAATACACAAAAGATCTATCTAACTGCTACGCGAGGGCAGCTGCCTCAAAAAATGAGTAAATATCGGTCCTTTGAGCCATGCGCTAGCCATCTCTGCAATAATTGTGCCTTGGGCTCTGTAGCGCTACCTTCATGTTGTTTGAATGCTTCTTAACTGTGTTTTAGTGAGATTTAATGGCTCAATCTTGCTTCATTGACTTTGCTGGGGGCCTTTTAATGCTCTAAACTGCCTTGGAAATAAAGATTTCCACTGATATTTCTATCTGATACACTTTGCTGCACCCCTGATACTCTTTCACTGAATCTGGGATCTCCTTTATTGCCAAAACACTTCAAACTGTCAAAATCGTCCCTTTATGGCCACTTTATGGCAAGATTTGACCGCTGATGGGCTGTCTGCGGGTATTCGGAGGTCTTGGAGGAGTCTCGACGCCTGGTCGATCAAAACTTTCGTGAAAATGAAGAAATGACTGCGAAATAGAGGAGGATCTGCATGCTGATGACTGTGCTGAGGCCGGGGCTGGCTGCCTGGAACAACTTGGTCCGGAGGGGCGAAAACATGAGCGAAGAAATGATGCTGAACCTTTTGGACTTGGAGCGCGTGGGCGCCAAACTCTATAATCCCTGAAAAATGCCTTTCTGCCTTCTAAAAGGCAAAAACCTTTTTATAAAGGAAAATTGACCCAAAACAGGTGGGAGTGATTTAATATGGCCGAGAACAGATCTAGGTCGTTGGATCACGCTAAGGCAGATCCAATGGCTAAGATCAAATCGCAATATCGCATATCGGGGGTGAGCAGGGGACGGGGCTTATATCATTGCGATTGCCGACTGCCGACTTGCGGTATCGCAGTCGGCGATTGGCGAAGATGGATCGGGGGACTTATATATAAAGGCCAAGACTTGATCACCGCGACCTCTGATATGCGATATCGCATCGGAGGGAGGGGGAATTGAATCGGAGGCATGCCTTATGCATCGGCAAAGGGCCATTTGCGATCAGAGGAGGATTTAGGCGATCAGAGGAAGAATATTGTGCATCAGAGATGAGTTTGCTTTGATCGGAGAGGGTTTTTAATGGTTTGGAAGGGATCCTTAATGCATCGGAAGGGGTCCAAATGCATTGGAAGATGGCAAAGTGAGCAAGATGAGGGTTCTTACTAAGTTTCAAATAAACTTAGTAATTCCCAAGGGATATTTATGGTTATTTTTCAACCAAAGGGAGGGGATATACAAATAATGGGGCTTTTATACATATTTTTAATAGGGGGAGGGGAAATAGATAGGGATTTACACAGTAAAGTTAGAAGTTAATATGAAAATAGTGAAGAAAGTGCTAAGTATGGAAATCTTACGCTATAAAGGGGAAATAGAACTTGTAGAGGACATATGAACACTCCTTAAGTAAAGTAGATTTTTACCAAGGCAAATGATATGAAAAATGATGAAATTAAGAGATATCAAGCAGATCTTGACCTCTTTAGGGGAAGTTAGTGAATTATTTGGGGAAAGAGGAAGAAGAGGAATTTAGGCACACCTTGCTTGAGCTACTCCAAATGGAAAACTGCCTCATACTTGTGATCTGAACCAATTTGACACTTGAAAATATGAAATGGATCACAATTCACATTCTGACACCTCAAAACTACCTACCCAGCCTACTTACCTAGCATTTTGTCTTCTTTTTGTTTAGGTGCAATTGAACTAGCAAACCCAGCTTTACAACTTTTCTTTTGGCTATCCTCCTATCTACATCTACCCTTATTTCTTCCAGGGCTCAGATTAAACTGTTGAGTGCCCAAGATTCTCTACCTATCTACAAATGTGCCAAGATTAGACAGTTTGGACAGATGTTTATTCTCTATATTCCAAAACATGAAATTTAAACCTAGGGAAGCCAATATTAAAATGTTTGGCCTCCCCTTAACTAAAAACTCTTCGAAAATGGAATAACTCATCAAAAATGGAATAGAGCAGTGGCATTTAGACTAGCACACTTTCCTGGCCTCTTATTTGGCCTCTTCTTGGAAATATGGAACCTTTGCAGCATGAAAAGATGACATATTTGGCACTTTCCACTGTCAATCATGAAATATGAACACCTATTGCAATAGGAGGCTAACAGTGGCTCCACTTGGGGATGGCTTTTCCTTGTGAAAAGGCAAGAACAACAGATCAGATTGCCTTGATTTTCAATGGAGGATGTAGAACTGAAAACTTCCACTATTTTTTGATACTATTGACTGAAGCTTTTGAATCTTTCATTCAGCACTTTCTAACTGAAATGTTGTTAAAAAATAGTGCTGTCTTGCCTTCTTCTGCATGCTTAAAACATATTTGAATCTACCTTGAGCACCTCTTTGCAATCTGATTCAAAATAGGGATCAAAAATGGAGCATTGTCTTCGATTCTTTCCTTCAAAACTATGCTGCGTTGTTCCAATTAATCAGACTGTTGTACAAACAAAACAAAGTGCTGAAAATACAAGTATTTATGTACAAATATATATATACAGCTACTTTGCATTAAAAGGGGTCATGATAATGTTTCAACATGCGGCCGTTAACAGGGCCTTCTTCAGGTACGCAGCCATCTACAGTCTTCAGGAAATATGTATTGTTTCCCTGCATAGCTGAAATAATAAAGGGGCCTCTCCAAATGAAATCGAACTTGCCATGTTTCGCTTTGTCCTCATTTCTGGAATCCCATCTTAAAACTTTGTTGCCAATGAAGAAATCCTCGGCCTTGGCTCTTATATCAAACATTTTCTTCATTTTCTCTTGCAAAATCTGATTTCTGTTAAACACTTGCTCTCTTGTCTGCTGTAGATGGATTGTTTGATTTATTCTTCTTTGAATATCATTTGGCTCAGCCTGAATCTCTTGCAGCAGCTTGATAATAGGAATGCCCAAAGATGAAGGAAATCTGGCCTCCATGCCATATACTAGATCATAAGGGCTCATCCCAATGGATCTCTTGGTTGACAATCTATCTGCCCATAGGGCATTTACTAGCTTTTTGTGCCAGTTCTTCTTGTTTTCCTCTAAGACCTTCTTGATGATGTTAATGAGGCTTTTATTAGATGATTCGGCCAAGCCATTACCTTGAGGGTAATAGGTTGTAGAGTGACCTAAGGTGATATGCAATTTGTGGCAAAAACTGATCATTTTCTTGGATTTGAAGGCAGCAGCGTTATCTGTAATGATCTTTTCAGGGCAGCCAAATCTGGAAAGGATATTGGACTCAAGGAATTGGATGATGGTGGAGTTATTGGCTTGCCTACATGGGATTGCTTCAATCCACTTGGTAAAATAGTCTGTGGCTATTAGGATCCACTTATGCTGGCCTGAAGATGATGGGTGGATTTCTCCAATGAAGTCTAGACCCCATTTCTAAAAAGGTTTCTCGGTTGAAATGGGCTTAAGGGGCAAGGGCAACAGCTTTCTTTTGCCATCAAAGATTTGGCATTTGTGACATGAAACAACAAACTTTTTGACATCTGCAAACAAAGAGGGCCAATAGAAACCAGCCCTTAAAATCTTATCAGCAGTGGACTTCCAATATAGGTGCCCTCCACAGTCCCCTGCATGAAACTCTTTCATAACACTCTCATTTTCATTCAAAGTTAGACAGTTAAGCAATATTCCTTCATGATTTTTCCAAAACAGGGCACCATCTAAGACACAAAACTTTGAAGCTTTCATCTTTAAAAATCTCTTTTTGGTCCTGGGCAATCCTGGGGGAGCACACAGGTTTAACAATATAAAACAAATATCAGCATACCATGGGGATTGTAAGAAAGCTTGACTGATCTGTGGAGTCGCCAGCTCCTATTCATTGTCCAGTTGATTAATGTCTAAGGCTTGAAAATTTGTTTCGGACATCAGTTTGGCTAAACCTTGTCCCTTTATCAGTTTAGTGGGCTTTATTTCAATGTCATATTCAAGGATATTAGCAATCCATTTGCCTCTTTTGCCCTCTAGTCCCTCTTGAGTTAATATGTCTTTTACAACAGCATTTGGGACATAAGCAATCACATGTGAATATAAAATGTAAACTTGGAAATCTTTAATTTCTTTAACAAGAGCATAGGCCTACTTCTCCATGATTTGGTACTTCAAGGGTGCATCTCTAAGGGCTCAGCTGAAAAAAGAAATTGGCTTTTCATTTCCTTGGTCATCCTTTTGCAGAAGAACAACAGCTATGGTATGATCAGATGCAAAAGAAAAGATGATAAAATCTTTGTCAAATTGAGGACTTGTGAGGACTACAGCTTGAGTTAAGGCAGATTTTATGCCCTCAAAGGCTTTCTTGGCTTCTAAAGTCCATTTTACCTTGGAATCCTTCTTTAGCATGTTATTTAGCACTCTTATTAGCTCAGCCAAGATTGGGATAAATCTCCTTAGGAAATTGATTTTTCCAAGGAATGCTTGCAACTCTTTGATGTTTCTTGGATAGGGGATTTGAAGAATGGCTTGGATCCTTTCGGGATCAATTCTAATCCCATCTTTTGAGATGATATGGCCTAGCAATCTGCCTTTTTCTAGGCTGAAGAGGGATTTCTTAGGATTTAAGGAAATGTCATATTTCCTACAAGTCATGAACATTTGCCTTAGGTGTCTAAGGTGCTCTTGATCAGATTTTGAGAAAAGGGTAAGGTCATCAAGGTAGACCACCAAGAAATCATGGATTTCTTTGGCAAAGGAAATGTCCATGGCCCTTTGAAAGGTAGCACCTGCATTCTTTAGTTCGAAAGGCATTTTCACATATTTAAATGTTCCCCACGGTGTTGTAAAGGTTGTCTTGTCTTTATCATCCAGGTGAACTAGGATTTGATTGAATCCTGAAAAGCCATCAACAAGCTATAACAATTGTAGTAGCAAAGCAAATGTTGCACCCAACCATTTTTGATGAGAAAGACATAGAAGAGCTGAAACAAATACATTGTGATGAGATAGCTGAAATAGATGCTGAGATCATTGATTTAAAAGACAACTTTCTGCCTGCTGGCTTCACTCCATTAGAAGATATGTTTGATGCAAATGATGTCCCCAAAAAGCCAAAAATGCAACCTTTAAATGCTGCCATGCAAGACTGCAGTATTGGGATGGTAGAGAAGCCCAAAATGATAAAGCTGTCCAACTCTTTGCCTCCAGATCAAAAACCAAAGTATGTGAAACTGTTCAAAGAGTTTCAAGATGTATTTGCATGGAGTTATGAGGACTTGAAGTCCTATGACACCTCAGTTATTCAACATACCATTCCTTTAAAACCAAATCAAAAGCCCTTCAAACAAAAGTTAAGAAGAATAAATCATGTGCTTCTCCCTTTGATTGAGAAAGAAGTAAAAAGAATGTTTGAAGCAGGTATCATAGCTCCCATTAGATTTTCTGAATGGGTATCCAATCTTGTTCCCACAAGGAAAAAATCACGTGAGATTAGGCTATGTGTAGACTTAAGAAATCTGAACCAAGTCTCCCTTAAAGACCACTACCCACTGCCAAAAATGGACCACATTCTACAAAGGGTTGTGCGGTCTTCAAGAATTTCATTGCTTGATGGCTTTTCAGGATTCAATCAAATCCTAGTTCACCTGGATGATAAAGACAAGACAACCTTTACAACACCGTGGGGAACATTTAAATATGTGAAAATGCCTTTCGAAC
>Ga0115842_100371_pt1 | contig 17862 bp, 17 predicted proteins | sample InSIn2SAF170_2_FD_83856 | JGI IMG/M metagenome (GOLD analysis project Ga0115842, IMG submission 83856)
CTTCGCCTCTTCTACTTGTGAGATCGACAGAATGAGCGCGTGTGGTATGTTGCTAGGTGAACGACCGAAAGAATGAGGTGGATGCTCAGTCAAGAGATCCAAAGAGCACTCAGTCGATTTTGCGGAGAAGATGCAACGGGAAGAATGGACAGCCCCGAAGAAGGCTTGGAGATAAACAATGGGGGCGTGCGTTAAGTCCAATCACGACCGTCGGTGCTCCAAAATGGCTCCAATTAAGCTGCCTTAGGCGAGCTCAACACCACGAACGAAGCTTCCCAGCAGGGAAAGCTGCAGCTTTTCGGACTCCTTGTGCGGGCTTACGATACCGCAATGTTTGATAACCCTCACACTGTAGCCAGTAGGTACATAATCCGGCCGATTCCTCCCTGGTGACACGGTGAGTAACTTTCGTAGACCGCTCTTTCTGTACACACTACATACATAGGTATCTAGCTCTCTAGTCCCATGACACCCTCTACCGACTTCATCGACCATACTATTGTCCATACAATTCATTGAACATCACCTGCCTTTGCATTATTCCCTGATCACTACGCTCTTGGAAAGACAACATGGCCGCTCCTCGTGCATCGTCGTTCAAAGCTCTTCTCAATGTCCAAAGAGGTTCAACCAGAGGTCTTCACATGACTGGTGCTCAAGCATCCCCCAGAGCTATCGATCCTCCGCACAAGACAACCTACATGCCTTGGGGACTGCAAGATCTCCGGAATGAGTGCAGAAATAGGACACTCACTGCGTCCGGCACCAAATATGAACTTATCGACCGTCTGGCTGCGCATGACAGCCTGCAGGCAAGAGCATTCTCGATTGCTATGAGGAGAATTGCCAAACAACAGACCAGTAAGCCAGTGAGCGGGTAAGTCAAATTGATCATACTACACAATTATGTACTAAGTCTAGATAGTCCAGCTGATGCCTCTGTCTCTCGTCACTTCAATACCTCTCTCGCAAATAAAGCACCGAACGATACTTCAACTGTTGACTTTGCGTACCTACCCAAATTGTTCCAAGGCGAGTTCATTCCAGGACCGGCCAAGTTTCGAGTGCCGGTGATGCCAAATATACTGTCGGATGATGCAGAAGCAAGATTAGAGCAATTCCCTGGCCTGGAAGCAGCAGCAGGAGGCTATCAAGGCACAGATGTTGGTGTAGCCGCCATCATGAAGCCACAAATTGAGACAGCGGCACATTCGGAAAGTGTCAACATCAGTCACATGAGCGACATAGGAGACGGTCACACAAATGAGATGTCGGTCGAGACACTTTCACAGTTGACCACTCTCCTCGGCAACAATGCGCAGAAATTCGTTGATAAAATCAAGGACAAAGACGAGTCAACTATTAGGCAGCTCTGGAACGGCCTGCTCGATGATATCTTTGGTCCGCAGAAGTCTGCCAAACCATGAGCTGGAAGACACTTTGATTTCAAGATTCTTTAGCGTACGAGCCCTGCTTGAGAAGCACTGGCAGGAACACGGGCTAGCGATGGTCATCATACTATTTAATACACAGTCACACGTTTCTATCCATTTCAAAGTTGACCGACTTACTGACAAACATGCGATAATGGCATGGTTCGTTGGTCCACGTTTGTGTAACATCAGCAAATCTGAATCTCTTTCTCGAACTTGATATCCACTATGATCACAAGTTTCACGCGGCCCCAGATTCAGTTCGCAAGCTTCGCAAGCTGACCCAGTAAGCCCAAGCAAATCTCATGATATTAAGCGCAGTTTACGAGCATCGAATGTCAATAGAGGTGGATTCAGTGTATGACTTGGCACATGCTCAAATATCCCATCATCATCTTGAAAATCCTTGCCCATCATCTGTGTATGGTTCAAGGAGAAACAGATGTCGAAACGGTTCGTGCAGGCACTGGTGGCGCCCATAAAGACACCGGACGTTCGGGGTTCCAATCAAGCATGATCTGGTGGAGGTCACGGCGTCAGATATTCAGGTACCGCTAGTGATCAGCAGCACTTGTGAGTCGAGCCGTGCACCTCCCTTTCACGCTTGTATCCACTAACAGCGGTTTGCACCCTCGACCAAACTGAATGGAGTCGACGACAACAATGACAAGTCGCAAGCCGGTGGGCGAGACTTCGAGTCTTACCTTGTCGAGTTGGTGAGATGTTTTTGCTTTACCTTGTCGTCGCTAATCGCCTTGCTTAACGAAACCTCCTTGCGTGCTCTTTGGATCTCTTGACTGAGCATCCACCTCATTCTTTCGGTCGTTCACCTAGCAACATACCACACGCGCTCATTCTGTCGATCTCACAAGTAGAAGAGGCGAAGCCGGCCTTCGCACATCGCTGATAATTGCTTGTATTAATGATCTCGGCTATGTATCAAACATGGCTATTATTGTTATCCTTGTTTAGTTGCGTTTCAGCTTTCTATCCATATGACGATCAGACACGAGCACAAGTCCCGAAAAGGTCCTATACAGTACAAAATCTCGAACCAGAATCTTCAGCGGCAGAGGTGGTCAGACTAGATCTGCACAAAATCGAGGTGTGAAGGAAAATGCAAATATCTGGAAAGAGTGCTTACACTTTGTAGCGACGAACCAACAAGTTCTCGATAGTTCAATCCAACAAACCCACCGCGCCGAACGCCCTTGCCATCAATCAGGATGGATCCGATTACTCCTACTTTTCGACCATGTCGTTTGGTTCGAAGAGTCAACAAATGTATATGTTGATAGACACTGGTTCGTCCAATACTTGGGTTTTTTCATCACAGTGCCAGTCCAGCACTTGCTCCATCCACAACACGTTTGGACAGGAAGATTCAACATCATTGAAGACTACAGCGGAGACGTGGCAGTTGTCGTACGGATCGGGGACGGTGCAGGGCATTGTTGCGACAGATAAAATTGCGTTCGCGAATTACACTGTTAACATGGGATTCGGATTAGCGCTGAATGCATCTGACGACTTCAACAACTATCCTATGGATGGCATACTCGGGCTAGGCCGGCCAACTTCAGGTCAACTTGGCTCGCCGACTATCATGCAAGTTTTACAAAGTCAAGCAAATCTGCCGCAAAACGTGGTAGGTGTGCATCTCAATCGTGCAGCCGATGGCACGAAGGATGGCGAAGTCATCTTTGGAGGTGTCGACACGTCTAAGTTCTCAGGTACCTTGTCTTACACTATTACATCCAACGATGGTGCATGGGAGATTCCCGTCGACGACATGTTTGTCAATGGAGTGCCGACCAATTTCACCAAAAGAACTGCAATCATTGACACCGGAACCACATTCATCCTCATGCCAAATAAGGACGCGACAGCCCTGCATTCTTTGATTCCTGGAAGTGTTGCAAGTGGTGAGACATTCACAGTCCCATGTGCCACGAATGCGAAACTTGAGGTTCGAATTTCAGGCAAGCTCTACTCCATTTCACCCAAGGATTATGTCGGCAAGCCAAGTGGTAGTGCTTGCAGTAGTACTATCGTTGGCCACCAAGCCTATGGTGAAACGCAGTGGATTCTTGGGGATGTTTTTCTGAAAAACGTCTATTCTGTGTTCGACTTTGATGGGAAAAGAATAGGTAGATCAATAACCTCCTCAAAATTTAGGGTATTCTAACATTGCATAGGTTTTGGCATGCTCGGCTCTGGTGGTACCGTAACACCTTCAAGCACCGCGGTAACATCATTAAGCAGTAAGTGACTACATGTAATCAGACCGAGTATTAGCTTACATGTTCAGGCACGACATCGAGTCCTATCTCCTCGCAATCGTATTCGTTAGCTCTTGTCACATCAAGCATCACTCCAACAACGACAACAGCAACAGCAGCAACAACAAAAACAACAAGCAACACCATCGAAACGTCAACACCGAGCCCAACTACATCAAGTAATACTCCTTCCAAGAGTAGCGCAGGTCGCCGGGATGTGGTTGACTATTGGAAGTCGTCGTTCTCAATATTGATAGCGTTTAGCCTAGTAATAGTCATGTAGACCATGAAGTATAGGACATAAAATTAATAGAATAGATGTTGGGACGATTAGTGTACCGTCCTTGCTTCGCCCTTGCACAAACAATGCCAAATCACACACACCTACTCACTTGAAGGCCATGGCTTATTCTGTGAAGCACATGTTGAAAGTGTGACGCGGCTTTTCGGTAGTTGAATTTCCGATCTTGGCTACATACTGTACTTCACTTTGGCATCTCGAGTACGTGACATTTACCCCTTCCCCTGCGAGTTTCGTTCGACAGTTCTCAAGATGCGAAATGTCCAAAGATGACACTTACAGAACCTCCGAAGCGACTGAAGCGGCGGAAGGTCTGCTTACAGCTTCAGACGATACACGAGTTCAAAATGGAGAGCATGTAACACCACCCACCTCCACCTCACCACGTCCTCGAGCCAAACGGCAATCGTCTCTCTCATACCCGCGTCCGGATGGTACACCAAGAACCTCCAACCGTGTTCGCTTCAACCTCGAAGACCATGTCTTGCCTGCACCTCATGAAGCATGGGTAGAAGACGAAGACTACCTTGACTCCCCTCGCAACTCTCAAAATGCGCCGCTCCTCACAGACATTACACCACCTTCCGATTCGCCCTTTTTATCTGAGTCCTTTCAGCCTGAAGAATATCTTCCCGATGCAAGACCAAAAAGCGGCATGCGCAGTGCCTTTATGAACATGGCAAACTCAATCATAGGCGCTGGAATAATCGGACTACCCTATGCATTCAAGCAAGCGGGATTGCTCATGGGGATAGTACTACTCATCAGCCTGACAATCATGGTCGATTGGACAATTCGTCTGATTGTAGTCAACAGCAAGTTATCCGGTGCGGACTCTTTCCAAGCGACGTTACAGCACTGTTTTGGTCGTACAGGTCTAATTGCGATCTCAATCGCACAATGGGCGTTCGCATTCGGTGGCATGCTGGCCTTTTGCATCATTGTCGGAGACAGCATACCACATGTCATCGAAGGGCTGTTCCCATCTTTAAAGAATATATCCTTTTTGTGGTTGCTTACCGATAGACGGGCGGTCATTGTGCTTTTTGTGCTCGGTGTCAGTTGGCCGTTGAGTCTGTACAGAGATATTGCGAAGCTTGCTAAGGCGAGTATGCTGGCTTTGGTTAGTATGGTAATTATCATTATTACTGTGGTCACGAATGGGGCCGCAGTTGATGAGGCGTATCGTGGGAGCGTGAAAGGGCTACTTTTCGTCAACAGTGGCTTCTTCCAGGCAGTCGGTGTTATTTCATTCGGTGAGTTCAAACAGTCTCGCTTCCTGCCTCAGAACTTGCAGCTGTTGTACCACATAACAACATGCGCTCAAGCTGCTAGTCGGAGAAGCAGCGCCGGGCTGAAGAGCTACAGAGATTCTGCAATAGTCGCTGACTTTCTCCAGCATTCGTATGTCATCACAACTCAATGCTTATCTACGGTTCTTTGAAGACACCCACCATTGACCGATTCTCAAAAGTCACGCATTACAGCACATCTGTTTCTTGTACTGCCTGTCTGATTATGGCATTGGCTGGTTTCCTCACATTCGGCGACGCCACGAAAGGCAATGTATTGAACAACTTTCCACCTCAAGGACACGTTATGGTACAGATTGCACGACTTTGTTTCGGATTGAATATGCTCACAACACTTCCTCTTGAGTGTTTCGTTTGCCGAGAAGTCATGAACAACTATTACTTTCCAGAGGAGCCTTACCAGCCAAACCGACACCTAATATTCACTACAGTTCTGGTTTTCAGCGCTACGGCAGTAAGTCTCTTGACATGCGATCTAGGGACAGTCTTTGAATTGATTGGCGCGACAAGTGCATGTGTATTGGCATTCATTCTTCCACCATTATGCTACATTAAGTTAAGTACTCGGAGTTGGAAGACTATTCCGGCAGTCGGATGCATAGTGTTTGGATTTGGTGTTATGACTGTGAGCTTAAGTCTCACTGTGGCGAAGCTCATCCGGAGTGAGTAATATATGCTTGAATCGTTGCAAGGCAGCCGCTAACAGAGTTTAACAGATGATTCCCAGCCACATCAATGTTGAGATCACAGCCTACGTTCGACATTAACCAATCAGAAATGCTTCCGTGTTTTGTATCTTTCCAGGTTCGGTGTATTGAGCAATAATTCACTACCAACCATACTCCTCGAGTGATACGGTATCCCGTTTCACTTTTCATTTCCAATGGTTTTATTGTCACTGCCTGTCAACAAGGCCGATCGCTTCTAAAATGCACTCAAAGTTCTCATGGCCAGGTCATCGTCCACAATCAGTCATCTTTTCACTCATCCAGCTCCATCCCTATAAGTGTCTTCCTCTTCTCGCCCCAAGTCATCCAATCTCTCCTTCCTATCATACACAACACCTACTTAACATACTCAAGTTCAAGCACTCTAGCAATACAACCACATTCATTACACAAACACGCCACACGACCACATAACACGACCACGTTACACAACAATCAAGTACAAGTTACCGCCACATATCCAGTAAACCTCCCTCGTATCACCACCAAAACACATCGCAGCCACCAAGTCAATCCAAGCCTCATCACCCCACACCCAAAATAACCTTAGTTCCAGCTTACACAATGTCTGCCCCAACCAACCCAAACATGGCCGACACTACTACAACCACCACTACAACCACAACAACAACAAACTTCTTCGACTTGCCTCCAGAACTCCGCAAACGAGTATATTTCCACGCCATCCGCCCCGACTGTGCCCTCACCAATGGGCGCAGTCGCTGCTCAAAACACCACATTCACCAATCCGGCACCGGACGCGCCACCATTCCCTCCCTCCTGCTAGCATGCAAAGCCATCTACGCAGAAGCATACGACTACACCACTACAACTACAACTACTACTACAACAACTACAGATACAAAGCGGTATATTCCAGCGGGAGAAGCGGACGTATTAATGACAATGGATCCGAAGAGCGAGGACGAAGATGCGGAGAAAGATACGGAGGACAGGACGGATTGTGCTTGGTTTCGGTACTGGAATGTACCTGGGGTGCAGAGACGGAGATTTGGACGGGAGGAGTTTATGGGGAGGGACATGGGGTGTGATTCGGTGCCGGTGTTCATGGAGGAGGATTATTGGGTTGCTGGAGACGTTGATATTTGATTTTTGAGACTGATGAGTGCTGGTCACTGTCTTTTGTCTTGAATGGAAATTTGTCTGGCTTACAGCTGTCTGTGTCCGTCTCTATGTCGTGTCGTTGTTGTGGAGTAGTTGTTGCTGTTCACTCCCCTTGCCGTCGCTCATGTTATATCGCATCTCAGGCCTCATCCCTGTGGGGATGTGCTTTAACTCTTACATACACCTCGTCCCGGCACCCTCCGCCTCCGCCTATCCAACACGTATTCCTTGATCAAGACAGCAGAACTATATCCGGCTTCCAACATTCTTACGGAGTGTAGCTATATGGACTGGTATGGTATCAATCGCCCCCCGCACCTTCCGCTGTCTGAGTCACTGAGCGTGACTTACAGTCCTCCAAAGGCTTTGCGTGTTGCTTCTTACCTCCTCACTCCAGCTACAAAGTGTTCGACTGTGACTAGTCAAACGGCGGTTGGCTTGCATGGACTGCGCAGCCTCTGTCGAAACCTCCGCTCATGGTCCTTGCTGCACATTCACAACGTCATACGTTATATCTGTGATTAAAACTTCCATTGTCACGAGACAAGACACGCTCCCCGCTGCTCACCGCAGGACAAAGACCAACGATCTAACCCCTCTGACCAAGTATCGCCGTGACTCATCTACCAGGTCAATGAAGTTGATCGACGTCCCCAGATACTCAAGCTACAGCAGCGCATGTTCACATACCAAAAACTCTGCTGTAAGCACATCCCACATCCCACATCTGTCCGAAAGCCCAGCGCCCAACGAAGACCTTCAGGACGAATACAGTACGCGATGTGGTTCTTGAGAAGGACTTGTTGATCTGATTGGAGAGTGAGCGCTGGGTGCGAATGAATGGAGATGGAATTGGATATATATGGTGTTAAGGGGTATGGGGGTCGTTCTGGTGGGGTTAGGGGTTGTGTTGGAGGTGCGTTAAGGGGTTGTGGGCGATGAGTTGGGAGGGGCTGAGAGGGTCGTGTGGGTGAGTTGTGGAAGAGTTTGGATGTGAGTGTCAGTTATATGGTACTAGGTGTTTTAGCATTATGTGCTTGAAAGCACTTCCCAAATCGAGACTGTCTTTGTTGTCGTGATTAGTCTTCCATTAAGCATATCGTGTTCGACTTTGATGACTTAGTTACTAGTACAAAAATAGAACACCTTTGCCGAGAATGCGTTGTTGGACGGAAGGACAGGGGGGGCAAGTGTAGAACTATGGCAACGTTTGTGGATCGGTGAGGGAAGGAACGAACTGCTTATTCAGGAGTGTCTACAATCGAGCTGTCAATTTTTAGAGGTAGGTAGGCACAATAGGCAGGTACCGTGGTAGGCAATATGTGCAATGGAAGTTTTGTATTAAGTGCTATCAAGCATGGCAAGTACTGTACATGACGCGTATCGCTTGCTATGTCCTTATCGTTCGGACGCAGACGTCTTCGACTAATAGTCGGTACGGTACATTTCTAATCGTACGAGATCTTTTCCTGAATCCGTGTACTCGTATTGCTGTCAATTGAATTCTTCCCCTCATTCAGTTGGTCGTCGAATATTTCGCCTGCACGTTGTATCTCTCTTCTGAGATGAGCGAGGTGTCATAGGTTTTCGGCAGAGTTTTTGACAGGTTCAGCAGTATAGTTTGCAGCTGTATCGCATAGCTCGGTATACACTCTCTCAAAGGTTATATAGTTAAAGGCGATGGTGAGATGATACGCTTTTTTGACGAATTTATTGACTGCGGCCACTTGAGTGTTTTGCTCCACTTGCATTTCTTGATTCTTGGCTTTGAGAGCTTCGTATTCATTCCAGAGAACAAGAAGACGGTCGACAGCCTCCTTCTTGTTGTTCTCGTTCATGCCGGTCAACGGGGTGTTTGTCGGTTGAGAAGTCGTTGATAGCGGGATATTTCAAGGATTGTTGGGTCAATCAACTGCTCACTGACTGACAGTGGATATATGATCGATCTCGGGTTGGTCGTTTGTACTCCATTCATGCCATCAGATTGAGAAGTAGTTGGTGGTGGGTGGGATACTTCATGAGTTCTCGGTGCTCCTCTCCATATGTTGCAGGGTACCAATGTTCTTGTTCGGCCCCAACGACTGATCATCAGACCCACATCAATCGTGACCCCATACTCATAAAGCATATTGGCACCAACCAAGATATTAGGGGCCAGCACTGGCAGCACATGGAACTCGCCCCTCACTTGAACGAAGTGACCACTCAACGACCGCAAATTTAATGTCAAAGTAACACAATTTGTAGTCACTAAAGTGGCATTGCCAACTCCTCTCATACTCACACCACTCGACATTTGCTGTATCGGTACATGGGGAAAATGGGTTGCGAGCACATTCCGATCCACAAGAGAGCTAAATGCGCCCGTGTCTAGGCATATTGGCAACGCTTGTCCAGATCCCGTATCGAAATGTCTGGTGGCAACTGCTTGGAAACCTGAGTGATTCATCCCAGACGCCATGGGAATCACCCTATTCACCGGTTCGAGCAATCCGTGGCTGACCAACAGTGGTTGTGTATTCGATCTCGGATTGATCGTCTGAAATCCATTCATACCGTAAGACTGGGGAGCAGTAGCTGGCTGTGGGTGTGTAAGGAGCCTCTGATCGAAGGATCGCAGGTCAGCGATATTGTTCGTACCCTCAAATGTTTCGGCTAGTAGTCGGTCTTCGAGGTCGGCCGGTAGATGACCGAGATCATATACTTGTCCAGCCATGACTGATTTCGCAGTGCAGATGTTGAAAGACTTTTCAGATCATCAGTAGTTATGCGACTTGGTAGAAAGGATCCTGACTTACCAGATATCAATACTTCAAGTCTGATATGGTTGTGCGCCTGCCTGAGTAATGTTTGTCAATGTGCTGAAGAGCTGGCGACCATTGGTATGCAGTCAAAGCGTGGCTTGCAACTCGTCCGTGGTTAGAGGGGTGGTGCAGTCCGAAGAAGTCGACGCCGTAAAGTGCGTGCATAGATACCACACACTAAGTGCTCCACTTTCACACAATTTTCGCTTTCCTGCTGAAGGGTCGACGACATAATGCGGGAATGTCTTCAGCCATCTTTTCGACTTGCCAAAAGCTAGGGTCACAGCCTAGACACATGTCGCAGAAAATCTTTTGAAGTTGTCCAACCAACCGTGAAGAAGTCCTGCTTCGTACTTGGTCAATCCCCATGGTCTTTTAGACTCAAGCGCCTGAACTGTCAGTAAACAACAGACGCCAAACACGGTACGGTACAGCCCGAGTTGAAGAAGGCATAAGACACTAACCTGCTTCACATGGCATCAGATAAGACAACCAAAAGTCATGTCGACTTACCGCCGACAGCACGACACTCATCCTCACATAGAGATATATTTATAACAGACTGTGCCGCTCGGCATAGCACGAGGAAAGACTCCTCCATGCTCTCATCAAGCACAAAGCGCCGTAAAATGGTGAGCATATATACCTATTTGAAGAAGGAGGAAGATAATCAGAGGTCTATGGAAAAAGATATTGTACTACAACAAACCTCCCACCTGCGCTCCCCGAAGTCGGGCCGAAGATACACCAACACCAACGGCGTTAGGTTTACGCTTACGTGATCAGCATTCCCCTTTAACATCACATTGGAACAAGAGCTAGATGGACAATGTCTACCTAGTCACAGAAGAATCGCCACGTTTTCAAATACCGGTGAACTGGCTGATACATGTGTAAGCAGACTTTATTCTTTCCCACTGCTTTAGGAAGACGATGGAACTCAACTTTCAACGACGGTTCAAGATGTCGGTATTATCAGTAAAGGCCGGGTACGGAGATAGGATATGGTCATATTAATACGAACAGAGGCCGTGTCAAGACTGTGCTTCGAGCGCTCTAAGACTGGGGTTGATCCTCAAGGACGATCCAGCGCAGTTCGGTGCTCGGAACAATGAGCATTCTGAAACCAAAAGATTATTTATGGACGGCCATTGTCGCTTCAGACAATCGATCTACCTGATTTCCACAAGAAGAGAGAGCAGCAAATCATTCGTGGAAGACAGGATATGTACAGAGTTGATACGGCGATAGACGAAGGGGGCAGAGCAATAAGGCAACAGAACCACCGCAGCAGGAAACTCCTATGGTACCTTTGTGGTTAGGAGCTCTAGAAGCAGGACACAATATCAATGTTATGAAACGAGTTCGTTGAGGGGCTCGACACCTGACAATTAATGTCACATTCTAGTCTCACAGTTCTCTATGTAGACCTACTATCAAGACCTGTCTCTTCAGCTCCTCTTCTCTCATCTTCGTTACGTTGTTGCACCGGTGGCCGGCAGATGTCATCCTATCCCTACTCAATCTCATCTCTGACATCCTTCGCATATAGGCTGTCAAATAACTTCACAACTGTTTACCTCATGCTTGAACTTAGTCCTTGTTCAACGCCTGGGAGATACGAGGTACTTTGATCTCGTGTTAGGTATTGAATGTGTCGTGTGTCCTGAGTAGAAATCAAGCAGGGTAGCACAAAGGAGAAAACTGGCATGTGCTACATACCTCGGGGCCGCATTATGACGTGCCTCCTGAATACACTTTACTCCAACCTATGCACGTGCCATGTTGCCTGCGCTTTGGTTTCATAAAGGATAACATGTACAATTGTATACACTCGAATAGAGCTTTCAACGGTACTGGACGAGGGATATAGACTGTTCGTGCTCCCAAATGAGTGATTATCTCCCTTCGTTCATCGTTGAACCTGTCCTTCGTCAAGCGCGACGATTTTCATCGAGGACTCCTCTCTCGGGTGACCTCCAAGATCCCGACACACCCGTGCCTGTACCCGTGTCTGCCTCTGGCTATTACGAGTATTTACCTAACGTTCAAGTTCCCGACTTTCAGCGCTTCTACCCTTCACGACTTTGGAACACTACTTCACCACCTCCATCGAATGGGAGGGATGAGACGACAGAGGGCACATGGCAATCACTAGCAAGGAACGTCCAACTATGGGCAAACCAGATCAATAACCTCGACGTCACTCCCTCTCCTCCTCTTGATCCGATGCAGGATACTGCGGTTGTTGAGGAGGACAGCACCGTACCATTTCCACCTCTTGATGTCCCAGAGTCTCCCACCTCAAGGCCCGTGCGATTAGACGAATATCGGACAGACAGCGAAACGTCGCTTAATCCTGCCCAAGAACTGAGCTACAGATCAAGAGCCTTCGCCGATATTGCGCGAGGACAGGCTCAGTCAGATTCTGTGGGCTTTCCCGTCAACGATCAACCTCCGTCGCGATTTGAGCGGATGTCTATTGCCGAGAACGAGAGCTATAGGAGAAGAGATGGGACGGGGCAATTACCAGAAGATGACGGCATGGGTCCAGTCCGCCAGAGGATCAATGCTATCTTGGGCGGTCCAGGTACACTTGACGAAAAATCAAAGCTTGTACATGTCCTGATGACAGAAAATTACACAAGATCACAAACTCCGCCTGTAAGCAGAGGCAAGATCCTACCGCAAAACACCGTCCGTCCTAATCCTCCTCTCCAACTGAACTCAAGCCAAGTGCTTCAACCCGTTTTTCATCTGTCCATAATCGACGTGACCCCAACCTATGCACCACCAGACGTGGACGAAGATGGCCATGTACAAACTAACCCTGATCTTGGTTGTGAACACTACAAACGAAACGTGAAAATGCAATGCGCCGCATGCGAAAAGTGGTATACTTGCAGATTGTGTCATGACGAGGTGGAAGACCATGTCCTACCCCGACGAGAGACTAGGTATATGCTCTGCATGCTTTGTCGTACACCTCAACCTGTAGGTCAAGTCTGCAGGAAGTGCTCTATCGAAGTCGCTTGCTACTACTGCCCTATATGCAAATTATGGAACAACAACCCAGAAAAGTCCATCTATCACTGCGACGATTGCGGTATATGCCGTTTGGGCCAAGGCTTAGGGAAAGACTTCTTCCACTGTAAGACCTGTGCCGCGTGTATGTCGATACAAGCAGAAAAAACTCACAAGTGTATTGAAAAAAGTACGAGATGTGATTGTCCTATATGTGGAGAGTATATGTTCACCTCAAACCGACCAGTCGCTTTCATGAAATGTGGTCACAGCATCCACGAATCTTGCTTCACTGAATGGTGTAACACGAGCTACAAATGCCCGATATGCTCGAAGAGTATCGCCAACATGGAGAGCCAGTTTCGCCGACTGGACAGACACATTGAAGAACAGCCTATGCCGGAAGAGTACCGAGATAACCGTGCTTACGTATTCTGCAACGATTGCAATAGCCGAAGCATCACAAGATATCACTGGCTAGGCCTGAAATGTGCGAGATGTGAGAGCTACAACACAACACAACTAGAACTTCTCGGTCCGGAACAAACACCTCAGCAGATTCGAGAACAGAACGAAAGAGCCCATGAACTGGGTGTCGGGGAGGCTGGACTTACGGCGAGTCAGACTCACACACCCTCCGGGGAGCTTACAACACCAATTATGGAAGGAGCCAGCCATTCGTTACCAAGCACTTTACAGCCAGACAGAGCACGATCACCTATGTCCCGCGATTCACCTTTTCTCTTACCACATTCGCCAACTAGATCAGCAAGGTCAGTCACGCCTGTGGTGGGAAGCTATTTCGGTACTGGTCAGCAGCGCCTTGAACCTCGACGTCGGGAAAGCTACTTTAGTCTTTTCAGTGCTGGCCAACCAACCACACCACAAAGCACAAGGAATGACCACGGGAATGATGAGGATATGGATTTCTGGGGCGGTCACAGCCCACGCAGTCACGATGCCGACATGGAATTAGCTGAACCTTCAGACGAGTCGAGCAGTAGTGAAGACGAGGTAATGATAGAAGACGATGATGATGAAATGGAAGAGGACGACATGGATCTTCCTGGACACCGATGAAGCAAACGAAGGGGTGTGTTGGATGGCATCAAACGAATAAGCATGTTCTGCTCGACAATGTATAGAATTCTCCTAGAAAGGTAGGAGTGGTGTACAATCTTCTCAACCGCCTTTCCTTGGCGAGGCGAGACGAGCACTTTCACTTGCAGTCACGAAAGCTGCCTGATTGTGTTACCTTCACTGTGGCAGGCTCCACTTTTTACTCTGTTTGCAACTTCCTGCCACCAACTTATTCTGCTACATAAACCCTCCACTACAATTCTGCTGCCTCCACCTTTTGTTCTCCTGCAATTGTCTTCCATCAAATCTCGTCCATCTTACAGTATCTGCGCATCGCAGACTCCTCTGCTGTCATTGCTCGTCTTACTCTGACTGCCCATCTTATACTCATGATGGAAAGAATCATGATTGTCAATTTCGTCTCTTCCTCCTCCTCCTCCGCCACTTTCATCACCCAAAATCAGATTTCGAGATCTTGCGCAGCTTTGCAACACACCAAAGCCACGAACCTACCATATGGCTGATACTTGGTAAGTACAGTCCCAATTTCCATAATCACACCAGAAAGAGCAGGCAATACTTTGTCCGCAACGACAATAAACTATGAAGCGCGCGCTCGGGGTGCAGCGGGGGACGTGGGACCTCCTCTAGACGACACTAAGAATCGTCGAGTCTGCAACCCTCGCAATTAGGCCTATCCTACCTTGCGAACCTGCAACCTTGCCAGTCGGCACACCGATGCAGCGTCCTAGTCTGGCAGGACTTGACCTCCAAAAAGCGGCTGATCCGTCGTCTCGGCCAAGGAGTGAGAGTAGAATCCTCACTAGAGTCAGACCAGTCCCATCCTCTCTCAAGTATCTTCGGGTGCACAAGCTCGGAGGAACGAGACTGACAAGGGGGTGCCCGAGACCACCCTAAATTTGTTCAACACGAATTCGAGGAGATTGGAAGATCTTCCCATGACCCATGTACTGGTTACCAGGTGTCAAGAACGTTTTGCGGAGGCTATAACCCCGAGCAAAGCTGGTCGTGAGTCTCTTTTTCGGCGGGTCGTTGGCTTTCAAATATACGTGCTTGCACTCTCAAGTCTTACTTCTGTGGGATTCGATCGAGTAACTGGCACATAGTGGGTATCCGAGGGCTACAAGAAGAACTTCTTTCCTCCATCTACACCGGCTCGCGAAAAAGCAATAGCAATGTGGTTGGCGCACACCGATCTCATGGGTGTTGCTAGCTACACATTCTTCCCTCCTCCCTTATCTCATCCCCAATCACACGAAGTTCAGATCAAGTCTCAAAACACGACTGTCAGAAGCCTCACTCGCTATTCATCGAGTCGTAGGTCTACAAGCAGTCGTACAAAGCGCCATTACAACTGTAGAGTATTCATATTGCTGAGCAGAGCTTGAAGACGTAGTTTCAAAGTTTAGCGGCAATGAAGCAGCGAGCTGGGTAGTAAACTAGGTACCTACATTACTGCGCACTTATGGCTGCTGGTCGCAGGACATATGTACATGTACCTATGGATGGATGGCTTGCATCGATCACTTGTCGTTGATGGGTGGACATGTGTTTTGCTAAGGCAAGGACAAAATCGAGGGTTATAATTGCCTTGCTTGTACCACATCGCGTGGTGTGAACATTAGTGACGATCCTTATGGAATACATACTATAGATGTTCGCCTGGGTGGACAGATCGGATGAAGAACCTGAGTTTATTGGACCCTACAGTACATGCATAATAAGGTACCTGGCTACCTGACAGACTTCTATAGCCATCACTTCAACGCCTTGCTGACGTACTTTCCATACTAAGCAGAAAAAAGACCCTTAATCACAACCAGCTGCGAATTCCACTACTATGTTGAGCAAGCCCTATAGTTTCGCTTTAATAATCTCCTCATCACCTCTCTTCGCCGTAGCTTCATCATTCATGCGAACAACGCCATCATTACCATCTTTCCCTCCCTCGCCAAAGAAAATGACTTCCACCGTAAGATCGTCTCGGTATCTCCTGGAATAAGGACTCGGCAGCGTCAGTAACGCGCACACCATATCTTTATCACGTCCGCCTAGAGCATTTCGAACTAGATGCGTTGCAGCGTTTTTATCCTCGACGACGAAACGCGACGCGGTATGTGGATCGGGGATTTGCCATTGTTGCTGGCGGATCGGGGTGCTGTCTTGTTGATCGGTGGGCTGTTTCTGACCTGCTTTTGAGATCTGGCCGGTCTTGTCCATGTTGCCGCCTTTTTCGACTGGTAGAGATGGGGCCGATGTGCTGCTGTTGGAGGAGGAGAACCAGGATGTGAGCCAGGCTGTGCTTGATGATTTTGCTGGTGATGTGGCGTTGTTTTGCGCTTCGTCACCAGTTCCAGCGAGTGAGGCAGCCAGCGAGTGTTGCTCTTCCAATTCCTTTTGCTGGCGCAATTTGCGCAAGGCCCTTTGAGCCATGACTTACCAAGAAAACAAACCAAGCAGTAGATAGAGCTAATCAACTTTAGAGAAACGCATGTAGAAATACAAATGCCGATTCAGTTGGTTGCTAGAACAAAAGTGCATCACCACCATGTAGTGACTACACATATAACTCATTCAGAGTTGTCTTCAGCAAATACGTCATTTACCAAAACTCACATTTAGCACCATCTCTGTTTCTCCTTCACCGATTGGCTATCATCGTGTATCATATGCTTCAGCCTTGCAGGATCTGAATACACGGTTAACCATTAGCCTGGAGTGCTCATAGTCTATCGCATTCATTCCTTTTCTCCATCAACCACCAACCAATCGAACTACCAGCCCTCATGCGTCGAGCTGGTATTTCCAGCTTTCGCACAGCTCGACGCTCTGCCCTTCGCAAGTTCATCCAACGGTCACCTCTTTTCAACCGACCCGAACATGTGCTAAGACCTTTCTCCACGTCGGCAAGACGCTACAGTGCAACACATCAAGCTGCTTTCATGAGATTACCAAGAACACCTTTAGCGATCGTTGGCGGTCTTGGAGCAATTGCAGCATATGTTAGCTACAAGGGTCCGAGTCTACAGCAGCAGTCCAGTCCAGTCCGCAGTCTGACTACCGATGCGCCCACAGCATCTCCTACTGCTCCAGCATCTATACCTGTCACAACTCACGATCGCAAAGCCTTAGTTGTTGATAACGATCAATTCTTTACTGGCCAAATCGTTGGAGACGGACCACTAGCAAAAGACACAGACGATCGTGGGAGGAAAGTGTTGGAGATGATGACGCCCGAGCAAGCCACAGAAAGGTTACGGAAGAATGAGGAGTCATTTCTAGTTGGTCGCGGAAGGGGTGTGGTCAGATATGATACCGTGCAACTACCTAGCAACGACCCCATTGAAGATGACAAAGCAGAGAAAATCGTCGAAGTTCCCAATACGGTGGCGGCAACGGTTAATGATGCTCCTTCCTCAGACTGGATGTTCTGGGGTGTCTTCGATGGCCACAGTGGCTGGACTACATCAGCCAAATTGCGTCAAGCACTGATCTCGTTTGCTGCCCGTGAGCTGAACACTACCTACAAAGCCGCCTTGAGCAACGCCAAATCACCTTTCCCCGACCCTGCCTCCATAGATCAGGCTCTGAAATCAGCCTTTCTCAAACTCGACCACGAGATCTGCAATGAGTCAGTCGAAAAGGTATTCAAGAACCCTTCTAAACGTCTAGGCGCCGAGCTCTTAGCTCCTGCTCTTTCCGGATCCTGCGCGTTGTTGTCTTTCTACGACTCCACAACCAAAACACTACA
>Ga0115842_100382_pt1 | contig 17672 bp, 19 predicted proteins | sample InSIn2SAF170_2_FD_83856 | JGI IMG/M metagenome (GOLD analysis project Ga0115842, IMG submission 83856)
CTGCATTGTCTTCGGCCGGGATCTCCTCATCCTCTGTCACTGTATCGTCTTCGGCCGGGATCTCCTCATCCTCTGTCACTGTATCGTCTTCGGCCGGGATCTCCTCATCCTCTTCCTCGTCTTCAATTAGGGCATACGTGTCTTCTTCTTCAATCTCAACTGTTACCCCTTCTTCGTCTACCTCGATTTCAAGTAGCACTTCTTCGTCTTCTACCTCGACCGTAAGCGCAACACCCTCGGCGGCTCCATCCTCTTCAGCAAGGTCAGCCGCGCAGTACAAACGCGGTCTATGCTATAACAGCGGCGCATACACAGACCTCTTCTCCACCTCCGACTCCCAAGTAGGCTGGAACTACAACTGGGGTCAGGTGAGCGAAGGTGCGAACCCCGATCTGGAGTACATCCCTATGCTCTGGGGTCTCTGGTCTGGCTTCACCGACGCCTGGAATGAGACTGTGCAAGCCGCCATCGCAAACGGAACGACGCACGTCTTGGGCTTCAATGAGCCGGACCTGGACACTGAGTCCAACATCTCTCCCGCAGATGCCGCTGCAGGCTATATGCAATGGATGCAGCCGTACGCAGGCAAGATTAAGATTGGTGGACCGGCGATCACCGACGCTGGATTGACCTGGCTGTCTGAGTTCTACGGCAATTGCACTCAATGCACCATCGACTTTCAACCCGTGCACTGGTACGATTACTACTGGAATACATATTGGTTCAACGACTTTCTCGGACAAGCCAACAGCATATCCGGCAACCCCATCTGGTTGACTGAAGTGAGTGCTCTCCAATGCCGTGTAGTCTCCATTCTGCGGCGACACAGTACCCGTTCCATGAGCTAACTCAATCCTACAGTTCGCAGGCTGGGGCAACGACTCACAGCAAATCGAGTTCCTCGAAACCGTGACCCCATGGCTCGACAGCACCGACTGGATCGGCGGCTACGCCTACTTCGGCCTCTTCAACGAGAGTCTAATCTCCGTACCCGCAGACGGCAGCGCCGCCTCCCTGTCAGACATCGGCATCGCCTTCAACTCATGTAACAACGGGAAGAGGATGAGGAGATCCCGGCCGAAGACGATACAGTGACAGAGGATGAGGAGATCCCGGCCGAAGACGATACAGTGACAGAGGATGAGGAGATCCCGGCCGAAGACAATGCAGTAACAGAGGAGGCAAACAACACAGCAGTGCCGGTTGAGGACGGTACAGTTGATAAGACAGCGACGGCCGCAGACGACGAACCTGTCGAAGAAGTACGAGTTGATGACGATGAACTTGCTATGAGAGTTTTGGCTGAGGATGACGAAGCTGCCGAGAGAGTAGTCTTGGAAGATGATGAAGATGCGGCGGCAGTGGTTTTCAAGGACGATGACGATGACGGCACAACAGCACTTGTAGAAGGCTTTGTGTTAACCGTAACAGATTGAATGGTGCTGCTTGTAGAACTCGTCTTAGCATTGACTACGCTCGGGACAGACGAAGATGCGGCAATCATTGTTGAAGACTTTATGCTGCTCGTAGCTGGTTGGACAGTGCTGATGGCAGAGCTGGATCTTGCAGTGGATGTACCGATAGCAGACGTCGACGTCGACGTCGACTTCTGGGCTGTTGATACACTAGTAGATGATGTGGCCTTCGTCGTGCTAGTAGATGATGCGGCCTTCGTCGTGCTAGTGGATGATGTTACCTTGACGGAACTCGTCGACTTGGCAGAACTCGACGCTAGGGAGTTGACCGCAAGGGGAACCGTGAAGATACCTAAGTTCAGTTTCTCGCCCGCGGAGCCCTGGACAATGCTGGATTGTTTCGTGGAAGTAGTGGGTTTCGTCACAATCGTTGTCTTCACGGTCGAGGTCGAAGAGCCTTTCGAGGTGGTGCCCTTAGTAGAAGTAGAGATAGAACTTGATTTCACATCTAAAATGCGTTAGAAGGAACATTCCCATAGGAGGCAAAACTCGAAACCAACCATCTTGACGAAGGACTAGATGAGCTTCGCCAACCGCAATTAAGGGGAGCACCATTAAAACATTAGAGATTAACATTGTGCCTGCAATGGTAAAGGACGACCAGCGTCTTTCTTTATTTCGACTTCGTATTTGACGTGTTTAACGAGTTCTACCAGACCTGCCTGAGGTTGGACGAGAGTGCACCGAACTGATAATGCATTACTCTCGGTTCTGCATACGACTTATATAAATGCTCAAACCAAATCTGATCCACAGTCACGGAGGAGTTTTTATCGTCTAAGCATGTCTCACCTCTACTTACGGGCCGGTAACAGCCAACGCTTAGCATGATAAGCGGCCTTAACGGGTAGAAATTAAGCTATTCACAGTCTTAAACAAGATTTTGATGATCTAATTGAGAGCAGATTACGACAAAACAGTAGTGGTGAGGAACGAAGTCTCGAATACCGCCCTGTGTTTACAATGTTGCAACTGGCATCCGCAAACCCTATTCGCGAAAGCTTTACCTCGAAAACGAGCATGCAGTCACAAACCACGACAAGCAAAAACAATCAGGTGAGATGTTTCGTATATTGGTCCGTCTTTACAGAGCACAACATAAGCCCCGAGCACGAACACAGCAGCGGATTGGAGAGCGAAAGTCATTGCGATGCTTCAGAGTGACCCCACCATTTTCCAGTGGTTCATTTGAACCAGACCACAGGCCCAGAACACCGCAATGATGCGTTTATCTTGACATACAAGACCCGATTTTAAAACAGTCGGAATTAAGTACAACGTGGTGAAAAGACTTGTACTCAGTCGAAATATGGGTTGTGCATGGGTGACACGTGGAGGATGGATGCGTGCACTTTTGTGGACTTCGAGCCACGTGAGCAGGCGCATGGTCGAATCTGTTTTGAGTGCGACATACCATAACCTCCGTAAGCCTCAATCAACATAGTTATTTAGAACATTGACTAGTTATAGACTTGAGATAAACACCTACTTGGATAACAACTTGTTGCTTGCGTGTGCATAATCCTTGCGGTCAATATAATGCTATGAAGAGGAGACTTAACAAGTTGGCAAACATCAAAAGAAGAGAAATATTGATGTAACGACAGTAATATTCTATATGCAAAACGCCATGCAGTGTATTTATATAATGTACAGAAAATCCAGAAGCCAAAAATACAGAAGTTGAACGAAGACCTATACGGGAAAAGCCTATTTTAATACATGAAAGAAACACCCCGCTCTTCAGTGCTATTTCTTGGGTTCGAATTTGCTCGTCGTCCACTATCAGCCGAAGGGTGGACATTGTTCGCCATGCTGACAGAACTAGCTCTCTATTTCAACGCTCAGCAGTAGCTGGAGTTGAGAGTTGAAGTAACAACTCCAGCGTCGATAAGGCCTTCGAAGCTCCAGTAGTTGGGCTGGGTGCCTTCACCGTCAACAGCAGCGGTGTTGTTAAGCTTGATTTCCCAGAAGGCACCGCCGGCCATGTACTTGCTCCAGGCGTATTTCTGGGTGTCGTAGATGGTCTTGCGGTTGGCGAAGGTGTTGTTGTAGAGAGTCTGGAGAGAGAACTCGCCGACGAAGACAGGGAACTTTCCGTCACCGGCGGTGAACTGGGCCTGGCCACAGATGGCAGGGGTAACGTATTGACCGTAGATACCAGAGGCGGCAAAGTAGTAGACGTGGGAGTCAATGACCAGGTTGGTGCCGGCGGGGAACAAAGGCGACCAGTAAGTCTCGCCCAAGAAGCAGTCCTGGAGCATGACAGGAATACGCTTGTCAACCTTGGCAACCTGTGCGATAACGGCGTTGATGTAGGTAACGATCCAGTTGGTGCCGTTCGTGGTCAAACCGGTGGCAGTAGCGAATCCGGCGAAATTGTCGCTGGCCTCGTTGATAGGAGCGATGGTGAAATGCTGCATGTAGCCGGAGTTCTGGACGAAGTTCACGATAGCCTGGGTTGCCTGGAGAGAGTAGTCGAGGTTGGTAGAGTTTTGGAACCAACCATCGTGACCGAATGCCTCACCGATATCCAAGCTGTTTACACCACCTGGCAGGGAGTGCAGCCCTACGATAATGTGCATATTGTAACGGCTGATCGCGTAGTCTGTGATGGTCTTCAAGTACTTCTGCTGGTTGCCGGAGTAAAACTGGGAGCCAGGAACCTTGACCCAAGCAGCGTAAGTTGTCGGGATACGTAGAATGTTGACACCAGCAGCAGCAACCTTGTCGATGTCGGCGGTGGTAATGTAGGTAGCGTAGCGCTGTTCAAGTACGGGACCACACTGGCTTCCGAGCGTCTGGCAGAAGGTCCATTCATCTGGCGCGTTGGGAGCGTGCATGTTCCAGAAATAGGTGTCCTGAGCCTGCTCCTGTTCGAGCCAGGCGCCGATGTTTACACCATTGCCCTTGTACGTAGTCCAGTCGATCCATTGGTTCGAAGGGGGGAAGGTGATGCTGTGAGCGTAACGAACGGCAGAAAGCGTCACGGCCGGGGCAGTGAAGTTTTGCTTCATGTTCCAGGTGTAACCGTGCTTGTAACCAAGCTGGTACAGGGTGACACCGAGTTGGCTGAGCAATGTTTCAACACTGCCGAGGAGGTTTCCGAGGAGACTCCTCTCGTCAACGGTGACGGGTTGAGGGCTGGGAAAGGCAGCCACTAAAGGCAGAGCCGCGAGAAGAAGCTTTGCAGAAACCATTGTGTGGGAGACTGAGATGAGAAGAGTGAGAGTGAAGCTTGAAGATGCTGAATGAGCTGCTGATGATGAGAGTAGACGTGGGCTAGCAGGACATACTTATACAAAGTGCAAGTGCACGATCAATGGACAGAGGCACTGTCCATTGCCACCATTGTGGAATCTTCTTTTTGATGCCAAGAAATTTGTTGACACAACTCGTCCGATCAAACACTACTCATACACGACAAGGCGTGCCAGACCCTGCAGGCACACTACTCTGGCCGTTGTTGCCAGGAGCATAGGGGAGAAAGCCATGCAGGAACAGTTTCAAGGCGCGTAAATCCCGTGGGTCATGATACACTGTGATCGGTGTGGAGCACGGACATGGCAAAGAGAAAAAGATGACGAGATTAGAGTTGGCATGCAAGAGCGACAGCAAGGGGCGAAAGGCAAAGGCCGAGAGTCGGCGGCATCTTCCATCACTACTCGTAGACTACAGCACTCGTACTGTTGAAGTTTCGATCAACTCGCCCGCGCAAACCTGTGGTTCACGGAAGGGGTATTAGCGGTAAATCCGTCAGGTAAGTTACAGAGAGGAACGACGTCCGCGGAAGTCTTGAAAATCGTGATATTGTAGGGCTGCAGCGCGGTGACGCCACAATACGAGCACAGATCTCCTGTGCATCAGCTTTAAATCTTCCGTGAGATATTCGGTGATGGGTTGTCAGCCGCATTGGGTGGCTTCCTGCACTCGCCATTTCGAAATGCCCTTGCGGGTGACAGGCAAAGCCTGCAGTTCAAGAGTTATCACATCTCATCACACCCACTCACATAACGATCGTTGATCGTCATGGCAAGGGGCTTTCATTTTATCCCATGTTTGTCCCACTGCCCAGTAACAGAGAATTAAGTCAATTAGTCGGAAGTTCTAATCTTCGAGCTATTGCATTCTTTACATTCGAGTGAGAGCTCAATGGATTTCACTGTGCGCAGGTGGTAGCCTGAAATATGTGTACAACGGTACAATGGTACAAAAGCCGTAAGATCGCGCCAGTGCATAAATAAGCATAAATTGCATCAAAACCCTACTGACGACCCGATGGACAGAAGGAAACTCCTTCGGGAATTGTATCACGTCTCCTTCTCCACTTCTCCCAACCTTATTAATTTCGTGGGCTTTTTTTCTTTCTTTCCAAGCCTTATGGTGGATTACGAATGCAGCCGTTGAAAAGGGACGCATGAAAGCCGATTTGCTATTGAGATAATTATGGTACCATACCAATGAGTTGTGTGGATCGAGTCTCCTCATACTGTAGTGTTAATACACCTTTTAAAGCTACTAAGAATGCTCAGGTCGTACGGCCATCGTGATAATAACTGCTCGCTTGATTTGCTGTTCAGTTGCTCCTAGCCGTCACTAAATTCGACACTGACGTTCCGCATATTGTGTAATAGACCCTAGATGAGCTCCTTCTACAACAATTGAAAGATTAAAGACTCGTCCGTCTCGTTGAGTTCTGGACCTTTCCACTATCCATGGAAGACAGCCACGTCACTCCGAACGTTGGTTCCTGTAACGAGCAAGGCTGAACAAATCTGTCTCAGCACGGACGAGCGCGCGCTTTCACCCTACGGGAATAGTGGCATTTCCGGACTCTATTTCGGAGGCGGAGTTTAGCTGTGAGAATCTTGAATAGGGCCGAGAGTGAGATGAGAAGCCCGAAACTCTGCTCACGACACCATGTTGATATTCCCACGTATATTACGGAATGAAGGGACAATGCAGGGGTTGTCAAGTGGCTCCCGAGTTGAAGTCCTGACATAGCTTTTTGTACATCACTAAGTCAGAAATACCATGTCGGTATCTCTTACATTCATCATCACATATGATGACGTCCATAAGCACAAAGTTTCTTGCTTAGGTCCGCTTGGCGGATTTCTTGAGTCTCTCGCCTCACAGAGAGTCTACGGTCATACGGAGCTTTCACGTTTAAGCTCCAGTCAGGCGACAGTGGCACCACGTGAAGTCACAGCCGTCATCGATGCATGTGCAGGAATGAGGTTCGGCAAGGTTGATCCATCTTGATCCCCTCTAGATGGATCGTTTTGACGTTTGCGAATCGCCTGGAAGTCCACGGAGAGAGAGCGGTTCGGACTAATTCAAACACTACGAAAAAGCTCGTGCATGCTGTAACAGTACAAAAAATATTGGTTGAACAAATCAAGGTCAGAAACACGTCGATGAGTGATGTGGTATATTACAGGCCCTGCAAAAACAGATGGCAGAAATTAGAAGGTCGACATATATGTTACCAAGTATTAGAAAGGATTCCTTCGCGGTCTTCCCGAGTTTACATTGACAACCCATGCATGTGGCTTCTCGAATCTTGCAAAAGGAGGGCGATTATGAGAGAGCAAGCGCATCCGACTGTCGCGAAGGAAGAGACTTGGAGACTTAAAAGGCAGGCGGCTATCAGAACTCAGTGAGAATTATTTTCTTTCTTTCTATACTACTCTGTTTCGTTCTCTTCCGCCACTACAGACGAGAGAGCAATTTATTTGGAGGCCTACGCTGGTTATCCGCGTCGTCGCTAGAAAGGAACCTAACCGTTTCGCGGTAACGAGATCTCAAGAGTGATTGGATCTTGTCAGAATCACTGTACGTTCGCAGAAATCGCGTGCGCTTCGTCGTCTAGACTAACACTTGAAAGTAATCAGGTTGACATTTTGAGCCAAAGCAAAAGATCTTCAGAGTCACCAAATCTCATCGGAGCTGCAGTACGAGATCACATTCCGACATTTCACAAAAATAAGTCCCTTGCTCAATCGCAATAAGTTTTTTCGACGGAAAGATTTGCTCGTGTCCAACGTTTCGCGACAAGCTATGAACTCTCTCCCTTATCCGATCCGACCAATCGTCAGCCCAGTACTTCGTCCGTGTTTCTCTTCCCTTCCCAAGAAGCCTGATTCGGGTCTCGACAGCCAAGGCTACAGTTCCCTCTGCTAGTGCGCTTCCTTTCCCCTCAAGTGCCATCTCGATCCAACATGATATCAGTTCGTCACTTAACCGCCAATCCCGAAAAGCCCATCAACGATTTCTATCAGACTTCAAAAGGGCAAGAACGACATTCCGTCCGAGATGATGAGTTGTTCTATTCAGAACTTTCAGAATGCAACCCATCTCCAAGCCGGCGCAGATGACGACGACCCACTAAAATATGTCTTCGTCCGAGACCTGATTTTCACTAATGCTGGTGTTCCTCCCTATAATCGTGACGGCTCACCCAAACTTAGGAACATATCTCTCGGTGCACTTAAGATCAACCTGGGAGCGAAACATGACTTAACAAGTGCAGTTTCATGGTCGACCTCACCAAAGACATCGCTGATGTTAAGGACAACAATCCACTCTACCTCGCTGTCAAGCGCCTGAACCAAAATCAGTCGAAGTCCAACTTCCTTTCCATGTTCATCCGGTTGGCAAGTTGAAACAACAAATTCACAGCCTGAGTCTTAATTACCTGTCGTAGTTCACTACAGGAGTTGGTGCACGAAGGAAGCGACACTAGGTTGTAACAGTGCTTGCGGCAGCAACTTTTACCATGATCACAATATTCTCGTTCCCGACAATCATGCGTTAAGAGTGGAGAGAATAGCATCATGACTTGGAGCTACCTAGGACATATAGTCACATTCTCTTCTTACTTAGCCACATATATTTAGATCGCTTCAACAACTCCTTCTCCTTCGGCAGCAATCACTAGCATAGTCACATCTCAGCGACGTTTCTCCCTACACATTCTCTCCTAATTCAGTATACACATCTCTTCTACGCCTCTCTTCTCGACCGTGCCTGCTTCTCCTTGTATTATCTCTCTCTCCTCTCGGGCTTAGGTCTATCTTCATCTCAGCATCTCGATTGTGCCTACCTCTCCGAGCATCATCTCTGCTCCCAAGGGCTTGTTTAAATCCAAACTTCGGGTTAGGCATCTCGCTTCGACCGGTGCCTACCTATCTCAGCGTTCTCTCTCTTCACACGGACCTATGTCTTGCAGCATCCTCTCCTCTCGATCATGCCTGCCCTTCTTCGTATGCTCTCCCCTCACACGAACTTGTCTATCTCAGCAATATCTCTTCTCGACCGAGCTTGCTTCTCTCCTTACTTTAGATCATGCCTCTCCTCTTGACTGCATCTGCATCCCTTATTCCTCACACGGGCCGGTGTCTCTCGTTACAACCCTTCTCTCGTGCCTCGTTTATCGGCCTCACTTACCTGTTTACACCAGAGACAAACTTCGTACGAAAGTCCTTTCTATCACACCACATCATACTAACATTGTCCTAGTATCCAACAAGCACTATGGACGAAACCTTCATGGATCACTCTGTGTCCCATCAACTGCTCGAATCAGACGTCGACGACTACATGAAGACCACATGGACGACATTAGTGATGACGATTATTCCTCTGCTAGTGATGTTGTCGACGACGACGAAGACAGAACTCCCCCGCCGGCTTCTGTCGTAGCCCTCGTATCTCTTGATAGGGATGCACAACTCGAAAAATTATTCTTACACACTCCGATTCAATACCACGTCCCTCTTGTGAATCTGCTAAGCAATGTTGGCAAAGGAGTGCTCCCCAACGCAATCTCGCAGGTTCAAGATGCAACTATAACACATCTCTGGTCCGCTGTCGACTCTGCTTTCGACAACTGTTAGGAACAGTTTGTCCGATCCAGCGCCGTCACTTTTGACCGGGAACTGGACTGTACGCCAAGTTCTGGGGAAAGAGAGATGCAAGTTTTATTATTGGACTTCATTACCCGGGTCTAACACGGAATCCCCGAGGGAACGACTACAAGAACATGTTCGTGCTAACGAACGCCACTATCAGGCAATTCATAACCAAGTTTCATTCCAAGACCTTGGGCGACATTCGCATCATTAATCATGTTCCCTACAGACTCAAGGTACCTCACGTGGAGACTCCAGGGTCGACCAAGATCCTACAACCTCCATACCAGCTCTTGAACTTGCGGCATACTCAGCGTTCTTCAAACAGGAGTGGGAGTTATCGAGCGCGAAAGTCGGTATCCTCTGTGGTGAAAGAAACTCCAAGTGGCATGCCGAAACATACTCGGATAGGCTTGTCATTCCGATCAGTGACACTATGATGATATTTGGAAACAAATTATCAGTCTACATCCAGTTAAGTATTACAGGGGATTACAGTCGCTTGGTGCTAGTTCCCATCATCCGGAAGCAATACGGAAATCTTTCTATCACGACAAACTCGACATCTTTGACTCTGCCTGGAATATGATGGCCGCGTCAGCTGGGCGCAAGATGATCAATTCGAACTGCTTCCTCAACCAGACGAAGTCAAAGGATTAGCTGATGGATCCTTCGTCCGCATCATTCTTTCCCTTGCAGCTTGAGTCGAAATTTTTAGATGTCATAACGAGTATTAAAATGATCGTGCGCAACGAAAACCTTCACTCCCGGCGCTTCCCATTTGGAAAGCTACCTTTCAATGTAAAGCGATCAATCCTTTAAGAGTTTCCTAAGTTTCCCGGCACGGTGGCTCTATCAACTACTTCCATGTCACTTAAGGGAATCTGCTCACCAAGCGCTTCGATGTCACCCACTCGGTACCTTCTGATGTCGTGGTTTACCAAGCGTATGGCGATTAGGCATGCCATTGGATTTACGAATCTTGCAAATGGGAGAGCGGTCATGAAAGCCCGAGGTTACGCGACTGCTGTGGCGGCTCACACTTTGATTGCTGCGTGCGGATGGCAGAGTCCTAAAAGAGCATTGGAAACACATAAAACGGGCGGATACCAGAACATGCTCAAGGGCTATGCCACACGTGTGGCGGAAGGGCATTAGAGTCTCGTGAAGGGTAGAGCAACGTGGCCAAGGATGGAAGAGCTCGTATAAATAACATGCTTGGGGTGTGCTGGCGACTCTAGACAATTGTGTAAGCAAGCCCCTCGACCTCTTGCTGGTATTGTGTAGCAAAAGGGTCAAAATTTCCTCGGGGGGCTACTGCCACCTCTATACCACACCTCTTGCTGTCGGCGTCGCGCTGACTCCTCTGGGGCTACAAAGGTCAAATCAGATGCTGCATCGTTCTTGCCAACCACTAAGTCTCCGGAGTTTTTCTCTGGCTACAACTGTAGATCCAAATAACTATTGTTGCTTTTAATTCCTATTTCTTCTTTCTATTGCTTTTTCTCTTCTTGTTTCTCCCCCTACCGCTCTTCCTCTTAGCTGTATCCGAGGGGCTCTTCATACTCATTTGCTTGTGATTCCTGGAGTTATTTCACGTTTGTGGGATAAGAAATCTTCTACTCAATTACCAGCCATGTTCTCACAAAGTTTTCCTGCTGTGGCAACGGCGAGATCCGAGAATTCAAACATGAATTACACCCTTGCGGAGCCCATGGAAGCCCCAGAAAATGCAAATCAGCATGGAGGTCAAGCTGTAATCTTCGTGGGTCTGTTGATTAACTTATTGGTCCGTCCAAGGCGGAAAGAAAGTGCCAGTTTCCCTCAAGACTTGCACAGAAACATGATGTTTCATTCCTGACGCCAATTATGAGGGTTCCGAGTGCCACATTTCCACCACTAGTTACTCTTGACTGGTTCGATTGGAATGCCTCCAACAACGCCTTCTTTCATGTCGAACAAAGAAAGCGATTATTTTGAATAAGCTGCTTGGGAATGGAAGCGGATTATTTGAGTAAACCATCGTAGCTGATGATTTTGATAGGGTGCATAAAAAGTATTTGACACTCACATCATCTGCATATTCAGCATGGGAGAAAAAATATATTCATGTTTACACTATTGCCAGTTGGAGGAATTGCGCTAATAGTGAGCTTTGTTCTATTAATCGAGATCCTTACAATGTCCTCAATGGGCATTGTTGAAGCATCATGTGTAAAGAGACCCTACAAGCACCATCGTATTCTTTCATATATTACACGCACAATGTGTCGCCAAGCTGAAGGTCATGCCTTGTTATATATACATATTGACTGCTACTATCCCCGCGTCACCAAAACCTCTGATTCACATTGTATCCGCTGCAAATTCCAAAATGACCGATATCATCACTGACCTCGAAATAACCTTCGGCCTGGAGCTGGAGTTTTTCATTCTCTACCCCGAGGTTCGACTCTTAGAGTCTGTGTTTCCGTATACTGGTAAAAGTCCGGCTGGCTTCGCCTTACATCAGCTGATAGAAGAGCAGGGGCTGTCAGTTATATTCCTGGAAGAGGATTCATACCATGTCGATAGTGAGTACACGGCCTGGAGAGTCACCCGTGACAACCACGAACTGCGAGATGAAGAAGAAGACGCCGTCCCGGCAGGCTACCGGGTGGAAGCAGTCGAGCTTGTTTCGCGAAAGTTTCGTCTGGGCCACGACGCATCGCAGCAGGAACTTCAAGCCGTCATGCAGGTGTTTGGACAAATGGAGCGAGCAGGATGCCGACTAGTTACCAACATCGAAACTGGTTTCCATGTTCACGTCGGCAACGGTGATCTCGGATTTCCCCTTGGCACTGTTAAAAATATATATTCGATGGCAACAGCGTTTGAGCGTTGCTTCGATGCTCTCCACACGACACACCGTATTCAACACGGACGTAACATCGAGCCAATGAACCCTAGCAATCCTCCATCATTTTTCTTCTACAATGGTACGAATGAGGACCGTTATCTTCTGACCTGGCTCGATGATATTGAGCGTTACAAGACGCTTGGTACATTTCTGAAACACTTCGACTGCGCTCGTGGAGAATTCGTGAATTTCACTAACGGGAAAAGCTCGAACATTAACTTTGACAACCTACTCGAACAGAGGCCGTTCGAGATCCTACCGCCTACCACGATTGAATTTCGACAGCATGCTGGCACGCTGGACGTTGATGAGATCTGTGCATGGATCTTGACTGTTACTAACCTGGTAGCTTGGTCGCATCACGTCGATTATGAATATTTGGACTCGTTTGTGGAGGCGAAAGTATTTGATACTGATTTCCGGATGCTGCAGCTGCTCGATATCCTCGAGGTACATCCCCATGCCAAGGCTCATTTCGCGCAGAGACTCAACTTACAGGACGATGCAGCACTAAGACATGCACAAGTAGAGATTGCCAGTGCTTCAAAAGGTCCTTTCTACACACTCGTTAGGGGTATGGAGAAAGCCAGGTACACGAGAAGCTCTGCTCGGACCATGGCGGCAGCGATTGAAGGGAAGCTTCAAGATGGTCTTTATGGGTATCTTGGGCCGGATGTTGAGACTCTTTATCCAGAGTTAACGTCTGGAGATGACGACTCTGACGACGGTGTCGCTTCTCAGACAAGTGAGGAGCTGGACCGTGAGCTTCTTGAATTGTGTGAGCTTTCTCTTGGAGAATCACCCGAGAATAGCTTCGAGGATATGACTATGCAGGAGGATTGATGTTGGATGTTACTACGCCGCTTGATGTATCAGAATTCAAAAGCAAATTTATGAACTGTTTCCACTTGTAACCGTTGCTTCACATCGAAATAGATGTATACCACAAGAAAGGGGCTAATAGGGGGTTGCTTGTCACTGTCCGTGCTGCCGTTTTGTAGCGGGGTTGCTCGTTCGACCATAAAGTTCTTCGATTGTGACACACAATTGATAGTCATAAAGTCATACTCCCAAATCAAAGAACGACATGCAGCGTCGTATGGTGAGCCACTTTTCTCGCACCCTCCACGCAACTCCTCAACATGCTACGATCCAGCGCTGACCCACGTTCCATAACCACAGCTTTCAGCCGAGGACGAGGCCGCGACGAACGGCGAGGAAATCGAAGTCACGCGCGATGACCAAAACATGATCAACAAATTCAGCCGATTACATCAGCGCGAAACGCTGTTGGAGGAGACGCTCAAGACGAAACAAGTGCGTTCACCTGTTCACTCCTGCCACTTGCTCGAGGACATCCTCGCGCAGCGTGCATGATTCACTTCACCGAAACCTCACCTCAATGCTAATTGTTGTTCTCTGCACAGAAAGACAAAGAGGACCTCGAGGAGATCTCCACAGAACTGGAACTCGCCGACGAAGATGAGAAAGTACCGTAAGTGCCGTTCACTTCATCACCAGCAACTATCATTCTGACACGCTTTCAAGATACAAAATCGGGGATTCATTTCTACTCCTCCCGCTCCCGGAAGTGCAATCGATGCTAGAGGATTCGACGACGGAGATCGACGAGGAGGTGTCGAAGCTCGAGGAACGTCTTTCTGGCGTGAGGGAGGAGATGGAAGCGCTCAAGGTGGAGCTTTATGGGAAGTTTGGGAGGAGCATAAACCTTGAGACTTGAATGAGGGGGTTCCTTCGAATGACGGGATGATAAATACGAACTGAGAAGATACTGCGAAAGGTCATGATGGGAAGCAGTGGATGCGGAGAAGGCTTCCTAGGATCACAACTCCTTCTTCCGAGCGACTGCTACTTGCGGCTTCGTGGTGGAAGTTGAGCGACATTTCGTCGGAAGGGGACTGGCGAATGACCATGAGAGGATTCATTGCCATAAGCGTTGTTATCTCCGCAAGATGGTCCGTCAAACATGTGGGGTATTCATCGATGCGACTGGAGTCACTGACGGCGACCTCTGTTCCACTAGAAGGCCGAACAGCGACGGCGCTGCTAGTCCTTTGTGGAAGACGTGCTGAGCTGGACGTAGGCGGCATGGTCGCTGCGGTCAGGCAAAGCTTCTTTACATCATCTAAGTTGCCATCGAAATTCAAAACTTCATTATTAGATACCAGAGATGTTCCTCTGCCAACCATTTCCACCTCATCATTCCTCTCGACACCAGCCGCTCAAACCCTGTTGGAACCCTATTCCATCACTCCGTAGGTCCAGCGCCGTAAAGTCCAACAAAAGCACGAACATCCAGCTTCCCCGTCGCCAAAAATCCGCTCTCCACTTAAGCTCACATAGCAACCCCCGAACAGTCCTCAGCAACCCTTCTCCAGGCCCACCCATTCCAAAAAGTCGAACAGCCCTTTCCCCCTTCTACGCCTACGCCTACGCCCACCCCCACCCATTCGACCTCCCCTGCACCGCCCCACCTAAACTCCTAACCTTCGCCTCCGCGACCGCAACAGCCTCCAACCTCGCCCTCTCCGCCTCCCTCTCTCTCTTTCTCCCCGCTTCCGCAACGTCCTCCTCCTCGTCGTTCTCCCTCTCCCTGTACCCCGGCGCACTCATCTCCGCGCCATACCGCGGTAACTCCTCATCTTCCTCTTCTAAATCCTCAACGTCCCCGTTCTCGTTAACCAAAGGTGCGCGATGGAGAGGGTGTGTGTTGAAGCGGTTTGTGTTGTATTTGTGGAGCATGCGGGCTTGGTATTCTGTTGATGTGAGAGGGTGATGAGTGGTGGTGCTGGTGGTGTGCTGGCTTGAGGATATCGAGGAGCGTTTGTGGGTGGTGGTGGTGTCAGTAGTGGTGTTGGAGCGTAAGGCGTGGCGTTTGGCGCGGGAAGATTTGATTCTGTGGGAAGGGGGAAGAGTTAGAGTCTAGTTTTGAAAAGTTGATGGAGGAGGAGGTTGAAGGCGAGGGAACGCACTTGTCAACTGTTAGGGCGATGCCGCCGATTAGAATTGCAGCCATTTTTGGCTTTGGGTTCGGGCTTGTTCTTTGGTCGCGGGTGTGAGGTGAGGATTGTCGGAGGCTAGTTGAGAGCAAGAGTATGCGAGTTTGCTGGCAAGTATATTATGTTTGATGAAGTGTACAAGTACTCGTACTAACGTTCTATATAGAATCAGAGAGAGAGAACACAGTAAAATAAGAGAACGGCAAGGCTTCCTAAAAAGATTAACTCACGTCATTCCACGAAGTTGCGCCGGCAGCTTGTTCGTCCGGGGGTTCCATTCCATGGTTCGGATCAAGTTAAGCTTCAAATCCTCTTGCACGGCCCACTTCTCTATTTTGCGCAAAGGCCTGCTTGTGGCCGTCATGAATTAAAGAATTTGTACGTCCTTTTTCGCTTCCTCAGCTTGAATATCTACGCTCAATCTATGTTACAACGCTCAAACTGCCCTCTTAAAAATGCGCCGACTGTCGATTGGGATATATGTTCAATCTTCCCCCCGGTACAATATAGCCAAGAACCCAGGAACCCAACACCCCACTACTATTCCTTGTAGATGTCGTCGTCGAATTTCTGCTCAAACCTCTCCCGACCCTTGGCGTCCTTGTTGACCCAGATCCCAACGCTAGTGCCTGGACACGTGAACTTGCCGTTGCCCTCATCGTCAATCGTGACTTCGCCCTGGGCCCACCCTAGAACGTCGGTCCAAACCTCACCCTTGTGCTCCTTACCAACATGCATTTGCTTTTCAGCCGGGCCGGTGTTGGACATGATGCACGCAAGCCCGTCGGGCATGTCGTGCATTCCACGACGAACGAAGCCGAGGCAGTTCTTGTCATCCCAGTAGTCATCCTGGTTGCCGTAGGCATATAGCTTTCGTGCCAACATGATGGAGGAAAGCTTGCCACCGCATGATGGTGGTTCTGGTTTCTCACCCTTCATGCCGTAGAGATCACCGTAGAAAACACATGGGAAACCATCTCTGCGTAGAAGAATAAGGGAGTACGCCAGCGGCTTGAAAAAGCCTTCAACAGGCGTCTCAACGGTTTGACCAGGTTGCGTGTCGTGGTTCTGGACACAAGTGACAGCTCTCCACGCGTCTTCCGCAACCAGGGTATTGTCGAAGACTTTGCGAAGATCCGCACTCTCTTCTTGTGATATCTTGGAGAAGTTGTACAGAAGCGGAGCGTCGTATAGTGAACATGGATGGTTCATCTCGCCCAACCACCCTTTTAGAACCTCAACATCCGGACTCCAGCATTCGCCAACACAGAAAACATCGTCGCTATAGCCTGTACGGAGCTCCGCGAGCCACTCGTTCGTGAATCGCTCACTGAAATGTTGACAAGCATCCAGACGGAAACCTTTCAGAGCGGGAATCTCCTTGAGGATCCATTTACCCCAGTTCTTAACATCAGACTCAACATCTGGGTGAGAGTAGTCCAAATCGTTGAACATGAGGAAATCTGCGTTGCCGTTTTGCTTAGAAACACTCTGGGACCAGCCTTTGTTCTCGCCAACGATTTGGAAAATGCCCGTCTTTTCAGTCGCGGCATCGTAGTCAGTTCCACCAAAGTGATACCAGTGATATTGTTGCTTGGAATATTTCTCGCCGCGACCGGGGAACTCAAACCCTAGCCAGGCCTCAATTTCGCGGTTATCGCTGATGACTTTGTTGTGATCTGCCAAATGTCAACAAAGTAATAGAAGTTCCACGCAAAGAGCCTACCATCTTGAGCAACCTCACGTATCATCACCTTTTCTGTTTTGTCTCCGCCAGTCTTGTGGTTCAGGACAGCATCCCAGTACATGAGCATCTTCAAATCCTCGCACTTTTTGCCCAGTGCCACGAGTTCCTCCTTGGTTCCCCATTTAGTGCCAACACCACCCTTCTGGTCAAACTCGCCAAGATCGTAGAGGTCGTAGATGTCGTACCCATTTCCTTGTAAGAATTAGTACTCGAGAATGTTTGTAACATATGATAAGAAGGAAAGATACCTTCTTGCGACGCGGCTTTGCACCCAGGTGGTAGCCAGAGAACATCCACACCCCACTCTTTCAATTGTTCCGCATGGGCAAGGAGACGCTTGTAATGCTTCTTGTCTGCGGGGACATGCCACTCAAAACTTTGGAAGAGGCAGGTGTTAGGAGGAGTGACTGGATTACCAGTGCCGTCGGCTGTAATGTTTTAATAAAGTGGCTCGATGGAAGGGTTGCTTGTCCACATACCAAGTAGAACGCTGATTTCAGGCATGTTGATTGAGAGAAATTATTTTGTTCAAAGGAGGGGAAAGTAGATCAGGTGATGATACGTGAGGTTGCTCAAGATGGTAGGCTCTTTGCGTGGAACTTCTATTACTTTGTT
>Ga0115842_100383_pt1 | contig 17659 bp, 10 predicted proteins | sample InSIn2SAF170_2_FD_83856 | JGI IMG/M metagenome (GOLD analysis project Ga0115842, IMG submission 83856)
AGCCCCCTAAAGGGTGATGGCGGCCTCTCGATGGCGGCCTTATCAGTCGAGCACCTAAAGGTCCTTTTGGTCGAGCACCTAAAGGTCCTTATCAGTCGAGCCTGCTTACGCATCCTTAACAGTCGAGCCTGCTTACGCATCCTTATGGTCGAGCCGATGGCGGCCTTATTAGTCGAGCGTGCTTACGCACCCTGCCGGTCCTCCTATTTTCGTGAGGGAGGGAGGTCACCTAGCTTAGAGGGTTGTTAGCAAGTGAGGCGACAAGACAAGGTGCTTATAGGGTCCCGTCAAAATATTTTAGATTGCCACTTTTTCCCCCTTTAAACGCACCTTTTTGACCTGATATGATATCAGGAAATTTTGATTTGAATAAGAATGGCTTTTGACAATGTTTCACATTTGTTGCTGGGACGCGCGCTTGCTAGCTGGGATTTAGGGAACACATGGGAGATGGTTTGAATCAACCTTCAGGATTTTCCTTGCCCCCCGGAGGGACAAGCGGCTTCGCACCTTTCAACGTTTTCCGAACACGTGAAGCAAGCTTTCATTTTGAGAATGAATACCCAGAATAAGTTTGCCTGAATAGACCTGCCCTCCAACTCCAGACAGAGTAAGATTGTTCGATCCACCCCAACTTGACGGTTTATGGCATGGGTAGCAAGGGGCTATGGTCTGCGAATGGATTCTGCAATAGTTAATGAAGAGCTCGGGGCTACGGTGGGTAAAACCCGGTTCAATCAATGAGCTTGGAAAGTGATCGGAGCTATAGAGGGAAAGTACTATACGGAATAAGGGGTCAAAGTGTGAGGATGCTCCCCCTACAATGAATGAGGATGCCCCCCCGTAGATGAAGGTCCTGATGGGTTGTTATCGAGTAGGAGGCTAGAGAAACCTAGATAAGGCTTTTAGCACCATAGATAAGGCCTTTATGAACAAGTCGTTTTTGGTCGATGAGGAAGGGAATCAGGGGGACGGTCATTTAGGAAGGAAGTCTAACTATGTCTGTTTGATTGGGTTGGTTGAGTTAGCTAGGGAGAATAGCTCTTGTGAGTAGGTCTAGTAATAAGGATAGCTAGCTTGTATGTCTGGTATGTGTGGATTGATGGGTGTGAGTATGGGGGTAAGTAGCTTGCAGTATGGCTTGTAAGTTTAGCTAGGTTGGATGGTTCGTTCATTAGAATCAGTAGAATAAGTTCATGTAGGGAGGTAGGGTGACTTGCTTGGAAGGATAGGTTGTATGTGGAGATAGCTTGTATGGTTTGTTGAGTAGAATCAGTGAAGGTAGGAAGGTAAGGTTGCTTGACTAGCTCTTGTTTCTCGCACTATCTATTGGTGTGACGATACGATACAATAGAAGCATGATTGGCTGGTGAGAAGGCTTGCTTGGATGGTTGGTTCAATCAATCATTCTCATTCTGTGGGTAAGGTTGCTTGAGTTAGGTCATGACTAGCTGGACTTTCCTATATAGAGTCTGCCTTATCGAGTCTGCCTTTATGCCTTATTAGAGTCTGCCTTATAGAGTCTGCGTTATAGAGAGTATGCCTTTATGAGAGCCTATGTTTTCCTTTCCTTAGATAGAAGGGAAGAGAGGGGGTACAATCGTTCATTTCATGGAATATGGGTAGGGGGATAACCTCATGCTTGCCTGACCTATAGAGTCTGCGAGTTCTTGCATCTTCCTGACCTTCCAGAGAGTATGCCTTTTGGGAGGTTCTTAGTGGTGGTTCACCAACCTCATGTTCCTTCCTCCCACTCCGTTGTCATGGGAGCAATCCTTGCACTCGGAAGCGCAAGACCCTCCGGACCTTCCTTTTCTTTGGGAGAATCTCATGTTGCCTGGCCTCCGGAGGACAACCTCATGGTCCTTACACGCCTTTACCGGACAAAAACTCCTTCCTGACCTTCTAGAGAGTCTCCTTCCAAAGAGTCCAGAGAGTATGCGTGACTTTCCATAGAGTACAGGTACCTTCCTGACCTTGCAGAGAGTACAGGTATCGGTGGTTCAGGAATATGAGGGATAGCGGGGTTTCGGGGATCTCCTCTCAAATTAGAATGCTTGCCTTACCTCATGCTTGCCTGACCTATAGAGTATGCGAGTTCTTTCACCTTCCTGACCTTCAACTCTCACTGTCTCATGCTGGGGAACTGGTCCTATCTCATTAACACGAAACAACCGGACAAAGGGGAACGGGTCATAAGGTCATTTGTGTACCTCTATCTGCAGGTAATGGGCATGAGCTAACAACTACCTTCTCCAGCTACACCCACTACTTAATGAACTAATGCTAGCTAGATAGGCATGGTCTAACCACTCTACATGATATCACCTCTACTAGAATAGGTAGGCATGATCTCACCTTCACTAGATAGGTATAGGTAATGGACACCCCACTACCTCATGAACTAATGCTAGCTAGGCCCCCAGCCAGGGAGATAAGGTATGAGGCTAACCTATACTCGCTAGGAAAAGCTGCTTCCTACCGGCTTATAGTCTCAACAACTAGTTGAGAGGAAGCTTTTTCAGATCGACCCGATCAACGAACCCCACCTGCTTCACCTTCACGACTTACCTTTGTACCAAACAGCCTTGTCCGGCGGCTTCCAATAGCAATCAAGAGATGGAAGAAAGAGTACCTTTACCAACCCATTCATTCTGCCTTAACAAGGAAAGGGCTTGAGATAAGGGCTTTCATTATGAAAGGGCTTTCATGATGACATGCTAAAGGGCCGGGCTTACAGAAAGGGCCTAGAGGAAAGGGCTTGAGATTGGGCTTGGAGTTACTTCCCCATGACTTGCTCTAGTTAAGGAAAGACTTGAGATGGAAGGAAAGCGAAGCCAGACCTCCATTCGTAGTCCATATCCTTATTCAAAGAAGGTAGCCAGAATATGCGGAGATCCCGGATATATTCTTTTCATAACGAGATTTCATGCGGTTATGGAAGGAAGGCGCGGATAGATGGAAGGAGAGGCTTCGTTTTCTAATAGGTCTTCCAAAGATAGAAGGATAAGCCGGCATGGAGTAAGCGAAGCCGTACTTCCATTCGTATATTTACCCACGGCGGATGGAAAGGGTCGTAGGTCAATAGATGGCTGGTCAGTTTCATCGGTCTAGGCTCAGGGTCGTGCTTATAGGCTCAGAACGGTAGGGTCTAGGCTCAAGGCATGGTTGTGGCATTGAGTTACCCGCCTCTATAGATAAGGAAGCCAGCCACCCAGTCACCCAGTCGTTCATCAGACGTGCGAACCGATCCCTGGAGCTAAGGAAGCGTATGGGTAGACTCGACCGATCTCATATCCCCTATCGGTAAAGGCAGGGCTTATGAAAGGGCTTATCGGAGTAACGAAGTGAGTGGACTTAGTGCGGTCGGTAAGCTAAGGTCTTCGGTAAGCTAGAGACCGTCTCCGAAGCTTGGTACCTTTAAGCGTGGTACCATGAAGCTACGTTACGTTATGCCGCTCCCTAACAGACGAAGAGAAGGAAGGAGATTGATTGCCCTTAGATATATATGTCTCCATCCTTATGAACCAACACCTGCTGATACAATGACATTCGGGATTTACCAGCTGATGGCATTCGGGATAGTCAATGATGGACGGATGGATGGTGAATACCGGGATAGATAGATGGATGGTGAATACCGAGAAATATGATTTCTTCTTCCTCGCTTACGTTGGCCATTGTACTGACAGCCAGCTATCGGGTTGGTCAGTGCCTCACTTGGTGTCGTACGTTGGCCATTGTACTGACGGCCAGAGGAAAGAGCTAGTCTCAGTCCCGTAAAGAAACCAATGCTGCTTCAATCAGCTACTATTGATTTTTCGGGTTGATCACTACATAATTTGACTTACCTCCTTAACTTTAGTCGGCTCGTCGAGCGGTAGCGAGTCAATCTCCTTTCGTCGAGCGGTAGCGAGTCAATCGATAGCAAGCTCATAAGCCAGCTTGTCGAGCTTCAGATGGAATTGAACTATTTAGCAACGTGTGGTTCAGAGTGAATGAAGAATGCCTAATGAGTGGGATGATGGCTACTGCTTTAACGAAAGAGCGTGGCGGTCTTCTGAAGTGCTCGTCCTTGTCCCTAATATCAATATTAGAAGGCTACGAAAGTTAGATATATTATATATGTCATTATGCTTGCCTTATGACTTGACACTTCGTATTTCACGTTCCTCCTCTCCCTCGAGCCGTTCCTCCTCACCTTCAACTTTCAGCTTTCCTCCCGCAGCGGATGATGCACTTTTCATAGGCTTTTTGACGCCCTTTTTCTCCTAAGCCATATATACACCCCGCAGCACCTTGAGACTGGGGATGGATGGGTGGGGTAGCCACTAATGAGGAGGGACTTCGTAACTCATCACTTTCTCTGTGGACGTAGTCCCACCAGGCCACGTAAACATTTCATCTGGCAAGGTAAAACCCTAGGTGGTACAACTACAGGCTACGCGTATTCATTTTCAGATTCTGCTGATTTCACAGATAACATATTCAAATGGTAAGGACGTAGAATTGGCTCCTTCCTGGGATCAACTAGCGGCATCAACACCTGAATTGAGCCCGGCATCGACACCTACCTAATTACCTACCTCCTACTGTATTGACTAGCGGGGGGAAAGAGTCCTGCCATAAAGACCTGCCTTTTTGGCCCCCTATTGTGCCTCTCCCTGCTGGGTATCGTAGTCAAACTCTCTCCTCTCACCACCAACTATGGACACCACTTTATAGCTTCTTCGCTTACGCTCTGATAAGGTTCTTTTTCTTATTCTATTTCTTTTTCAACGGAAATGACACTCTCTCTAAGTCTCAAGTGCTAGTATGGAAGTAGAGCTAGTAGTTCTTAGAGCAAATCATACTATAAGTTACATACTCTAGTAGTTCTGATAGGAAGCTAATAGTACTTACTTCTAGTAGTTCTTTCTCTACGGACTAAACTTGAACGGAAAAGGCAAGTTACCTAAGGCATGGGACTAAGACCCAGGGACTAAGACTTAGAAGCTAGTCCATACCGTAGGCAAGTGGGACTGAACTTCTCTATAGTATAGGAGTAGGAATGGCTTTATCACTCTAGTCATAGGGCTTTACTGTACAGACTATGGCTTTCTCTAGTGCTAGTACCGGAATATCGTAGGGCAAGTCTAGAAGACTAAGGCTTGAACTCGCTTAAGAAAGATCTTACTCTACTGCTAGTAAACTAAAAAAGACTACAGTCTCTAAAGCTATTACTTCTTACCTTACAAATTAAGGCTTATTCTCTTTCTTTTGACAAGAATGGACACAGCAAGAAGCTTATTCGCTAGAGCTCAGGGGAATAGTGATAAATCTCATTTCATTCTAGGCAAGTTTTCTATACTAATAGCATGTGTGGAACTACTGATAGAGCTAGAATTAGTTCTTCGCTTTAGCTCATGGAACTAAGGAGACAAAAATTCTACCTCCTTTTTCGCTAGAGCTCTTAGAAGTAAGGCTTATTGAAATGGAAAAGTGACACGTATATATATATGGTATGGCAAGACCCTATGACAATGTGACTGGCGATGAAACACTACTTACTGGTATTGGCTGACCGGCTAGCAATGACCTTATGTGGGCATTTAATGAATCCATTTCTGTGCCCAGATGATGTGGAATTCCTCGAACCCAACGAAATGAGGACCCGGAGGGACTCGACCGAGGTAGGCCCCCCACCCAATAGGTAAATATAGGTTGTGACTAAGGATGCGCAAGCACGCTCGACCACTATTTACCCACCCACCCCAATCCCCGGAGGCAAAATGTGAAATTAGGAGATTTTGAAGTATGTCCCAACCAAACAAACAAACATGTGGGTGGGATTTTCTATTCAAGTGGTGTACTTAGGGAATGGTGCTAATAATCACCTCAAATGGACAAGTGAAACGTAGATATGCGTGCGATGATATGCTATATCGTATATCGATGGCTTCTTCCCCACTGAATTATTCTCCCATTGCTTATTGCCCTTCCATAGGAGTCTCGATGGCTTATTCCTTCCATCCATTGGATTATTCCCAATGAGCGGAGTATCCTATCGCATATTTCTCATATTTGGTTGGGTGGGGGTGGGATTTTCTACTTCCTCTTTGGCTATTTCTCAATCAGTCTCCCCATTTGTTGAAACTTGGGGGTGGGATTTTCTACTTCTTCTTGGCTAGCCCTGGTAAATGCCTCCTTAAGCTGCTGTGTAGTAGTCCATGGCAATGGGTAGGGTAAGAAAGAGAGGAGAGCCCCAGTCTTCTTAGCCTTACTTAGTTCTCAAGGTGTACTTACCTTAGTTCCCCAAGGTGTAGAGAAATACGTCAGTAGCACAGGAAAACAACCAGTCGTGGAATCGTGGCGTGGGCACAGCATTTATACCTTTACCCTACTTCCATTACTTTGATTGCCTTCACCCTACCGTTTATGGAGTGCTGCCTGCTCTTACCAATCAATTCATTCAGCCAGGAATCAAAGTAGGATAGGCATGCTATGAACCCTCTACCTTCCCTTGTTACCCAACAATCTACCCACCTGAATACCTATACCCGTTATCCCTATACCACGAACTTCATGAGTCGCTTAGCTTAGTGGGGTGGGCTATATACTTTTCTTTTCGGGACGGGCGTTCAACAACACTTGCTGAAAGAATCGTACTTGGGTACCACTATTCCTATTGACCTTATGCCTACTTGCCTTTATTTCATTGTTTCCTACTCTAATCACCCCACCTGTTCTATTTACCCACTTCTCTTCTCTATATACTTCCTTACCCAACCTTTGTTATACCCCAACTTTTAGCATTGTACCGGCGTTCAAATAGAGAGCATTGGGTGCACGGACGTTCAATACAGCATTCACCAGCGTTCGATAACACTTGCTTACATCCTGCTTAGTTAGTACAGCACTATCTTCTCTTGTCGGGCCGGGCTGAAACCCCAGATACTGGTGATTCATTCTTACAGCATTGCTAGGATGCGCAAGCAGGCTCGACCATGAGCTAGTTACTTATTTGACCCTCTCAAATAAGTAATTAGCTTAAGTAAATTGAACCTTTATATGCTGGAAGGATTCATGTTTTTGCCATGCTACAAACCTTCACTTTTTACCACTCTTCTTACCCAACCTTTGTAATGCCCCCAACTTATAGCCTTGTAAGGGAAGGAAGGGCTTCCAATAGAGGAGGAGCTTTTGGACGGGCTTTCATACAGCATTGCACAGGCTAACACTGGCTGAAAGGACAGATTCTTAGGAGGTAGGCAAGGCAGGCATTCTTCCTATTTACCTTTACCCCACTTGCCTTTACTTATGTGTTTCCTACTCTACTAACCCACCTTACCCAGCGATTAGACCGGTTGGCCGTTTATCGTCGGCAATCCGCCGGGGCCTCTAAGGTAGGTCAGGCGGCATAAGGCGGGCGGGCCAAGGGCGGGCCAATAGGAGATGCAAGGCCTGGGGGGAGGGAGCATGCAATAGAGGGGGATAGGAATCGGGGACAGGCAAATATAGATAGGAAATGTTTTAACTGGGAACAGGCAATAGAATAGAGGGGGATGGATCGGTGCGGTGAACTGAAAACCCTACTCCTTTTATATGGAGAATACTCACTGGAAATGGAGATGAATAACTACATAAAAAAACCACAAACACACGGCACGGATCTGTACCTTTACGCGTTCTTCTTCATTCATGGTATAGAGAAAAAACGGCACACAGACCGTACGTACCCGAGCTTCGGAGAAAGAATATACAAGGATGGAGGAATTGATATCTATCTATATTAAAGGGATGTCGTGAACGGCGGTGGAACGGAGTAGCTCTCCCTTAGCAGGAGGGGGAGGAACGCTCAGACCAAAGGGTGTGTTAACGCGCACTCATCATATGGGTGAGGGAGAGGATGCGCAAGCAGGCGAGACCAAATAGAGAGGTACGAAGTACTGAGAAGCTAAGACTCTAGAGGGCAGACGGTTCTTACTGGGGCAACCCTGGAGCAGTCAGGTAAGGTCCTGTGCCGGCCGGTGTCAAGGTAAGATCCTTTCAGGCAGTAAGGTCCTTCCATCCATTCGAGGTAGGAACCTACCTACCTGTGTTCTGTAGAGGTAAGCAATGTAGGAACGCCATCGTGTTCCGTAGTGGTAAGTGAGGGTATGGGGGAGCTCAACTGCTTGCTGTATTAAGGCCTGGATATCATTGTACGAGGTACGGTGTTGTGACGATACCGTTATGGGCGAGGTACGAGGTACGTGTGGCGAAGAACCTTAACTTTCACGTTCGTGAAACACTTCGTTTCAAGTCATAAGGCAAGCAGAATAACATATATAATAGCAGATTGGATTCGAGAGCGTAATTCAATATGCCCATAGCAACATTGTCTGCTAAAGCGTAATTACGTATATAACGAATGAATGCATAATTCAATATGCCCATAGCAGCATTGTCGAAGATCAGGGAATCATCCATTTTTCCCGTCAAAGAGTGAGCTACGCGAAAGATTCTCACTTACCTTCGTTTGGATTGAGGGGAAGAAATCTATTTGAGGGGAAGAGAAATCAAGTCAATTCGATCCAGCAAAAAGCATAATGACATATATAATTCATAACTGGAATCACTGGTCGAAATGAACCAGATCGATATCTCGAAATCGCATAATGACATATGCCCATAGCAAGAAGAATGACTGCTATAATGAATGACGTAATGACATATATAATTCATAACAGACCGGACACACATATCTCATTCATTCATGCCATAATGACATATGCCCATAGCAGCATTTGATAAGGATTGACCCGAAGGTGCCGTAAGGCCTAAAGACCGTAAGGGAAAGGTTAGTAAGGCCGCTCGACTAACAGGAGAGGAAAGAGCCCTCGAACTCACATCCCGAATCCAGATCTTTGGACCACACTCGGGCTAGCCACGAACACACTCACTAAGGTCCCGGAGGGGCTTGCGCTTCCTAGTGCAAGGAAACACATCGAATCCAGACCTTTGGGCCCCGGTCATTAGTCATTCTATGAAACGAACACACCGAAACCAGGCCTGCCGGACTGCGATTGGGGTGGGCCCCAATAAGAAATAGGCATTCAGCATTCACCGAGGAGAGAAGATAACCCTGAGTACTGCTATTGGGGTGGGATAGTCATTCAGCATTCACCGAGGGGATACATTGGGGGATAGAACCCTAAGTACTGTTATGAGGGTGAGGCAGTAAGAGAGCATTCATCGAGGAGAGACGCCTAGAGAGAGATAACTCCAATTACTGCTATTAGGATGGGGCAGTTCTGGAGCATTCATCAAGGGGAGGCGCCTTGGAAGAGAACCCAGAGTACTGCTATTTGAATAAGATAGTCATAGAGTAGTTATCTGGGGAAATACCATGACTGCTTGAAAATGTCGATAGCTGAGCTAACTCTTCCTTTAGTAGAGCGGGTTTCACATACGGAATTAAGACCTGCCGGACCACCCCCAGGTTTCGGCGTAGCTCCGTAAAAGCAGTGAAGGCTCTCTGGTCATTAGTGGAATAGCGGATGGCTTACTCTACTGGTCATTGGGAGTTGTGTTGTTCCTATGCAGACCGGTATTCATTCCAAAAGAAGTGCGATTTAGTGAGGTATAGCCGAGAGGCAGGACAAAACCGATCATATTCAATGTTGCTTTGAACCTGATGGTGATCCGACCATGATGGATTTCCGGTGGGAAACCCAAGGACATAGCATGTAACGGGCAAAAGAAAGAAATCAAGTAGAATCGATCGTGTTATTACATCCAATAAAACGTCTATTCCAAAGACCCACTGATGATATTGACTAGAACTCTTTAATTGAATCCTGAAGGTTGGAAATCGCCTAAAGAGCATTGGTCGCTGTACACCCTGCCCTAAACACTTTTTCTGCTTTCACAGATATAGTTCCCATAAAAGGCTCAAACGAAACACAGTGTTTCTTGAAGACACAAACATGAGAGGTCAAACGGACAGGTGTAGCTCGCCCCAAATCCGACCCCATCACTACTTTGGTAACAGAAATCTTCGCATAGAACGACTACAGAATCCTTAGTACTGGCTACCCTGCTCTCGCTCAACTTTGACCCTTATTATGGTTTCGATCAAGGCATGTGAGAGGCTAACTTCAGTGTGGCGCCCCGATAACCTAAAGCCCTAGCTGGTAATGGGAAAAGCAGCATCAGAGCGGATTCCCTCTCCTATCTCAGGATGGCACCTTGATATGATTCCGGGATCGGTTAAGGCGGTACTTATTCGTGGAAAAATCGGACACGATGTCCACTGAAAAACATAGTCCTTGCGTTGTGCGGTAGCAGGGGAAAATGTTTCTCCTCTTGTTCGAGAGGGAAATAAAGCTATCATAGTCTAGGTCTCAGAGATAGCAGCAGGGATAGCTACTGGGATCACAAAGCTACGGGACGACAACTGGACAGGGTAATGCAGAGGTGGTTGCCCGAGATGTAGATGGGATCCCGAAGTGGACCCTTAGTAATCCAAATCGTTCGTGGTCAATAGAAGGGGTGGGGGAAGAAGCGAAAGTTATATTAGGTGGAAGGGTTGAAATGTGGCTCGTCTAAGCCCCTGGGCATTCTGAAATCCAAACTGCCTCTTTCACTGCGGGATCTACCGCTACTTTCTCTTGGTTTCGAACTGCTTCTGGATCGAGATTCAGAACCACCAATAGTAACAAATCACAATGAAAGCTGAGTCTTGGTATTGAGGCTTCACTAGGCTCTATCCGGATTAAGGTTGCAGTGTATGGGCCCTGCCTGTGCACGATATCAAGTACTAATGTAGTCCCTGTGCTTGCAAATCCAAATGATAGCGTCCTGCCAGTGGAAGCTTATTAGCCACCTCGCCTAGCGTACCTTCCCTATTCCCTTTCCACTTTTTCCCCATTCCATCTTTTGATCAACCGACTTTTGAGGCGACTGATGCTGTAACTCTGCTGTCGATTTATCGCTCACCCGACTGTAAGGAGGGTGAGGGCCAGGACCTTACGCAGAGCAGCCTTCCCTGAGCGATATGTTAGTGAAACGGAGTTGTCTCACTGTGCACTTCAACGAGGGAAGGAGCGGGAGAACAAAAAAGAATGAGTTTTGGCGATTCAACCACTAGATATAGAGGACGGAGGGATGGAAAAACCTATAGCTCTCACTGTCCAGTTCAACCCTATGGTCACAGACCCTCCTTCTATGGCCCCTACTCTGGCACTAGAAAGGATGCGCGCTCAGGTGTCGGCTCGGATGCTTTAGGTGCTGCTTAAACTGAAATAGGTTCATCGACTATTAAGCGACCTTGAACTGATAGCTTCGCATCAACATCTGCTCCTGTAACTCGGTGAAATGGGACTGTATATGCTCCTGCCCCTAGCGGAGATGCTGCTGGTCCATATAGTGATGAAACTGCAGCTCTCTTTGTTTCCATCTCTGTCACTTTGACTAATGCAACTGCTGGATCCACTCTACCCGCGCACTCTTCCCGGTCAAAAACCAAGACTTAATATAATAATGGCAAAGTACTATTATTATGCTGTATCTTGATCTGCGGCCTTTGCCTATGACGCCTATACCCTAGTTCTTGGCTCTGTCTCTCTAGGTGCCTCCACCTTTGCTCCTGCTGGTGAGACTTTATTATACGCTGCGCTGGGTCTACTTATTGACCTAAAGAGCGCTGGGTCTTTGTCTGCATCTGATTCGGGCTCTATAATGAATGGATATAGATCTCGGTCAATGGGGTATGGAACCGAGAGGTCAACCACTTCCTCTGCTGCTGAGTCTCGATCTATAGGCTTTCAATAGTATTGGTGTAGAGTTCACAAGGTAAACTTGGCTCGGGTTCCGTTGGGTCATCAACTGAATTCGGAACTATCTCTGCAACCGGAGAATCTGAAATTGGCTACTATAGATAGGGTAGGATTCGTCGAGAGAGGATTTCGCCTATCAATTTTCAGTAATGACGTATCAAAGTGGTTTCAAAGCCAAGGGGATAAGGGAGGGAGTCTAATTGTTGAGGGCTAGTACTCTTATTGGTGGGTGAATCAATTGTGGAGTCACTATATAAGTCAGTCAGATGGATTTTCTTGCTGGCTTGCTTGCTGGTCCTGCTGTTTTTGGTTGGCCTAATCGCACGCACCTTATTATACGGTTCATACCCCCCCGGTCCTATAGCCAAAATAGAATCGAGACCTATGCATGAGACACCCCTTATGGTAGAAGAGGCGTTAATAATAGTGAAAGCCCAAGTGATAGAAGTGAGATAGTCCTTCCCTTAAGTAGTAGTGGCCGCTACCGCCCTAGAGTTGAAAGTGAAGATAACCCCGTGATAGCAGATACCCATCCCCGTGGAGATGAAGGTAGCCGTATCCATCCAACGTAGTCATCCTAGTAGGTGTGCCAATAGCTGTATGAATGATAGCCCCCACCCCCCATTCCTTAGACCTGTAGAGTCTCCGCAATAGTCCATCCCGGTTGCAAAAACAATCAGATCCGTCCCCGGATCAAAATCCAGAAACAAGGGTCAGGTTTCAAAGTAGTGAAAATTCCTAGTATTCTCTAGCAAATTTGCTCTTTTTACGAGACTATTACAAATCGCCTTCATTCATAAGCAAATGCATGCAAACATCTATATACGTTGAGATTATTGGCTATTGGTTCTTAGCCCGGTGTTTGCTAATTGGCTTCTCGACTAGCTTACTTTGCGCCTACCCTTCGTCTAGTAGTAGCTCTATACCCGGCGTTCTGTCCAGCCGCTCTGTCTACCTTAAGCCAAAAGCCCCAAGCCCAGCACTTCGTTCCACAAACTCTTATGTGTTTATACTACGAAGCACCATTACCCACCTCTAGGATTAGGGGCGAAGCACAGTTTATACTAGCACCAGTACCGGTTGTTTCACCAATTGCTTATAGGTCAACGGATTATACTTCTGGTGATGCCCTTGCTTTTACTGCGCCTGGAATGGCTACGGATGGCACATTGACTGATGGAAAGTAAAGAAAGTCAAAAAGCTATCGATTTGGAAGGTCTAAGTGGATATATGTAATCTACACTGATCAATCACCTACTCAAGGTCCGGAGGTCTTGCGCTTCTGAGGGCAAGGATATGTCTGAGTGTTTTGTCCCTCTGAGTTGGAGCCTTGACTGACTCTCTGACTCTGTTGACTATGACTCTTGTACCTCTGCTCTGAGTTATTCCTTTGAGTTCCTCCTGTTTCCCCTTCGGGCTTGTTTCCCAGCCTTGGCCTTCCCCTTCGGGCTTGACTGATGTGTCTGGGTCCGGGCCAATCTTATTCAAGCGTGCCTCTGGATATACATATATAAGAGAACGTTCACACCCGCCATATTACATTCAAATAGAACCCCCTCTTGCCTTGATTGAGGGGACAAAATCTTGGTTCTATTACCTTTCGCCTTCACCCAACCTTTGTTTATGGAGTGCTGCCTGCCCAGTCCCAACCTGTGCTTGTTTCATCCGGTATCTGTCCATAAAGAAATCCATGCAGTGCTAGTACCTGTGTCAGTTTGTTTTGTTCTTCCAGCTTGGACCTGTCTGTTGTCGTTGTTCCAGTTGAATATCCAGTCCTTTCGCCTAGTTCCATATCCATAGGAAAAGGTGCTTGTGGCATCGAGTCAAAGCAACAGCCAACAGCACCACTAACAACATCAGTGGTAGCCCTAGTAGTATATGATCCATCCATTGAAGCAGCACCTGGAGAGGCAGGACCAGGTCCAGATCTGCTAGTTATAACGAGAGCATCACTAGATGGAATTGGACCGTCACGAATATGAATACCTCCATGTCGTCCGATGAAACCTATTTCTTCCTATACCTTGATGACTCTCTCCTGGCTGGATTCCGATCTCCCAAGCCACCAAAAGAAGGGGGGATGAATCTCAGGACCCTCACCATATCAGGACTTATTTGACACGCCCCTCACGGACTACGGTCGAATAAGGGGTGAATAGTAGTGGAATGTAAAATAAGTGGATAGTGGCGGATAGTAAAGGTAATGAAAGGTAATGAAGGTAATGTGCATGAAAGGATAGATAGAATAGCCCGCAGAGTGATAGGGGGTACAGTAGGTGTAACAATGGTAGGTGTAACGCCTGCCAAGCTTGTAAGTCGTTCTTGCCCTGACCAGAAGCCCCGCCCAGAAGCAATTGAAGAAGCACCAGCAGCAGCCGCGATAGTCACGTTAGCCCCTGACTAGTAGGGTGTTGTTGGGCTGAGATGCTGTGTACGAACCTGAACCATCGCTAGCTTCAGTTCGTGGGCTGAGAAGCTGTGACCCAACTAATGAAAATCAACAAGGCATTGGGATTGGGATTAAGGCTTTCCTCTCCTTATCAGTCGAGCCCCTGTCGGTCCTCTTCGTGGGTGAAAGAAAGTGTTCACTTGTATGACGCTGGACTGGTAGGGAGAGGGTGCCGGTATATAGGCAGCGGGCTCGCTCGCTAAAGTAGGGCGTGAAGCCCGGTGGTCTCTACCAAAGGGAGAGTATAAGGAGTGGTAGGGGGGGGGGCTAGAAAGGAGCATGATTAGAGGAGGAGCATGGGAATAGCTCACCCATCTGGAGTTCCTTTCCGACCAACCAATTCTTTGTTTCTGTATACGAACTCTATCTTGAATGACAAACTATAAGGAACGTAGTCGCTCGACCAAGTTATATATGAGCATATGGATGCGCAAGCAGGCTCGACCGCTAGGATGCGCAAGCAGGCTCGACTGTTTTAGTTACTTATTTGCCCCTCAAATAAGTCAAAAAAAAATAAGTAAATTGAACTTGAATCCAATTCATTGGCTGCCGTAATTACGTATATAATGAGAGTGATTTCCTATTTCTTTTTCCCCAAGAAAAGAGAGCAAGCTCCTATCGTCGCTTCCACCTTTCTGTACTTCATTTACCATCTGGATAGGTCCGATAGGTCTTGCCCTTCATAGGCCACTGTGAAGTATGGAAATGACCAGTTTCAAGCCTCTCTTCAATTGAAAAAGAGTAAGTCAGTAGTCAAGCCTCCTAACCTCACCTTCCAGGGCTTAAGGCTATGACTCTTAAAAGGCTCCTGGGCTTAGATTCTGGGATTCCCATTTCATAGCGAACCTAGGCGCCTGTTCTTTAGACCGTATTTGGCAGATTATACTAAAATTGTCAATCAACGTATATAACTACGTGTTGTATATCCGTGTTGGTGGGATGGATCGTGTAGTCCCTGGTGGTGGTGTCGTGTAGGTGTGAAGGGAAAGGAGGGAGAGAATAGATCGGGGATAGAGATAAGCTATCAGTCAGTGATCAATCGAGAAGAGATCGGGTGTATCGGTTTCCTCCTTCAGTCTCCCACCCCGCTCCCCCGAGTAGGGGGATATAACGTGACATAAGCGAAGCGTCCCGTGTTCATTCATTCAGTGTGCTCACTGGTTCGGGTTGAACTGTGTCACGATGGGTGGTTTGTGTGGGCTGGGCTGTAAGGTCAATGCTACTGGTCGGATAGGTGCTCATTCTTGTCTCTCCCTCATACCTCCTAATCTGGCCGCTCAGTAACGGCAAGGCAGTTATCTATTCGTTTCCAACCCCGACACATCCATCCATCATAGATTGTGCCTTCGTCCGGTGGACCACGCACGCCTCCCTCCCTACACACAGAAACATCTAGCCAGGCAGGAAGCACGTAAGTAATCCCGCCCGCCGTGTTGCATCATTCATTCATTATTGGACCAGCCCGTCCGTTCGTTTATTCTCCTAGCCCGGGTTGATTCGACCAGCAAGCAGCCGTCGTCAAGTTATTTCATCGTCTCCAGTTCAGATCCGGGTCTCAATCGAAAAGATCCATCCCAGGCAGGTATCACTCAATCGAGAGACGGACAGGTATAAAGATCTTCGATCTCAGGTGGATAGATCCGGGTAAGATAGATCCGGGTCTCAATTGAGATCCGGATATCAATCGAAGTATCGATCAGGTCGAAGGCAGCAGTAAGTTCGATGAAGGCAGGCGGCAAGATCGATGAAGTTATCAGGGGTAAGTTCGCAAGGTCGAAGGCAGCAGTAAGTTCAAAGCAGTAAGTCAGGCGGTCTCAGGCAGTTAGCAAGAGAGGTCGATATCAGATCGAAGGTTCGGTTTCTTGTTGAGCGAAGCATCATATCGTCGGGTTGTTCTAGCCACTCTAGCATTATGGGTTAACCATCCATCCCTAGGGGAGAATTCAACCAGCAGCCTGCCCGTAACGAACGATGCCTACACTAACTCAAAGCCAGCAGCAGCGAGGGTCCCGGTCCTCCCCCCTAAAACATCAAAGGATTGTCTGGTGTACCGTAAGTCTTGCGTGGTTCATTTTCAAGGTTGCCAGGTCGAAGGTAGTAAGTTCAAGCGGTATCAGGCGAGCATCAAGATAAAAGAGAGAAGGGAGGGTAGTTGAACTGCTTTCGGTGAACGGTGGACGATCGGTTAACAGTGCGCTCGCTGTTGGTCACATGGTCCTTAAGTTGAACGGCTGTAGGAGCATGGGTTCTATCGATCAATCGAATCAATCCAATCCAATCAATCCAATAAATAGATCAAGCCCGCAATCAAATCAAGAGGTAGAACGGTATAAGAATGTATATTCTATAAGCAGCTACGTGTGTAATAAGCACCACCCCACCTCATCAGATAATAAGGCAAAGCCTCACTTCACCAGCTGGACTGACTGGAATTATGAATTGAACTGGACTAGTGGTTAATCGTTCGCTCACTAGAACGCTTGCTCACTTGGTATCGCTGAGGCAGCCATTGGAGGACACCCAGCTCGCTTGGGCTACGCGGCTCCGTTCGACCGTTAGTAAATAGTCATTCCTGGACTGGCTCTTCCCGTTTAGGTAAAGAGAAAGGTATTGGTCAGTCAAAGTCCCATTCCATCTCTCTCGTGACCTACTAGTCAGGCCAGTCAGTCTCTATCCTCAGAAATCCAGGATTGGTTAGAATACCTATCCTTTCTCGCGAGCCTGTACCCTATGAATCCTTGTGCCCCTTCCTTTGATAATGGAGAATGGGAAGGTGGCCGTTGCTGGGCGTCTCAGGCATAGGGGGTGAGATTGCCTAATCCGAGGAGGCATCTCCCATGAGCGAGGTGGTGAGGCATTAGGGGGGGCTGCTCCATCCAAATGCCCGCCACATGAATGAACGCGTCGTACCCGCTCCTACCTAAACGAACCTCATTCAGTCATTCTTACAGTCTAGTTGGGTGGGACGGTGCCTGACTATCGGACTTCAGATACGTTACGCCAGCCGGGGTCGGGCCCTCGCATCGGATAGCGCCTCCTTCCTCTTGTCCAAGCGCCTTGATCCTCTCCCTGGCCCGATCCTCCTAGGCAGCTTCGATCTTGATTTCCATTCATGCTTCTCCTCTCCCCCCGCACCTTATGGATGGATGCCGCTTGCTGCCGGCTTTCCCCCCTTACCTTACTTGTCAGTCAATTTGTGGAGGCTAGCAATTTTGGTGTGTAGGCCGATCGAAACCCTGCCTATAAGGAAAGGGAGAACCTAAACTCGCTATGCTCAAGGGTGAGCCATTAGTTGCCGAACTCTCGACCACTATTTACCCACCCACCCCAATCCCCGGGGCCCGGTAGGACCCGTTAGGGGGCTCACTATTCATATGGTGAGGGTGAGCTTGCCGAACTCTCGACTATA
>Ga0115842_100384_pt1 | contig 17548 bp, 12 predicted proteins | sample InSIn2SAF170_2_FD_83856 | JGI IMG/M metagenome (GOLD analysis project Ga0115842, IMG submission 83856)
AGGTCCGCGGGCGGCGCTACAGCTTTCTCCTCCTGGCCATACACCAGATGGAATGGAAAGTCGTCGACGGGGTCGTAGAAAGTGACGCGCTTGCCGCCACCAGGGGCTTTCAGGTCCTGGATCTCGGTGGCGTGGGGGAGCGTCGCGGATGCGATTTCGAGGTCTTCTAATGAGTCGACGACGAAGGCGGCGCCGCCGAAAGCATTTTCTGAACCGGCAGTTGCGACGTACGTAAAGGGTTCTGTACCGTAGCCGCGGTAGTAGATGTCGTCGCCCTGCCGCGTGATTTCTTCGAAGCCGAAGTCTTGCAGGAATTGAGAGGCTTTCTTGATGTCGGCGTGAGTGTAGTAGACGTGTGCAATGCGCTTGAGGCTTATTTTTCTCGGAACTCCAGGCATGTTGTGTTTGCTAAGGTGAGTTGCGCAGATGGTGGTAGTGGGAGTTAGCGGGTGGCGAACCGTGATAATGGATCAATTGCACAGGAAGATGGTCACTTGTGTATATTGATAACTGATAATGCGCCTCTATGGTCTATATACGGACTATATATAATGGGCAGTGTCAGCCTCGCACGGCAGTTGTCTCTCTTACGTCGCCAAGGTCCTTGACACGCTCCATACCGGTCTGAAGGATTGCTCCTTTCGTTCATGTGGTGTAATCGTCCGGGCTGGCGTTGGGGCCGGCGGGCGATCTTCTTGAGCACAAACCAGCCGCGAATCGAAATTCGACCGCGTTGGCTCCATATCACGTGTCGATTGCACTAGGGAGTTGCAAAGTTTGTGAGCGGCACTTCTCCGCTTCTTACATCCGGCCATCTTGGACCCTCGGCCGATGATGCCTACTTGCAGCGGCAGCTCCATGTACAAGTTCCCTGAAGTAAGCTGAGTGGTTCCTGAGTAATAGCTGACAAAAAGGCACACCTAGAGACTGCTGTGCGGCTTCATTGCGTTTTCCGAGGCGTAGGTCGTTACGGATCTACTTGTTCTGTCTCTTCCAAAATCTTATTATCCGTCGTCACATATTGAGAGCCGTTGCTTCTTACCGCTGTCATCATCTGGTGGTTTCCCTTGTCAGTTAGATTTCGATACTACGATTGGTCGAAGCATCAACGTGAGCTGTATCATTATGAATGGATTCAACGGATCTGGAGACGATGTTGTAACAGACTTTCTCATTGTCGGAGCTGGTCCTGCTGGATCGGCTCTTGCATGCTTTTTGGGGTCCTATGGTCAGCAAACACTTTTAAAAAAAAATGTTAAGTTCTTGCTGAAAGATGTTACAGGCTTGAAAGGCATCGTTGTTGCGGCAGCCACCGGTACTGCAGAAACCCCTCGTGCTCATATAACGAACATGGCTGCCCTCGAGTGCTTACGTGACATCGAACTGGAGGATGCTTTTCTCAATGTCGCAACACCAAACGAGAACATGGAGCACACGCGGTGGTGTCCGAGCATGGCAGGCGAGGAATTTGCCCGTATTCATAGCTGGGGAAACGACCCTAACCGGCACGGAGATTATGATGCAGCGAGTCCATGCAAGCACGTTGATATACCGCAGACGGAACTAGAGCCAATCCTCGTGAAGTATGCTACGCATCATGGCTTCCATTACCGGTGGGATACCTCGTTCATCTCCTTCGAGCGGAAAACGGAAGATTGTATAATTACTGAAGTATGTGACAACCTCACCAACCACAGTTACAAGATACGGTCTAAATATCTCTTCGGCTGTGACGGTGGCCGAAGTCCTGTGATGAAGCAACTGAACATTCCTTTCATCAAGCAGCCTGGACAAGGGTTGGCTATCAACATCCTCGTTCGCTGCGACCTCAGCCATCTAGTCCAGTTCCGAATGGGTAACCTGCATTGGTGCGTGCAGCCAGACCGCGAGCACCCCCCATGGGGTATGAGCAGCCTTGTGAGGATGGTAAAGCCCTGGAATGAATGGATGTTTATAGTCTTCCCAGATCCTACAGCGGATATGAGCAAGCAGAACCCCTCAATGGATGAATATCTCACACGCTGTAAAGAGTGGATAGGCGATGATAGCATCCCCGCCGAGATCATCAATGTTTCGAAATGGTATATTAACGAGATGGTCGCGGAGTTGTATACCGACGGTTACAACATTCACTGTTTGGGAGACGCTGTACACCGACATCCGCCTTTCAATGGCCTGGGATCAAATACCTGCATCCAGGATGCGTACAATCTCGCCTGGAAAATAGCTTACGTCGAGCGTGGCCTTGCCAACAAGGATCTGTTGAGCAGCTATAGTCCTGAGAGGCAACCTGTGGGACTCAGCGTAGTCACAAGAGCAAACCAAGGCCTCCGAGACCACACACCCGTGTGGAAACAACTCGGCATGCTCGAGCCGACTCTCGAAGAGCGGAAGGCAGTCTTCAATGGTCTGTCAGAACCTACAGCAAAAGGCCAAGCGAAACGGAAAGCACTTCAAGCAGCTATTCAAGGTACCTCGAACGAGTTTCACGGCCTGGGCATCGAGATGAACCAGCGCTATGAGTCTTCTGCAGTATATTTGGAAGACGAAAAGGAGTCTCGTCCACCGCTACCACAGCTCAGAAACCATGAAATAACAACCTACCCCGGCAGCCGTCTGCCTCACGCATGGTTGAACTTTCGCGTTCCAGGCAAGCGCTTTTCAACACAAGACGTCGCCGGTAAGCGCAAATTCTGCGTTCTGACAGGATTAACAGGGCAGGCTTGGAAAGATGCTGCAGTCAAGGTTGGGGACGCTCTAGGATTGGAGATTAATGCATACTCCATCGGGTGGCAGGCAGATTTCGAGGATGTGTATGGTGATTGGGCGCGCCGGAGCGAAATCGAAGAGGATGGTTGTGTGCTTGTTCGCCCCGATCGATTCGTTGCGTGGCGGTCGATCTCCATGATAGAAAATTGTGAGGAAAGGCTACTGAGGGTGCTGAAGGAGATACTGGCTCTGTGAGCGCCTTATGTACAGAGCTAGGATGAGCAATGATACAGTAGTCTGCCTAAAACATATTCTTCTGTGAGACCACGAGACCAAAGGTCACCCATATAATCATAAAGTTTGCCCGCAAAGCACGGCGTCCATCTCGTCCTTGAAGTGCTCTAGCCTCATCTCCTTCCCGTAGATCTTTTCCGTTCCCCGCAGCACTTACGTCGTGAGCCCTGGCTTTTAAATTTCAGCCTGGAACGGACGCAGAAGGGAGAAAGGTAGAGCCAGATGTAAGCAATGAAACGGGATTATGTACTGGGTTTTTGGTTTGCGCGAACCCGCTAGCGTGTAAGATTGTATCGAGGAGTGGGAAGAGAAGAGTGATAACGATGAGCGACTTTGGGGATGCGAAAGAGGCGTTTGGAAGATATGAGAAACTTAAGTAGTGAAGAGATCAAGGTCTGTATTCTTCCTGGAGTCACCCATAATTCAGGCGTTCTCCGGTATGTATTCAAGCTTGGATTCAAGCTACCAGAGTGAAACGAGAACAACTACATCATGCATCGCAATTGAGACTCTTTATAAAATCATTGGCTGAGTAAATGAACGGAGGGGACCCCAGCCAGGAAGTTCCCTCCTTCCTCTCGAAGAATTCTCACGGTATCCACTAACGATGCTCAGCCGTGCAGCAGAATCTTTCAGATCGCCTAGGCACTTCGAAGCAACACTCTTTTGCAGGCGGTTTGATGACCTGGAGGCGCTGCGAAGGTAACAACTCGAGCTCATAACCGATTGTGGCAAACGTTATCTGTTGTACGACGAACATGCTAAGATGAATCACCGGAGAGCGTTTCTTGGGCAGCAACAAATGAGGAATTGCAGTGTGAGGTTCCGAACGGATCAAGGCAGCATGGATCGAGAGTAGAAGTAAAGAGGCTCCAAAGGACAATAAGAGTGGATGAGACAATATGCGCGGAGGTAGTCGAAACTAGGCACCTTGGTACTCCCTACTTTTATTACGTCAAGGCGCATCCATTCAATGCACCGACTCTAGAATATCAATAGTTCCGCTCGTAGCTATTCTGGACCTCTGTCAATACGTTCGATTCTAGCAGTCTTCACGAAGCCTTGCGCTCTCATTGATCTTACGCTAATTTACTTGTATACGGAAAGGCGCAGGACATGCTTGACTATGGATGGGAGGCTGAGATGATCTACAGCGCGGACATCGAGTGCTGCTGTAAGAGCACGCGTTTATGCGTGTATTCCGATACACAGCCAAACAACGTTACTGAAGGCAATTTTCATTTGCGATATACTCCCCGGGCTATTGGGGCCATGAAGAGCCTTCTGGTAGCTTCACTCTTAGATTTTGTGAGGTCTGTCCTTCTCTTGATCTACATCCTCAGTAGCTGCAGTGTGAGACTAAGTTAAGTAGCGAGGTGCGGCTCGAGCTGGGTACGCCGGCTTGTCCAAGCGATCAAGGAGGTCGATATGCTCCTCAGCAGCAAAGTACGAGGTTGGAAGACAGTTCTTGGATTGGCTGAATCAAGTGATGTTCGGTTGCACCGGGCGTCGGAGACTTCGTGAAGGATGGTAACAAGGCTGAGAGTGTAGTCGACGGGCGTTGACGCGATGATGATATGGTTGGACTTGAGTAGCCTGAGACTGATAATCTGTGCAAGACTTTCAGTTGGTATCATACACAGTCTATTAACTTTTTCGTCTTTCTTGGTGACTGTTGCGCGAGGTGATATTGTTGCGGAAAATCATGGCCGTCGGGGTGTCTGTAGCTCTATGCTATAAGGCCGGTTACTGGAGGTCGTCTGCGCTTACGCCAATTGACTGTTCATCGGCTCTCGCTTAGCAGCTCAAAAGCGAGGCCACCTTAATATATATTGCTGGGACGCGGTCGAACGACTCGAGACGTGCTGAGGGACCAGTCTCGAATGGTTACTAAGCGGCCAATATGGCAACCATCTGGCTAAACCCCTGTCAGCCCCCATCCCTTGTTTCAATTTGAAAGATGGAGATCAAAACATTCTCGGCCCATAGTCTGGAAGCTGTTTCACTGAAAAGAGCAATGAAGAAGCAGAGAAGATAGACCGAATGCGCGTGCAACCTGCTGAGGGCTCATTCTTGTGGATGATCAGGTTCTGAACAGACATCATTCCGAATGGAAGACGAACATGAGAAGATGGACCCCCTTATCGTACCTCAAGCAGGACCAGGTGCCAGACCGTTGAGTGCCTATGCCATTCTTTCGTGCCACACCTGTAAGAAACGCAAGATCAAGTGTGATCGAGTCACCCCGAGATGCGGCCTCTGCTCAAAGACTGGGCAGATCTGCTCATATCCTCTGACCTCGAACAAGCCGGGGCCGAAACCGGGCTCCGTTCGAAAACACAAACGACTCCGAGGCAATGGCGAGCCGGTATCAAGACTTCACCACGACTCATCTCCTCCCGGGCTACCATCTCCTACGCCTACCAGCAACGCGACTAGCGACAATGGCCGGTCGAACAGCATTCGGGATGCAACATCCATCTCACAAATCATGTATCCCTCTCACGAGGACCAAGAGGTCGCCGATTCACCAGCACCGTGCCCACGACAGGCTGAGAATGACCTCGCGTACGCAACGATTATCCAGCGAGCTTGCGAGGACCTCGACATCAGCATCGAGCTGTGCCACGAGCTCCTGTCAAATTATTTCGAAAATATGACAGCGTTCTCTCTCTTTCGTCCTGACATGATGCAAGGAAAGCTGTGTAGCATGAGCTCACGAACACAGATAGCTGCACTACTCGCGGGCATGTTCTCCTTTTCTGCCCGCTTTACCGCTTCTACGTCTTCCCCTAGTCTCTTCGCAGACGTTGCTTCGATCTTGATCACTACCGCTCTATCGGATAACGGTGATGCTCCGCCGCCTCTGGCTCTACTGCAAGCACAAATTCTTGTTACCTTCTATCAACTCACCCGAAGCTGCCGGTCGAGGGCATGGAGGACCCTTGGCTTCTGCGTTCGTCTAGCATACGATATGCATCTACACGTGACGGATGTAGGAAGAGATAACACCAGGATAGGCCCTAGCCCTGCGGACATCCGAAAATGGGTCATGCTTGAGGAGCGACGCCGTGCTTGGTGGGCTATATGGGAATGTGATGTCTATGCCAGCACAATCAGACGACTGCCCACTGCCATCGACTGGAACCAGAACCTAGTCTTCCTACCTGTAGACGATGAGTCCTGGTTCAGTAGCACCTACCGGCCCAGCTGCTACTTAGCTCAAGAACCCACGCTGAGATGGAAGGCGCTGGAAGACGTCCGCAATACCAGCCCGAAAGCCTGGTTCATAGTCCTCAATTCACTCATGCGGAACGCCCAAGCCATGTCACAGTCGCTACCCTCCGCGTCCACCAGACCACCGAGCCGACACGGTCGCCAGCAGCAACAAGGCACCGACTACACGCTCCAAGCAGACATGGACATAATGTCCAACGCACTCTACTGCACCACCATGGCACTCCCCTTATCCGCTGCCTTCACCGGCGAACCACTCTCCTTCGCCCTGCGATCAGACACCCTCACCACACCATCACTCCGCATGCTAGACGCCGAACGCTACAGCATCCACCTCATGACTCAGCTCGTCAAATTCATGACAAACTACCACAAAATCTTCTCCCGCACCTCCTTCCCCTCGTCCCCCTCCATCTCCGTCACAGACGGCGACCTCGCCCCCGAATGGCTCACCTACTTTACCGCCTCGGACGAGATCGTGCGCACGATCCGCAGCTCCGCCTCCTCGCACTACAAGCACGTGAACCCGTTCCTCGTCAACTCCGTCTGGTTCGCCGCGAGCGCTCAATGCGCACGCAAAGTCTTCGGACCGCAACATAGCAAAAGGACGGCGGAGAGCAATTTGGTACTGTTGAGGGCGAGTATTGAGAGATTCATCAGCTTTTGGGGTTGCGAGGAGACGTTGCAGGCGAAGCTGGACAGTATGGAGGCGGGGTTGAGGTGTCTGACTTGTGAGAGGGATCGGGATGGACGACCAGTCGGGGCGAATAATGCTCAGAGTCGTCCTGCTGCCGAAGGCGTGGAGCGTGCTGCACCACACTCGGGAACACCTACGATGCACCGATCCATGCTCTCTCATCAGCATCAGCACGGTTTACAGCCTATGGAGGCCATGGGTCAAGGCTTCAACAATACATGGGAATTTCAACAGCCTTATGCACTGCTAGATCCCTTCTCGGCGGACAACTTTAATGACCCTTTCCCTTTTGGCCTGGAAGAGTTGCTGATTTATGGAAACAACAATCGCTGAGCACACTATGGAGGAGGTCAACATCTTTACACGATCAGTTACCTTCGACGATGCGACTCGGCTTACCCCTACTCCTACTATGCAGGCGACCGCCACCGTCTTACAGCCCGATGCAGCAGCCCTCGAGACATCCGTCTCCAGTGTTACGGCGTCAGGGCCATCGGGTCGGCAGTCGGCTGGGCGGTCGTACACGCGGAAGGAAAGTCATGCACAGCAGCTACAAAGTGGTGGAGTCTCGTCGTACGGCATGGAGCACTTAGACTTCGCCTACAACGAGTCTGAGGGTCGGCCAACGTGTTGCTGAGAGCGACTAATGTGCGCCTTCGTTCACTAGACCGTAATTCTTAACATGAGCTGGGGAAGAAGTCTTGGAACTCATTCACAAGCCCGATCTCGTATTGCTCACTGTACGTGGGCGTCACACAAGCCTCTTAGTTGACGGATTGGAAATTGAGCAGAAAGGAGAGAGAATTTGTAAGTAAAGATGAAGATGATACCTTTTACTGGATGTCATTTCTGGAGATGTTCGTGCGCAGTCTGTATCATGCGTTATGCAGATCGGTTTTTTTCTTGTGCAGAGCCAGACCATAAGCGGAGCGAAAGATGGCGGTTATACGGAGTGCTACGAGCATCGTATGAAATATTGGAGGAGAGGATGAGCAATGGGAATGAGTTGATAGAAATGCTCCTAAAAAGCTTTACGACAACTATGAGCATGCTTGGTCAGTTGCTTGGAGACGAAGACCTACCTCTTCCCGTGCGCCTGTTTCGTTTAGCTCACTGTCCCACACCTTCGGGGCTTCGCGACACCTGATAGTATTTCCAACCTGAATGCAGGCCACGTATTCTCCAGTCATTCCTTACAAGACGGTTCTACTGACCTTGCACTTCTTGCGCGATGGATCCCAGTCAACGGACCGTTTGTTGGGCTCGCCCTCGACCTAGACAGAGCCACCCAAACGTGCAATGAAGCGTGGCCTTCTAGCTCCCAACGCTCCATTACGAGAGCCACGGTCCTGAATAGTCGCCACTTGCCGAACAGCCGCGTGATTACGTTTTGGGCCGCTGCTTCCGTGAAGCTTGTTTGATTCGAGGAAGAATCAGAGATCTTTCGAAATGCGGACCGAGCCCTCTTCGACGTTGCTCAGAATGCATGACGGTATTTCAATGCCGCAATCGCTCTCCTGTGAAGCTTCGGTTGATAGAGCCTAGGAGCCGCTGCTGAGAAGGTAGTGCATCGTGAATCCCCAGCCTGCGCGTTGTAGCCGATATGCAAGCATAAGATGCATGACGGCGATGTCAGGACTTCGGTATCTCTGCATATCCCCAGACAGATGCGTACATGCAACGCCAACAACGTCGCATCAGAAGTCGAGAATGCTTATCCTGCTTAAGCGTCGACTCGCCAGCGTGTCGAATATCAGTCATGCCGCCACAACCGCTGCTCCAAAAGCTTCGCTTGCGTGTTGCTGTCGCGTGTTGTCTTCTGTGCTTCTAACACCCTTTGGTACTGCAAGCTCACGCATTCGGAAGCGTGCAGTGAGCGGTGAGGGCAGGAGAGGATGCGGGGCGGTGCGAACCTCGGTGTTGCAAGAGTTTTTCCTCGAACAGCGAGACAGCGAGTAGCGAAGACACGCATGCGAACGCGGGAATTATGTGATGAGGAAATATGCATTCTTAAGGTCTTACGGAGGGCTTCTATAGACTGGGCGAGAAAGAGGTTTACTTGTAGTAGAAGCTGTAATAGCGATGCACATCACTGGGTCCGACAGCGCAGTAAAGGCTTGGTTTGTCTTGGTGGTGGTCGAGAGCCAGACATTCAGGCAACTGGCAGGACTGGGCGATGCGAGGCAATTTCGAACAGACCATGGAAGGCCAGTCCAGAATGGGACGTGGGTGAAGATTTTTGTATGCAATGCAGGTGCGGGTTTTGTTCCTGGTCGCATTTGTGGCTATTTTCCGAGCAGCGCATGTGTGAAGTGCCTGGATTTGATCTGACGTTGTTCGCGAATCCGGCTTCTCGTGCCGACACTGGGGAGGGACGCTAATATGGTTACTGGTGGATTGATTGACAGTGCATAGATATACGAGGTAGCTGTACGATTTGCGACATGGTCACAGTGGTGTCAGAAAGCGGCCCGTAAGGACTTTTTGGAACTTCGTTTTAAGCCTCTTTGGCTGATTAGATGCGTAGAGTTTCCTTGCGACGCTCGGAGGACGAGGGCTCTTCCCAGAGAAGCAGCGGTGAGGCACAGACTGATGCTGATGTTGGATGGCGGAAGACTTCTGGTTAGACTTCTGATTCAAAGCCGAGTATCAATCTATGGAGCACGAAATCCGACGTCGAATTGTTTGGAATGTGGCTGATTTCATTGGCCGCCTTATGAGCCTCCAGATGAGGTCTTATCTTCCAGCTGACCACTACTGGCATGCTTACCAGTACGTGTTTACATTGCTATGTTTGTTGTTGCCCACCAAAGAACCCTCAGATCTCGGCAGCTAGTTTTTCCCTGCATCTTGCTGTTCATGGTGTTCCGGAACACTCGAAAGCGATGGCGAATTTCCACAACCAGTCGAATGTGGGACCCAAACAATACGGTACATATCGAAACCAGCGACGCAGGAGGAAGCCGAGCTCGTTGGAGCAATGACGGCGCACGCAATGAGCCTATTGAATTTTTTGCAGTGCAGATGGACAGCTCGACAGAGAATTGCTTTCTCGCTCGCCCAGCATTGCCAATGCGAAGATCGGAGATGCCGCATCGTTACTCCGCAGAAACGTGTGAACGTGTTTTCCGCTGCATGAGTAGAATTTCGCGAAGACAAAACAATGCAGCGGACTGTGCATGCTCTGGAATGTAGGAATCCGCAGCAATTGAAACGTCAAAACAACAATCAAAGCAATCGTGCAATCAAATCTCGAACCGCGAGCGGAATGACGCCAGGCCTACCCTGGATGAGAAACCAACCCTGTCGGCCAAATTACCGTCAGGCTCCACTTGCCATTGGCGTTGCCGGGTCGTTACGAGCGTTGAGCGATAAAGTGGCCGTTGGAGGCTGGTCCCGGCTCTGCAAAGAGTGCTTGAGGGATTATCATGATCCCAAGAGCTCGAGGCTGAAGGATTGAAGAAGTTTTCTCGCAGAGATTTCGGCGCTTTCGTAGCAATACCAGGAACCGGTAAGCAGAACCGGGCAAGCGGCCTACTCACTTGATGGATGGGAAACGATGAGTCGTCACGCAGTGTCAGAACTACCCCCAGCGATAGTCCTGATTGTCCGCACCATCTGCACGCAGGTCGCAGGCCACCCGGTCCATGCAATCGCAAAGTGAAGGTGTGGCCGTTGGCAACGAGGGGAATCCATCAATTTTAGCTTTCATCGTGCAGGCGTGAGGTTTGAGAGCCAGTGACTGCGAGACAAGCCTTTGTCAAGCCTTCTGTTTCAACAGCGACAGCGAATTGACGCCAAAGTGAAAGCGAGGGAGGTGTCGTCGAGCTTCGGCACCCCGCTTGCGCTGGCCATTTATCATTGTGAGTTGGTCGGTTACTGGGCATCAATCGTCGTGCATGCTTCGTATCTACCGCAGCGGTATCCCACGGCCGCTGTGTCCATCACCGACCGTGGCAGCGAGTGCCATCCACGTCGACATCATCATTCAAGCATCCTCATCATCTGCACGTTTCTTACGAGCAGAGCAACTCCCGGCTGACTATCCAGGCGAAACACAAGGTTGCTTCTTCCGCTATCGTGCGCACTACGCCTGACTCGGCGTTGGGCGCCCTCGCAGCACCAATCGTAGCAGCACCGGGGCAAAATAAAACTGTGCAGATCCCAGCACCGGTGGTAAATCACTCAACACGCAGCCGTGCGATTACGTAGGGCCGTTTAGTTGAGCGTCTCACTCGAAAGGCAAGCTCCTAGAGAGAACTAGCACTTTTGGTACGGAGTAACGCTGTCTGCGGTCAAAACATACCGAGCACCGTCAATTGAGCCAGTGCGGATCGAGCGGCAGGGCAGGCATACCAGCTCTGCGTGCGTCTTCTGCACCCGAGCTTCGCTCTGTCTCCCTCACCTTTTTTTTGCCCGCCGCTGTTTGGAAGTTTTCCCCAAGCACAGACAGCTCAAGCGCGCCGTATCGCCCGCCCTACCGCTAAGCCAGCTAGGTGCGTCGAAGCTACCTAGCTCCCAGCGATCTCTCACAATATATACCCCACCCCGTCCGCCCATGACATAGACTCTTCCTTTCCCTCTCGTCGCCGTATTTATCCATTGACTGGCCATAGTCTCTCATCTCCACTCACTGACACACACAAGGGGAGCAGCAACAATGGCCAATTTTGCCAACGGTGAAAAGGACATGGAGGGCGGCGGCGACCGCTCAATGGATGAGCGTCGCAGGTCGCGTCGTGCCTCTCGCTGGGAGTCCATCATGGAGCAGGACTACGGCGAGCTTGACGAATACACTGCCCTGCAGAAATACATCACCACCTATCGTGATCCCAAGGAGGCCGCCGCCGAGGCTGAAGCTGGCAAGGCCGACGCCGCCGACGCAGGAAAAGGCAAGGCCTGGTGGGCGTTCTGGCGAAAGGGCGGCTCTCCTCATGCTACAGAGAACGATGAAGGTGTAGTGCCTGCCGACTGGCTCATCGCCGACATCAAACAAGGTCTTTCACGTGATCAGATCGAACCGCGCCGGAAGCGCTTTGGCTGGAACGAGATTTCCACTGAGAAGGAGAACATGTTCTTGAAGTTTCTCGGCTACTTCAACGGTCCGATTCTATGGGGTGAGTCTCTAAACTTCCAATTGATCGCCGTTGAACATGCGATTGACGTGTCCCAGTCATGGAAATTGCTGCTCTGCTTGCCTTCGGTCTTCGCGATTGGGTTGATGCTGGTGTCATTTGTGGCATATTGCTCCTCAACGCGGGTGTTGGTTGGTACCAGGAAAAGTCCGCTCAGGACGTAGTCGACTCTCTCAAGGGTGACATTGCCATGAAGGCGACTGTCGTCCGCGACGGTGCTGAAGAAGACATCCTTGCGCGTGAGATTGTTCCTGGTGATATTGTAAGCGAAGCATTGCGCAGAAGCCTTGGTCGAACTAGGAGCACTAACGCGTCTCAGGTCATCATTGAGGAAGGTCAAACGGTCCCAGCCGACGCTCGCCTTATCTGCGATTACAGCACCCCAGATGATTTTGCCAGGTACAAGGAACTGCGCGAAAAGGATGAGTTCGGCGATTCTGGCGACCCAGATGAGAAGAAGGATAAGGACGACGATGATGAGGATGCTGAGGCTGGCGAGGTCCAGCACGAGGGCCACTCCATTATCGCTACCGATCAGTCTGCCATCACTGGAGAGTCTCTCGCTGTCGACAAGTACATGGGTGACATCGTCTACTACACCACCGGTTGCAAGCGTGGCAAGGCCTATGCCGTCGCCACGACCTCTGCTAAGCACTCTTTCGTCGGACGCACTGCCAGTCTTGTTTCTGGAGCCACTGACCAGGGTCACTTCAAGGCTATCATGAACAACATTGGTATCTCTCTGCTAGTCTTGGTCGTCTTCTTCATCGTGCTTTCCTGGATTGGTGGTTTCTTCCGTCACCTCAAGATCGCTACCCCCGAGGACAGCTCCATCAACTTGCTCCATTACGTACTGATCTTGCTTATTGTTGGTGTCCCCGTCGGTCTACCCGTCGTCACAACCACCACTCTTGCCGTCGGTGCCGCCTACCTTGCGCAGCAGAAAGCCATCGTTCAGAAGCTTACCGCCATTGAGTCTCTTGCTGTAAGATCAACACACCTTCTACCATGCAACCTGCTTGAGCTAACTCTTTAAACCAGGGTGTCGATGTTCTCTGCTCCGACAAGACTGGTACCCTCACGGCCAATCAGCTGTCCATCCGCGAGCCCTTCGTCGCCGAGGGTGAGGATGTTAACTGGATGATGGCGGTCGCTGCTCTGGCCTCGTCCCACAACGTCAAATCCCTCGATCCCATTGACAAGGTCACCATCCTCACACTTAGGAGGTACCCCAAGGCCCGCGATATCTTGAAGCAGAAGTGGAAGACCGAGAAATTCACTCCCTTCGACCCTGTTTCCAAACGTATCACTGCTATCGTCACTCTCGATGGCGACACCTACACTTGCGCCAAAGGTGCACCCAAAGCTGTCCTTAACTTGACCACCTGCTCCAAGGAGACTGCCGACCTCTTCCGCGATAAGTCTGCCGAGTTTGCTCGCCGTGGTTTCCGCTCGCTCGGCGTCGCGTACAAGAAGAACGATGGTGACTGGATCCTTCTTGGTCTGCTATCTATGTTCGACCCTCCCCGTGAGGATACTGCTCAGACCATCATTGAGGCGCAGCACCTCGGTGTTCCCGTTAAGATGTTGACTGGTGATGCCATTGCTATTGCTAAGGAGACCTGCAAAATGTTGGCTCTTGGTACTAAGGTTTACAATTCTCAGAAGCTCATTCATGGTGGACTATCCGGCACTACTCAGCACGATCTTGTTGAGCGCGCTGATGGTTTCGCTGAAGTTTTCCCCGAGCACAAGTACCAGGTCGTCGAGATGCTGCAACAGCGTGGCCACTTGACTGCCATGACTGGTGACGGTAAGCCTGCCTTATCCTTTCTCTTCAACATCATTACTGACTCTGAGCTTAGGTGTCAATGATGCTCCTTCCCTCAAGAAGTCCGATTGTGGCATTGCCGTCGAAGGTGCTTCCGAAGCTGCTCAGGCTGCCGCCGATATCGTCTTCCTTGCTCCCGGTCTTTCCACCATCGTTCTGGCCATCAAGACGTCTCGCCAGATTTTCCAGCGTATGAAGGCGTATATCCAGTACCGTATCGCCCTCTGCTTGCACTTGGAGATCTACCTCGTTACGTCCATGATTATCATTAATGAGACCATCCGTGCAGAGCTCATCGTCTTCATCGCCCTCTTCGCCGACTTGGCAACTGTCGCCGTCGCCTATGACAACGCTCACTCCGAGCAGCGCCCTGTAGAGTGGCAGCTGCCCAAGATCTGGATCATCTCCACCGTCCTCGGTTGTCTGCTTGCACTCGCTACCTGGGTTGTCCGTGGTACCATGTTCCTGCCTAACGGTGGTATCATCCAAAACTTCGGTTCCGTCCAGGAAGTTTTGTTCTTGGAAGTCTCCCTTACTGAGAATTGGTTGATTTTCGTTACCCGTGGCGGCAAAACTCTCCCATCCTGGCAGCTTGTCGGTGCCATTTTTGGTGTTGATGTCATTTCCACCCTCTTTTGCATTTTCGGCTGGTTGTCCGGCGATCCAATCGTGACTAACCCGCCCACTACCTGGAACCAGCGTGGTGATGGATGGACTGATGTCGTTACTGTCGTTGTCATTTGGTGTTACTCCATTGGTGTCACGATCATCATCGCCATCGTCTACTACCTCCTGAACCAAATCAAGGCGCTCGATGACCTCGGCCGCAAAGACCGCAGCAACAAGAACCCTAAGATCGAGAATATCCTCGCTTCACTTTCCAAGTACGCTCTTGAGCACGAGACGACGCACGAGGGTCGGGGTCACTACACCTTGGTGGCTAAGGCTGCCGAGGAAGAGGATGATGATTAGATTACAGCTATCCACGTTGTGGAGTGATGAATAGACGGGGAAGTGGTGCAGTGGAGATGTTGCTATGTCATACGATACCTTTGCAGTTTTGTCGTTTCCTTTCGCACTTTGAATATGCGATCTCGAGTGGCTCCTCTGACTGCTGTCTGTCCTTAAAGACGACGGATATCTGCTGAGGTCATGGGAGTCAAAAATGATTGGGAGATGTACATATAAGTTTAATGTATTACTGAGACGATTCCGGTAACAATAGACTCGTGCATTTCATACTGGTTTCTTAGACTGCTACCATTGTGTGGAATTGTGGGCTCTGAAAGAACTGACGTACCGGTTTCAATACTGAAACCACCGCACGACAGCGTCTCTACTCGAGACGCTGAGCTTCGCAACTTGAGCTTCCGATAGATATCTTGAACTGCTGTCCTCCATCCCTCACTTCTAAAACTCATTGCATGCCATTGAACAGCACAATTGCGTCCTCTGATGCCACAACTCAAAAGCATCTCGATCCATAGCATTGCCAATTCCTCTAGCGGTTCCAAGATAACGACGACACACTACAGTTCAAAGCTCATAATGCGATGACAATCAGGAACAGCGATCTGCATAGATAGCTACCTACCAGTGCTAACCCCACCGATACCCTCCATCATGTCTCCCATGAGACGTAATCTATTTCTATGCATGCATGCTCGGCTGCGCTTACTGATTGACAAGAGGCTCATGTCGCAGCTGTCGACCTTCGCGTTCTCGGATTCCTTGCTGTACCACTGAGAGGAGACCAAAGAGGGCTTTGGAATTGCACAGCAGAGCACAGCATTGGTCACGTGCTCACCATCGGTCGATGGGACAGCCGCTGATCGGACAGCGGGACGGGCACAATGTTAAGGTTGGAGTTGTAGAGCTATACACACGGCCGTTGATAGTCCTGCCGGAAAGACCGAAAGACTACTGTAGCGTGCCGGGGAGGATGTGGTAGCGGCGGCTGGCTTGCTGGTGCTTTCTCCATCCCCGCACGTTGTCTCGTGGTCGTGGTGCATTTCACCGATGGCGCATAGTTTTTCGGCGAAATATACTGCTTAGGAAACCGGGCTTGCGTTGCTAGGTTGACGTAGTGGGGAGAAAGCCTTGGTGGAGGCAGACGCTGGTGTACGTGCGCGAAGGCCTGGATGAGGTAACGGCAATATAGGTGGGGATGACTTTGGATAAGCAGTTTTGGACTCTGCGAAAGAGCGCTTTTTGGCCTGAGCTACAACTCCGACCTCGACAGGACAAGCACAGTGGTCCCGTTAAACGACTGTGGACTGTTTCACTACTTCACTGAGGAATATGATACCTATATATGTAGAGAGATATATATATATAAATACATGTATTTAAACGCATTGCAAACAGCGAGCCACTTATGTATCTACATAACATCACTACAGACTGTTCCGCAGGTGCTCCATGGGGGAGTGGGTTCATATAATCCGTTATGCGATACCGGATATTTCATAAGGATGCGCTGGGTCATCAATTGGACGGCTGTATAAAACTAAATAACCCAAACTTTACCGACAGCTCTCACTAGGCGTCACTCATTCACTGCCATGAGCAGGCGCGCGCCCGACAACTATTATGAGCCATCCAGACGGTGTTCCCTTCCACAGGTTCAGCGTGGTCGAGCTTGCCGAAGAAGTTGAGAACTACTCGCTCGAACACATTGAGCCATCTGATGCGAACGCACAGCAGCGCACATTAGCCCCACTCAGGTTGGACTTTTAATTACTCCGCGCTCTTTCACCGGACGGTAAAGGTACGGTGCGTAGAGGCGTCTCAAGGAAGGGATCCTCTGGACAAACATTTCGAGACAGCACGACATCCCACCATCCCTAGAGAAGAGTTGCGTTGATAGAGCCACAACTTTGAGAGACGGCGTGAAAGACGAGCATTGAGCATGTAGCTACCTCTCGTCCCTTTTCCAGCAACGAAACAGTATAGGACTCAGCTCTGCGCGCTGGTACACGTGATGCGCGCGTGTTGAGGATGAGCTTCGCTGTCGTTGAAGCGCACTCGGGGATTGCAGTCGTCTAACATAGTTTGGCGGAGGTCGAGTCAGAAAACTTTCGTCTCTTTGGGCCATCGACCAGGTTCCCAAGGTCACGAGCCGTGAAGTGTCTCCGACCGAATGCATGTCGAAGCCTCCGTTTGGCTTGAACAGGTCACGTGATGACCGCGTGGGATACTCCCTACTTGACAGCTTGATAAAGAATCTGATACTGAAGCTTGTGTGCCATTTTACGGCAAAACCTGATCCATTACTTCCCACACTGACCCATAAGAGTACTCTGAAGCGCACTCTGCGGTCCATTAGTGCTGGGTGGTGGGCACCTACTGAAGCATTACTCGACCCGGTTTTGCATAATGCAGACGGACAATGAGATTGCATCGAGTATTTGATCTAGTACAAGTTTCCTGGACTCCGCGACCTCAAGTTAGCGATCGTCTACTGGGTTCAAAGGACATTTACAGAGCTTCCCTCCGCAGTAGCTACCCCTTCCCAACGACACATACTGAAGCCTTTGCAAGCCATTGACGATGTCCACCTCTCCCAGGTACCATCGCACCGCCGGACGTGGCTACGTCAAGAAGCGATCCTGGTCCAGCGATGAGAGCTCTTCTGACACAGAT
>Ga0115842_100386_pt1 | contig 17539 bp, 20 predicted proteins | sample InSIn2SAF170_2_FD_83856 | JGI IMG/M metagenome (GOLD analysis project Ga0115842, IMG submission 83856)
AGTCGGTCCTTACAGCCCTCCGTCAGAGATCAGTTCACGTTTTGCATATCATTCTTAGGTGTCTCGCTCATTCCACTTCATTGCATTTCGCTAGGGGCATGCCATTGAATGATGAGAGGGTATGGTTGTCTTGTCCCTCCTCATGCTTGTACCTACATGGCTAATTGAAATTCTTCAAAAATCACTGAAGTTCAGGTCACGTCATCATGGTCATAAATAATTATTTTCGTTAAAAAGAGTCTTTAGTCCTAAAGTCTAGGGTTCCAAGTCTTTTGATAGATGTGATAAAAGCTTGCAGGCCATGAGGTTGGTTTCGAAAGGTTCCCATTTCATATTTTTATTCTCAAAAACATGTGAAGACATTTTTAGTTCAAAACTCTGTTTTGAACTAGAAACTGTCAAATTTATTTTTTGTAATATTGACGTATTTGTTTCACCATAAGAAGTTTCAAAGCAAGCCTCTAATCTTTGCCAAAGCCAAATGCCAAAATCCTTGCAAAAATTAAGACATTTCATTAGTCCAAGATTCAAAAAAATAGTGAAAATCCAAAGACAGAGTTGCATTAAATGATAAAGTGGCAAAAAACCAAACATTATAAAAGTGGGTTATGGTTTAATGAGATATTTTATAACCCACTATAAAGCATGGAAAACAAATCATTTTCACAAAATTTCCCAAAGCAAGACCAAAATAGAGTGTTGAAGATGAAGTGGAAACTTTTCAAGCTTGTGGAGTTGAAAGAGAAGTGCACGCTACGCACAGAGAAGGCGCGCTACGCATTGGGCTTCAGTGGCTTGTGTAAAATTACATGCGCGCTACGCATTGGGAGCGCGCTACACATTGGGTAAGCGTGCTACGCATACAAACTCAGAGCTAAAAGTTTTTTCTCCTTCGTCCAGATTCATGCAAAATTGCCTCCAACCTCTTGCAACTAGATTATTTATGTTTGCTCAGTGAATTTTAGACATAATTATGGTGTTTTGAAAGTGGAGTAACAAGTGTGAAATGTAAAACCCTATGTTTATTTCCAAATTCACTTCTTAGAGTTTGAAACAAATTTTAGGAACCATGTGGGTTAAGATATGCTTACGTCATCTATTTTCAGTGGTGTCCATGCTCACTATTAACCTTAGCCTCACACTCTCTCTTTGCCATTAAGCATACACTGAGATTTTTTCCTTCACTATACCTATAGCAACATACATTTTGCAAACAGTCTGATTTCAGCACAATGTCAGAGATGGATTCAATTTATGAACAGGAGTATGACAGTGATTCCACAACAGAGATTAATGTGCCACAGAGGTCTCATAAAATTGGCAAAAGTGGTAAGCAACTCAGGGAGGAACCTACTTCTTTGGCTCAATTGCATATTTGCCCGCTTGCAATGGATTGTTTTCGCTATCAGTCATGCTACCACTACTGTGAGTTGATTTCACAAATTCAGCATCATCATGAGCTAGCTCGTCTATTTGTTCTACACTTACATGATGGCCATGTAAATCTTGCCGGAGTAGATTTCATTATGTCACGAGAGACCATTGCTCAAGCCACCGGAATACCAAACGTAGGAGAGGAATGGAGCAAATGACAGCAGCTAGAAAAATTCTACTATGAGCCATACATCAAACCTGGGTTTATGAGGCAGTTAAGCAGGGTATTTCCATTCAGGTTTCTGAAGGATGAGTTTTCACCCTTGATGAAGCTTATCATTCGATATTTCAGTTGTGAGGGCAGATTCTCGTGCCTCTATACATACCATATTGATTTGTTGATGCATTTCATGAGGGTACGTATGATGAATATTCCATACTTCATGTATCGCAATATAGAGAGGATGACATATCTTGTACAAAGGAAGACTCCAGCACAGCAGCATAGAAGTATACATCATTACGCGCTGATCAAAATCATTGTGATACAGCAGCTTACACAAAAGAGAATTACTTAGGAGGATTTCATCTCCCGTGACTTCTTCACAACGCTATAGCCACCTCCCGAGGTAGTTCATGATGAGGGAGAGCCTTCACATCAGCTTGACAGACCTGAGACCGAGCATATCAATGCTCCAGTGTATGTGACATATCAGCGAGGCCACAGGGCCTTATTTGCAGCTACACGACAAGTACTATCTCCACATGGCGTGGAAGGGGTCTCGCCTTCTTCTTCAATATAGGTACAAGTTCAGGACAGAGGCAAGAGGTCAATACATGAGGAAGGCCATTCAGGAGGCCATGATATTGATGTTACATTTAGTGATGTGGATAGGCACTCTCCTAGCTCGAAACTGAAAGAGATCATCCAAGAGTAGAAAGCTGAGATTGACAACTTGAATGAGAAGTTGCTGAAGGAAAAATGGGTGATCAACTATTTGGAGTAGCACAATAAATAGCTAGAGGACCAGCAAACACTTATAGAGCTACGAAAAATCTGTGAAGACCGACAGGCTGCGCAAAGAAGTCTAAATGAGATGACACCCATTAAGCAGGAGATAGAGGCTAACCAAGAGATTTGGCTTGAGAGGGTCAACATTGTTATAGATATTTTTGGGCCCTGCAACCCCAGGCATAAAATATCCATAAACTAAGGGTTCCTAAGTCCCTAAAAGTGTTGTTCCAACCCCTAAAGGAACAAGGCCAACTGATTATAGCTTCTCCCAGAAGTTCTCCATGAAACAATTCTCAGAATGGGTCAAAACAGGATCAGTGCACTTGCTCCATGGCTAGGGTGCGTTGCAGCTCACCTAAATGCACTTGGGGGGTGCGTTGCAATGCAAAAATCCCTTCTATGGGGTGCGCTAAGCGGGAAGAGACAAATGGCAGTGTCATTCTGCAAGGTGGAAAAGCATGGAATCTTCCATAACTTTCTCCTGTGACACTCGCCTCTCTAAATTCGACCAAGGATGAGTACGAGATCCTCAATCTCCAAGTGGAAGCAAGAACTATCAGTGGGAGGACACTAGTCAAATCACAAGCTGACTCATCTCCATTATAGATATCTATATATGGATCCCTCATCCCAGAGATCCAGAGGCTGGAATTTTGCATCCTGTAAGGAATTGTTGTTGGTTTCTTGAGGTAACATCAGTGTATGTTGGGTGATCTAAGCTTTGTATGAGGTGAAAGAGGGATTTTCTTGTCAAGAGGATGATGCTGGGTCAGAATAGCTGGTTGTAACTCTCTTGACTCTACTTTGATTATCAATAAAGCTATTCTTGTTTTCTTCCATACTCTTGTGTAATTTATGTTTCATGCATTTGTATGGTTAATCTACATCTGACCCTAGATTATTTATGATAATAGATCCATGTTCTTGTATAGTTTTATGCTGCTGTGATCTTCAAGATACTCTGTGAAGCTGGGTGTACGAGAAGGCGAGCAGTGAAATACTATCAGAAGAGAGAAGAACTGAACAAGGAGTCAAGTGAAAGACAGAGGTTGGTCTCCTTATTCTTCTCTCATCTATCTATCATAAAAGGAAACGAAAGTAGACTTTACTTTGTTTGTTTCTAAGGTAGCTACCACACCTTAGTGGGATCGAGAAGTTCTATATAGACACTTTTCCCTGTAGCAAAATGGCGACTCCACTGGGGAGCGAATAGATTGTTTGTTCATTTACATCTGTGTACTTTATAAACATACAGACGGAGCCTGAAGCTAAGCCAGCTAGCCTTCGAACTGCATTTGTTTTACGAATGCAAAGTAGATCAACGCTGCTTCAGTCAATCTCCGGGTTTGTTTATGACTTAAACACTTGATCTACAAGCTCTCTAATTTCCCTTTGTGGTGGCCTTAGTAACCTCATTTAGATCTACCCCTGATTGTTGAGTTACTGATTACCATTGTCACGGCCGAAAACCCTGAACTGAACTGCAAATTGTGACCCGGAGCCTGCTCAAAGTCTCGTCTTTGGACCAGCGCACCTTCTGTTCTGAGAAACTACATTTCAGTGCACTTCCTGAGTGAGGAACCTGCGCTGCAATTCAGTTTCCCTGTGTTACAGGTGCGCTGATCATATTGAACTTTGTCACTGGATTTTGGTTTCTATGTTCACTCCTTTCAGTTCTATTCTTCAATTTTGCAGCCTGTGATCAGTACACCTCTGTTTGAAACCCTTTTCCTTGCTGTTATTCTGCCTCCAATGTGCAAAGGACTGTCAATGTTTTAAGTGTATTTTTAGTCATTTTCAGTTCTCATTTGTAAAACAGTAACGTAATCGAGCTGTCGTCATTTGATTTGAAAGTGTCGTAACTGTCGTTTTCAGCCATAGGCAGCAATCCTCCTGTTTGGTAGTCGATTATATGATTTACTATTGCATATGATTTGAATTGGTGTAATTTTTAAAGTGTCGAAAAGTAATTTTTCATTTCAAAATCGTTGAGTGTCTCTTTTACCCTCACTTCTTTTTGAAAAGAAAGTTGTTAATTACAGTCGCTTTAAAAGTAATTCAAATTTGCACATAAACTTTCTTTTTATCATCTACATATTAAGGAAGTCGAAAAAATACATGCATGTGCATTTGCATTTAGACAGTTTGATTGGTTTGATTTAGGAAGGGTGCATATAGTGTGTGCTCTTTGCTCTTTGTTGAAAGAAATCTGTCTATATTTCCTTAGTAGCTAGGATTTTCATGGCATAAAGAAGATAAAACGTTTGTTTATCATCTTAGATTGCATTTTAGGAATTGTATCTATACATCACGCGGTGAACCCAAAAGGCAAATTTCATAAACAGGATCAACTATAAAATAAATTGAATGAATCTAACAACGCTTTGGAACCTAATGCAACATCTAGAGGTCTAGGATAGAGATGTGTTCCGGCGTCGTAAAACGTGGTAACTATCACTTTCACTATTGGTTGGGTGATTCCTCCACTTTGAGATGACAAGTGCCAATACGGACTTGTGCTCCCACGTACCGTCGAGTATATTTTGGGAGACCACTATAGGCTTTATCCTTTATCCATAGGAAGCCATGTCTACCACCCTATCGATCGCAATTCATTGAACACATCATTCGGGAAGATTGACTGCTGTACCGTAAAAAGTATTCTGCAGTTTTGCGATTGGTTTGGTAAACCCTCTACCTAGATCTCCAGAGCAGTCCCTTTCGTTCCTTTTCAGACTCTTTAATAGAAAAGGTCCATCTAAGCACTTGTCACTTCAGGCTCATTAAAAATTGAAGGAGACTAGAGTCATCTTTTTGTTTTTTCTCGACTCTTTAAAATTGAAAAACAAGTTGTGTCAAAGCGTCTAAAATTCATTTAATTCGGAAATACACTTCCCCTTTGATTCTTTAGTTGATCGAGTAATCCACAATCGTGGAAGAAAGTCAATTGAAACCACGTCATTCGCGGAGGCTTACGAGTCAACCGTCTTTGTCCCCAGAATCGAAACTATTGCGGACAAAACGAACTCGTTTAACCGATTCCAAATCTCTTGGTAAAGTTAGAACAGGTGTTCCAACGACATCAGAGACTCCGGTTACTCCAAACATTTTTGGTATCCCTGCCTTTACGGAAGAAGTTTAGCAGCCACCGAGGGACGGTAGCATTGATCCTAGTTTGAGGGTAAACACTTGCATTACTGAACTAGTTTCATCTGCAACCGGTTCAGAGAGTGTTGTTCCCCGAACATCTGTCGCTGCGGATTCTGTACCTTCTTTGGCACCAGAAATATTTTACAGAACTGACGGTCTACCTCTTCCACCTGGTTTGATTTCTATAGAAGAGATAGTAGAGGATCCTCCATCTAGTACTCCATCACAATTTGGAGTCGAGATCACTCTGTATCCTTCTTCATCAGAAATTAGTCTACCGCCATCGGAAGCTCCTGTAGAATCGCTAGGTAATCTTTTGGATAGACTAGAAATTTCTGAACAACTGTCGACATCTAGGACTATGTCATCTGATACAGCGACAGCAGAACTCCCTGCTATCACTCCAACAATGTTTGCTGGCATACCATATGTCCCAACTAGCTCTCAATTGCTAGAGGAGGCCTAGTCAAGGGCTGTTTCGGCAGTATGGTATGTTCCTGTTTGTTCATATGAAGTAGTATCCGGAAACTCTTATGTTGGGTCTTAACAAATTGATATTTCAAGATGTCAATTTGGGCAGTCCACTCCTCAAGGGCAAGTCATTCCTTTGAGTACCGGGTTACCACCGTATGGGGGGTAGTATGCCCTTTCATTGTCTCCTCCAGGAGGACAACCGTACGGGAGTTCACAACAAAATCTAGGTTATGCTGGAATTACATCTAGCGGTTGGGTACCGACTCTACCTCAACGACCAAGCGTTGTATATTTGATGCAACAATGTTTACCTATGTCAAACATACCAACTATGCTAGCTATTGTGACGATGTCGCAAGTACAAACGCTACATGTTGTATGCCAACCTCAAGTTTCTCAGGTTGTAATGCAACAACCGTTTGACCCTGTGACTCAACCACAATCGCCGACTAGAGGAATGACACAGGCCCGAATGGGTACAATTACCCCTCACCTTGGTCAAACGGTTAGTATCAGGTAGCAGCACATGGTATCACAACCATGGCTGGTGCAATACCAACAACCACAATTCCAACAAGTATATCAAGGATTTGAGCAACAAATCTTTGCAAATAATGGGCAATCGTATATTCAAAACGGTCAAAACCAACCATTTTATAGTGGTTATTCGCACCAACCTTACCAGAGTTACCAGCATCAAATGCATTATGCTCGCATGCAAAGACCAACTGCTCAGGCGATTCCATCTTATCCTGGGTATGCTTCGCCTAACCTAAATCAATAGTTACCATTCGTGGCGACTTTAGAGTTACCAGATCTAAACTGATTAACGAACGATCCAATCGCTTACGCCCAATGGTGGCCCGTGATTCCGCATAAACTTCTGTCAGATATTCCTAAATTTAATGGAAATCTGGGTGAAGATCCGTCGAATCATGTGATGACATTTCATCTATGGTGTTCATCGAACACTTTAAACAATGATTCGATTAGGCTTCGCCTTTTTCAAAGGACGTTAACTGGTCCAGCGGCAAAATGGTATATTGAATTGCCTAGAGCTTCGTTTGACAATTTCAGTACCCTAGCCACAACCTTTTTAACCCATTTTCAGTTACCAATCAGGTACGAAATAGGAACCGAACTCCTTACCAATTTCAAGCAAACAATGGCCACTCACATATCTAATCATATTCATGAGTGGCGATGTCGTCGTAGAATGGTAAAAACATATGTTCCTGATCAGCTTTTAGCTGAATGGTTTATTAAGTCTTTGTTACCTTCTATTATAGAAGATGTGGCAAAAGGGGGAGTTGTCACAGAAGAGCAGGTTATTGCTCGTGCACAATATCTGGACTTGATTTATACTCAGTCCGGCACACTCTACGATAAAATACCTGATGTGCCTAGACCAGAATTTTATGTTCCTCCACCTCCTAAATCGAACAATGACTCTCATGCCGGCGATGGTGTGATTGGCACAACAGACACGAAATCAACAAAGGCCCGTAAGAATTCCAGTCATAATGCAAAGGAAGAACTTCTTGCCTCGGAAGTAAATGCTGTCTCGTCAGACAAAGGCAAAGAAACCAAGCGACCAGGGGGAAAGAAGAAAAACCAAGGGAAGAAGAAGAAACAGGAGCAATCATCACCTGAAAAATCTTCTACAAACCCGCCTGGAAATAGGAAACAAAGATATCCATGCATGATATGTGATGAGGATCATCGGACATTAGATTGTCCGCACAGAACTGAGGTTAAAAAACTCTTCAAGGATTCAAAAACCTCTGCAGTGCTATCTGATCCGTTTTTGAATCCAGGAACTAATCTGGTTGCTAATGAAAATGCTTCCCCGTCCCAAGTGCTAATGTTGTCGATTTCGAAACATCAAAATGATGCTTTGATATCGACAAGGAACAAAGATTATGTAAGTCCACAGATGTCAAACAACAAGGATAAAGATCAACCTAGTAGTTCGACAACAACTTCGACAGAAGTTGCGCCACCCATAATTCCGAAGCTGACGATAAAGCCGCCAAAGGGAGTAGTACACAAATCAACATTTAATCCTCGTGCAAGAGCAGCACAACATTATAATATAGTGGAAGATTTGGCCCAATCGCGATCCGCTATGTCGACCCTTGAGGTGCTACAAAATTGTCCATCCCAAAAACAGGCTTTATTATCAGCAATTGGTGGGATAGACCCAAAGGATTCTAATCTTGTGTCCTTTGATCATAAAGGATACGACCCACAGTTACCAGCTCAGCTAGCTTTCCTCATTCAAGTGAAAGCCCTCAACAAAACTATTCATAGAATGATTATTGATGAAGGGGCATCTACATGTATTATATCGATGAGTTGCTGGAAAACTTTAGGGTCTCCAACCTTGTCGAGATCATCGACGACATTAAAAGCATTTGACGGATGAACATATACCCCATGTGGTATTCTAAGTAACTTGCAAGGTTAACTAGGAGGGAAAACAGTAGAAATAGATGTTGAAGTGATCGACGGAAACCTTGATTACAACATCCTACTGGGAAGACCATGGATATATGCTATGGCTATAATTGTATCGACCTATTTTAGGAAGATTGCATTTCCTTGTCAAGGAAGTATTACAATCATCGATCAACAAACTTTCCTCCCAAATGGTTCCCAAGTTACGGGAAGCATTCTGATGATCCATGGAAGCAACCATTCACTTCAAAATATCAGAGTAGGCCTACTAAAGGACCCTGTATTAATGGGTACTTTCGCCCTCCCGCCTCCAATCAATCTGGTGGAAGTTGCGTCCGTAGGAACCTGCAATATGATTTCTTCCATTCAGAAGATCTCGAAAAGCGATATGAACATAGATCATACTGGGGTATTGCCTCCAAGCCCAATAGAGATATTGTAGCAATCAATGTTTCTAGCATGGAAGGCAAACCCGAAGCAACGCTCATCAAGCATTTGGATAGATAGGTCTGAAGAATATGGCACCCCTTTAGATCCTTGGTCGAGAGTGTATAACACCGATGAAGGAATCCTTCAATCGATAGTAATTGAAGAGGGGCCATGGAAAAATTACCACCATCGTTCCCTTCTTCCATATTGTGAAGAAGATACTCCGAATGACCTTCATCATCCCTCAGTTTTTGATTTTCTATCAAATACTGTAAACACGGTGGATTCTGAGCAAAACTTGTCCAACATTGAAGAGACAACCACCATAAATATCTCAACCAAAACAAATATTGTAGAGAATATTTATGTTGGCAAATGTTGTTCTCCTTCAGAACTGGAAATATATAACGCTCTTTTTCGCGAATTTAGAGATGTCTTTGCTTGGTCATATGATGAAATGCCAGGCATTGACTCGAGTATTGTTGAACACGAGATAAAGATGTATCCCGATGTCAAACCAGTACGACAACAGCTCCGGCAGGTGCACCCTAAGAAAGCCGCCACCATTAAATCTGATGTTGAAAAACTTCTTCACGCTAGTTTCATTTACCCGGTTCCTCTAACCGATTGGATATCGAACATTGTTCCTGTTATGAAAAAAACAAGGGACAATAAGAGTGTGCGTCGATTATAGGGATGTAAATCAAGCTTGTCCAAAGGACAACTATCCTACACCCTTTATCGACCAGATAATTGATGAATGCGCCGAAAGAGAAATCCTTTCATTTATGGATGGATTCTCCCCGTATAATCAGATAAATATCCGCCCATGAGACCAGTGAAAGACTGAATTTATTTGTCCGTGGGGCACATTCGCATATCGAAAATTACCCTTTGGTTTAAAGAACGCAGGGGTAACATTTCAGAGGGCAATGAATTATGCCTTCCATGACATCAAATACATCATTCAACCATATCTCGACGACCTTCCGGCTCATTCGCGAAAACGGACTAATCATCCGCAGCATTTAAGGGCGATATTTCTACGTTGCCGACACTACAAAATATGACTCAATCCACACAAATGTGTGTTTTGTGTCAGTTCAGGTCGTTTACTCAACTTTGTAGTCTGAAAGGACGGGATTCGTCTCGACCCCTGTAAGGTTCAAGCAATAATAAATTTTCCTCCACCTTCGAATTTGCTTCAGATTCAGAAACTACAAGGGAAAGCAAACTTTCTGAGAAGGTTCATACCAAATTACGCCGAACTTGCTAAATTTTATACACATCTATTGAAAAAATAGGTGCCCTTTGATTGGGATCAGGTTGCGCAAGCTTCCTTTGATGCTTTGAAAGAAGCTCTGATGAAAGCATCATTAATGTATGCACCGGATTATCAAAAGGACTTGAACCTGTATCTGGCTGTAGCGGATACAACCATAGCCATGGTTTTAGTTCAAGAAGACAATGGAATTGAACATCCTATATATTATTTAAGTAGAAACTTAAATGATACAGAAAGAAAATATTATTATGTTGAAAAGCTAGCGTTAGCAGCAGTTCAAGCGATACAGAGATTTTGACATTACGTCCTCTTTCGAAAAACTACCATTCTGTCTGATTGCAACCCCATGACTTACATATTGTCACGACAGTTGCTGGGGGGAAAATACTCAAAATGGATAGCAATTCTACAAGAGTTTGATTTGGAATTTGTAAAATCCAAATCAAAGAAAGCCCTTGTTTTCGCGGAATTATTATGCGATCTCCCATCATCGTCCAATGATGAAACATCAGAAGAAACAATCGTGGATGAATCTTTGTTTCTAATATCTTCAAGCAATTCGTGGTATGGAGATATAATAATCTATCTCCAAAACCAAAAATATAGGCCTAATACCTCAAGATCTGAACAAAAGCGTATCAGATACCAATCCAAAGACTACATGATCGTCGGTACTACACTTTACCGTCGTGGTGTCGATACAGTTCTAAGGAGGTGCCTCACTCATGAGGAGGCTGAAAAAGCCCTGAATGATTGTCATTCAGGCGCATGTGGTGGACATCAATCAGGTTACACAACAGCACATAAAATTTTGTGAACAAGATACTTCTAGCCAACGATGTTTAAAGATTGCATAACTGCGGTCAAAAGTTGCCATAACTGTCAAATTTTCGATAGCAAAACTAGAAAACCACTTGCATCTCTACAACCAATAGTAGCTGTTGGGCCATTCGCCAAATGGGGCATCGATTTCATGACATGTAACCCCACCTCGATCGGGGGGCATGGGTACATAGTAGTCGCAGTTGACTATTTTACCAAATGGGCCGAGGCGATGGCTACATTAAATAACACTGGTGAAACGGCTGCCCTTTTCTTTTTCAATCATGTAGTCGCCAGATTCAGCGTCCCACAGGCCATAGTCACAGATCATGGATCACATTTTCGCAATCACATGATGGTCGAATTAGCTGCCAAATTAGGGTTGTCACATGACAGCTCTACTCCATATTATCTGCAAGCCAACGGACAAGTTGAAGCAATCAACAAAGTCCTCAAGCATATGCTGCAAAGAATGATTGGAGCCTACAAACGAGATTGTCATTTAATCTTGTACTCAGCTCTATGGGCATATAGAATCTCGGTAAGGAATGCGACCGAGTTTACACCCTTTCAGCTGGTGTATGGCTTGGAAGTTGCATTACCAATTCACTGTGATATTTCATCTCTTAAGCTCGTAGTCGACCTTCTCCCTAGAACTTCAGAGGAAGAGGCTCATTTCTTGGAACTATTCTAATTGGATGAAACCTGTCGTGATGCTACCTTGGCTAACGAAACTTATAAGAAACAAGTTAAGGCACAATTTGACAAAAATGTCAAACCACATGTCTTCTCAGAAGGTGACCTGGTCTTACTTTATGATCAAGAATCTGATAAATTGGGAGCACGTAGGTTCCAATCTTTGTGCATGGGTCCCTACATTGTTAAATGAGTGTTAGCAAAAGGAGCCTATGAGCTAGTAGATTACAATGGGATTCCATTGGTGCAACCCCGAAACGGGTTGTACCTTAAGCGTTACTATGCCTGACTAAGTGTAGTAATCTCTTTATATGCTTTTGTTATGTTTTTTGTTTTCATCAAGAGTGATTGTTTTGGTTAGGTAATCCACTTCTGCACTTGTTACAAATGCCAAACCTATTGGAATCATTTTTTGGATATGCCGATGGAGATATTCATAGTACGTGGAACCTATCTTCTGCAGACTGGGACATTTTTGATCCAAGCGACGAGTTAGTGAGTTTCAGAGGAGTATGTATTGGTCGGTCAATGAAAAACATCACCGAGTATAGCGCGTTGATAGAACTTCTCTCTGATGCCATTGCATGTGGCATTCACCAACTTATTGTCAGGCTAGACTCACAACTTGTCATCCTACAACTTACTGGCACCTATCCAACTATCTATCATATGTTCCTGAGGGTCAGGATTTTGGAAAGGAAGTTTGATTCTATTAAATATCAACACATTTCCAGAAACCTAAACACATTAATTGATTCATTAGTAAATCATGTGTTAGATAGACATTTGTAGCAAGGAAAAAATTTCAATCAACATCAGGATCATATAACTTAACCAAAATAAAGCTCCAAAAATAAAAAATATATATAATTGTTTATAGTTTGTCAAAATGTTTTGTGTCCAAGGAAAAATCGATCACATGACCCAAAAACTAAAAAATGCATGGAAGCACACTAGACTAATGGTGATGGTGATAACGCGTCACTTCCTATGCGATCATACGTAAGAGCCTAGTCCATCGGCTCGGCATGCCAGTAGTGCGGCGCTGTAGTCTTAGAGGTAACTTGTCGGTCCTCACATCCTGAATACCAAGGATGAGACCCTCGATCTAATACTACAATACTACAAGGGTGTCGGCTACGTCCAAATCGCGAAGGACAACCCTCCCTATAGCCTCTCCTACTAGAATGGAAACTGCTACCCTTGGGTGCACTGTTGGTTGCACTGATCCAATATCTACACAAGTATATGGGTTTGATTAAGTCTTCATAACATTTAGAAAACACAAGAACATTATAAAAATAATAAACATAGATATGGTCAGACATTTTACCTATAACACCCCACTGCTCGCCAACCAGCAGCACCAAATCTAGGTCACCCCAAAAATCCATCCTAGCATATGGATACTTGGAAAATACCATCTGTTGATGGTTGAACCACTCAAAGAAGGAATCAGAGAATGAAATCTGTGATTGACCACCATGTCTAGGCATAAGATTAACCCATCTCTGCATCTGTGGTTCTGTCAGTGCTGGCACTCTGAGTGAAATGTACTATGGCTACATTAGCGAGATCTTATCCAAGGTGAAAGTGGTCAAAATAAAACCATAACCAAAGTTCTTGGATCTTTCGCTCTTCACCTTGGTAAGTTGTTCTTTTATAATCGGAAGTACTGCATCACACCAGTTGAATACCTTTGGTTCAAGGCATTCTAAAGAATACTGCACATAGGACTTGTTGGCCAAATGAAGAGATGCACTACCAACCAATCTAGCAAAGGTGAATAAGATAGACCTCAAGGACTGGTCAGTGACATCTCAAACACTGATCTTGCCATCCCTTCTTGGATGAGATCCATCTCTATAGAACTGGCGAATATAATCCCTCACGGATTCACCCCCACGGGTGGATCCTGATAGTGGGAGAGGGGTACCATGCCTCGATAAACCGGTCAAGAAGTAGATATCCTCAACTATCATAGGGATGGATTTACCTCGAATCCAGAACATTTGGTTGGTAGGATCCCATGCATCGAGAAAATATTGCAAAAAATTGATTTGTTGCCTCATGTTGGATATGCGAAAGAATTTGAGCAAGCCACAGTTCCGCAATGCAGTCACCGTACCTGGATCATGTAAAGCAACCATATCTTCTTCTTCATGCTTGCATTCACACCATGTAATGACCATCTTTATTTGATGACTTTGTGAAAAGCAAACAAGAGAAGGATTAAGATCCTAATTCAGGCAAAACAGGAAAAATTTCCATGAAAAAAATACTGCATAAACTTTCCTCTTTGTGCCCATCGCAGCCCAACTATGTACTAGGTGGGATGCATACTGACTGGCCAATGACCAGCTCAGTATGCATCACACCTTTCGATGTATACTAGGTGCGATGGGGAGAGAACGAATTGTTCAAACCTAAAAGGCCTAAAAAAACATGAAAACATGCTCATAATTAGAAAAGGAAAGAATGAAATTGAAGAGCTTAGGGTTGGCTCCTACCTGGTCCAAACGACACCGAAAATAGTCCACAGAATATCCCAGAATCAACTGATGAAAATCAAGGGGGAAAACACCTCTAGAGCTCCAAAAATCCCAAGTTTGAATGAAATGGTAAAAATGAGAGGTAAAAACTACTTTTATGTTACTATTCATGTAATTCAAGTAAAATATTGGTGTTTAACTCATTTTTCAAGCATGTATTTACATTTCTAATCAATTTGATGGAGTATTTGAACAGGCAGTACAACCGTCAAAAGAGCATAGTGTTAATGGTGAAATAAACATCTTTGACTATTATCATGAGCAAGTTTACACGAAGTTCAAGCTTGTTAAAAAATAAACCTAGCCATGAGCACATATTCCCACAAATTTTAAGCTCATTAAAAAATGAACCCACATTCAGTAAATAACCATTATGATCACATAATTATAAGCTTTTGAACCTTGGTCATGTTCTTACCATCACCTCCACTTTTTTTAGCCGATCATACGCCTCCATTTTAATTTTTACCCTTTTGAGGAACAACTACCACGAGTGATTCTATTAGCCACCTTATTTACACTGCCATGATTGAAAAGTTTCAAACCTTGCCTGGAACTAGTTGTTATCCAAAAAAATCACTCGTTCCTCAAAAAATGAGTCTCCTTTAAGCTCTTTTCAGCTGACTCGTAAAATATGAAAAGATTTCTGAGCAATTGGCCTCCACAGCTCGTTAAAGTGGTTGGAATGCCATCCCTCCTCTAGATTTTAATCTTTTTTGACCCGAGGGATCATTACATAAAAAGATCGAGTGTTTGTCTTGTTTGGATCATTAAAACTATCAAAAAGTCATACCTTTCATATTATTTTATACCTTTTCAGACTTAAGGGATTATATTACAAAAAAATACTATTGGAGTTGCCTTTCCATCTCTTTCTAGACTCTCTAAAATTTAAAAGGATTGAGTTATCTTTGTCGTTAAACTCGTTAAAACAATAGCGACAAACTTGTCCATGCATACAAGAATGAGTTTCACTGTCGCTAGGCTAATTAAAACACAGCGACAGGTTTTCCCAAAGGGAAAATTATAGAACAATCATATGTTATCCTCCTCAAGCTTGACAAAAATAAAGAGGTACCAGTCAGCAATGACTTGGGGAAAAGGGAAGAAAACTTGAATAACTTCATTGGTAGCGGGTCACTCTTGAACATGACAATTTCACTCCATCATCATGATTGAGTCGGGTTGGGCTATTCTGTTCACTGGTCATATCACCATTGGTCCTTCGTACCATCCATTTTTGGGGTCAAATCTACCAATCCATTTCAGTGTCATCGATATGTTCAAGAGAAGTCGCTTAGAGAATTCACCAACCCAGCTAATGCCTCATCCGCTGCAATACCTTCACTCTCCATTTTTCATGACCACCACCCTGAACCTTGTATCATCAGATCGTTTTCACCTCTACAAAATAATTTTCTCTGTTCCGTGTCGTAGATGTGGGATTCATTAAGGCCCTCCTACAACGGGCCACTTCTTGTCGACATCAGCTCATTATCCAAGAAGTTGACCTAGGAACAACCCTTTCAGTACTTTGAAGCATGCATGGCTCAATGGCAAGTTTCTCACTTCCGGTGACAGGTTTACATCAATGGCCTTCAACCAAAATATTTTTCATGGTGTTTGACATCAACTTATGTATTCACACCATGTGAATTGCACTGCAGTACCTTGAGGGTCATCATCATTATCAGTGATTCCTCTCATGCCTATTAACAACTTACATCATTGGTTGGTAATCAAATGATGTATTTCCATGTTTGACATTAGAACATCTTTTCACATGGATCGACTTGTACTTCGGGAGAAGATTGAATGAGTTTGAAGACCCTAGATCTAGTTTCATCCATCCAAGTTGTGATATATTCAGGAAAATAAAAAAATCAAATGTACATCACAACTGCATAGATAATCATCCAAACTAAGGGATGATGGCTCTACCTGAATCATCAGTCTGCCATACAGATGATTGTCTGTCTTATGTACAAGAAAATGAATTTATAAAGATGACCATGGGAATTCTCACCTCAGCTAGATCATGAAAATATTATGAAGATAATGTATTGTATTGTGTCTTATTACAGGTCACCTTCTAGTTTGAAAAACCTCGGAACTCATGATAAAGCATTTCACCCGACATCAGAAGATTTACAACCTCATGCTTTAGGGGGCGAATTTTATAGACATATTTTGGCACTGCAACCCAAATCACATATGTCCGTAAACCAAGGGCTTATAAAACCCTAAAAGTGTTGTTCATACCCTAAAGGAACAAGGTAAGCTAATTACATAATTTCCCAGAAGTTCTCCCTAAAAAACTGCTCAGAACTAATCAAAACTAGACCATACATACTGCTCCATGCTGAGGGTGTGATGCATCTCACCTGTTACACACGAGGGGTGCAATACATACTGAAAAGACCTTCTTTAGGGTGTGATGAGCAAGGGCAAAAAAATGGCAGAAGCTGTTTTCTAGGTGGAAACTCAAAGAATCTTCTAGAAACTGCTCATATGACTCTTGCCTCTCTGAATTTTCCAGGGATGAGTAAGAGATCGTGAAATCTCCAAGTGGAACCAATAACTATCAGATGCATGGGGGTTCTAACAGACAGAGGGGAAAATGAAGTATGTCCCTTAGAAACCTATATTAATAGAATGCAGCCTGAAAGGAACACACGAGAAGAATGAAATCACGAGATGGAAGTGGAATAGTCCACAAACTAAAGTGACAGGTTAATGCAACAACGCAACTTCAACAAGATTCATACAATTTCATAGAAAATATTTCATACACAAATGCATAATTTAAACAACATATATTTCTAAAGTAATGAGAATAGTCCAACTACAATAACAACACATGCATGAAAATGTGTTGACTCGTTTATATTATTAAGTGAAAGTTCCATCTATACATACACCATTGACAACTGCTAGCCTCAATAGTGGAAAGTTACAGTCAACACCACCTTCTCCTCCAAAGAGGTGTACTTGCTCTATGCTGTGGAGAAGATAAGGTTTGTCATAATACTCCCAAGCCTTCTCTAAGAAATGCCTAGCCAAAATCTCGGCTTCCAAATTCCCCTGCTATGAGTTTTCAGGTTCTATATATAACAAAGAGTGTGGCGACCATTGACATTCCCATTTGACTCTTTCGCTACCCTCTTGACTCTTCAACTCCTTTACAAATAACTCCTTACATTACATAGTGATTTTTCACATTCCACTAATGACACTTGGAATTTCACTTACAATATATTTAAAAATAATAATACAATTTCC
>Ga0115842_100387_pt1 | contig 17539 bp, 15 predicted proteins | sample InSIn2SAF170_2_FD_83856 | JGI IMG/M metagenome (GOLD analysis project Ga0115842, IMG submission 83856)
CTCTTTGAAGCCATGAGTTTTGACTACCAAAGGAGTCCTTGGCTTGAGCCTTGCAAGGGGTTTGTTCAGAAAAAAAATATTATGCATAAGCCGCAAGGTTGCGTGGTTCCCTGTACCATATTGTATATATAAGGTATGTATTTTCAAGTTTTGTATTCTATAACACAAGATTTTATCTAAAGTTTATATGTGGGATGTATTAACTTATTGTCTAGTGTTCCTACTGACATCTACAGAGCCTGGAAGATTTCTCCTTCTGAAATTTTTATGGTTGATCCGTTCTGGCAGGTATTGGTTCTCAAAATTGGCATATAGGTTAGGTTTTTTACCTGCATTGTGCACTTATCAGTTTCCTTTCCCATTTAGGCCTTAGGATCGACCCCACCAAGTTATGGTACAAAACCTTCTCATTGCTTAGAAGTATCATGACTTGTGTGTTAGAGCCTACCTTATCATGAGTGCCCTAGATAGTACCTTGTTGTCACTTGGCACCCATGTTGTTGTTCTTAGGCTCAGGAGTCCTCTTTAGTCCCACCATGACTTGTGCGTTGAAGACTCATTTCTCTGTGTTTCTTCGCTTCGTTCTGGCCTTATACCCTTGAGGATCCTTTGTGTTGAGTTGTACTACTGCATTTCATTTTGACTATTTGCACCTTTTGGCCTTGAGCCGACTTCACTTCGACTCGTGTTTAAGCCACTTATTTGACCATGTCTTTTGCAAACTCAAACCTGCAATCGCTTAGCTTCTGCAACTTGACACACCCTTTGATCCATGGAAGGAACATCCCTTTGAGTGTCCTTGACCAGTTTCGCCTCCCTGCATTGAGCATAGGATTGTTCCCATCCCAGGAACTAGATTATATGTTTCACTGACACTCGTTCTTTCCACTATACTATACCATTCTTTTATTCTTTTTCCAGCTTAAAGAAAAAGACAAAAAAATATATATTCCAAAAAGAGTGGGAACGAGACAACATTTCCATATATTGTTGGTAGGTAGAGTCAGTTGTGTTGCCCTTGAACAAAGCACTCAAAAGAAAGTCTCTCCTCCATTTTGGGCAGGATTTAGTTTGACTTAGGTACGCCTTAACCTTGTTTTTGGGTCAGTTCTCCTCCTATTGGTCATCTCTTCCAATCATATGGAGAGTTCATGCATGCCTCTTGCATGACGAACTTATACAGAGTTATCATATGCTGCCGCATAGTCATCATTGAGTCGTGCTTTTGTTCAAGGGAAGTAAGCCTAAGTCGGCCTCTCTGTGGTGTCTCTTGACCTATTTTTCAGTCGGCCATTCGTGGTTGTCAGTGTCATGTTTTTCATCGCATCAATTACATTTGTCCTTTGCTCGTGCCAATTTGAGAGGGTCTCCATTGACTTCTTGTTGGCTGGTCTTGTCCTTATCGACGACGACATATTTCTCTAAGGGCAAGCCTAGAGCCGCACCCTAGCCCTATTTTCATTATTGATAGGTCACCTTGTGCTCAACATCGATTAGAATCATGGGTCTTTGACTGAGTGGTTTCCCTTGTGTTCGAAATCAACTTTCATTATCACACATTGGGATTTGTGCAGTGCCTTGGTTTCCATTTGACCCTATTGGTGGATTCCTCACCTCTATGTCAGCTTTCATTATTGGTTGGTTCAGAGGGTTTCTATCATTCACTATCTACATCTTGTGGACACCGTAAATGTTCTTCGGTTGGGTTACTACATCCTTTTCGTCCGATTCCTTCCACATTATTGGCCTACGGGTTACACTTGCACTATATTGATGAAGGATGCCTTAATTCCTTCCTTCTAGTGGATCTTTTCTTATCGATTACGACTCATTGCCCTACGGTAAAGATCTAGAGTCCATTTGGCAGTACCTTGGGGTTTGCAGTCATCAGTGGCAGATTTCTTCACTATCGACAATGGGAAACCATCATTGTCCCCTGATTGATAGATTCTTCCAGGTGTTTGATTTTAGCTCATTTATTCGCACTTGTTAGATTGTACTAGGTACCCTGACTCTCATTATCATTATCGGTGAGTAGTCTCGCATTTGTTAACAGTATACATCAATGACCAGTAATAAAATGATTTCTCATATGGTCGACTTCATATCATTTATTCCCATTATGTAGAAATGTTACCACGGCGGTCGGTGAAGACCTCAGGTTGCATCAACATTCTTTGGTTCACTTGTTAGTTGCTCTTGTTGCTGCTAGTCGAAAACATCCACATTATATGTTGCAGTCCTTCACGACGACATCTTATATGCTGGCATCCAATTTGTGATGTAGTATCATCTTATTCCATCATGTTCATTTGGTACTATTGGGATCAGTTTTTTACATTAGTGATCAACTTCATTGATCATCTTCTTATATGTGATATTCAGACATGTACTTGTTCGATCACGATTAGATGATCCATTATGTACTTTCAGTTCTTTATACTTGTATACATAGTGGATCCTCTTGTACTTGATATGCGGACATGCTTTACTTTCTATGAGCATGGATATGCCTTCCTCGGACCGCTATTTCTTTCTGATCTTCTTTTGATGGCTTGATAGGCTGAAATCTAGTGAAGTCCTTCTCAGTTTTCGATGGGTTTCCTTTCCATATACTTAATACATTTCAGCCATCATGTACCCATTCTAACCTCATATATTAGGGGGCATTTTTTATAGCTCCAAATATCACCCTTGGTATTTTTGATGCTTGGTTTACGGCCTAGGGCAACCCTTCCTTCCAGACTTGGTCCAAATATTTTAAAAACAATGTTTTACTCCCTGTACACTAATTTTCCCTATGATAAAAGTGTGTACGCGCGGGTTAGTCAATACCCAACCCGCGTATATATGTTAAAACACTTAAAAAATTAAATTTCCTTAACTATGGGCGAAGTTCACAAGTTTTACCTGTTGATTACCTCCTAGCGCCTGTGGCCCAACTGTTTCCCAACTAAAATACTAATCGGGAGAAGTATAAATAGACTTCTAGGGGAAGGCCTTAAAGAGAAGAGAAGAGATAGAATTGCTATACTAAGATTATCCCCTGACCAAGTCTGAAGTATCCCTGTGCTTCAAGCACTTCTCCAAGTTCAGGAAACCCTTGTTTCCTTGAGTGTTGATATTATCCCACTTGCTTGAGATATCATGGTATTGGTTATGGAAGGAGTTTGTTGAAGACGGGGACTGGACGGACCTGGAGGATGGTTTCACTTGGAGTCGGAAGAAGAAGACTCAGGTGAACTATTTCCGTGTTTATTATAGTTTTCTACAATAAAAAGAAATGTTGTCTTGTTCCTGAGATTGACCTTGTTTATGCATTAGATGTTGTTGTAACTCATGTATGAATGTCATTTTGATGTATAACTAATCATCTTACGTATATGATATAAAGTCAATGTCATTAAAATGCTTTATCCATATGCTGCTATGTATGTTTGGATTGGTTGATTTGCAGATTCGAAGATCATCAAGAGTTACAGAGGGTTTGAACCCTACGGGAACTACCCAAATGAAGGACATCCGAGTATGTTCATCCTTACATAGTTTATTTATTTAAGCATGTTTCCTGAGTTTTATGTGTGTTTCTTGCTGTAGATTACTCTTGCTCTGTTGGGGTTCTAACCCAAAGCCCTAGGTTACTTATTCCTGTAACAGTCAAAGAGGAAGAGGAAGAAATTTTAGAGGTAGGGGTGGTAGACACTCTCAAGGAGAAAAGTCAGATCTACACTACATATACTGCAAAAGAGATGGATCACATGATGCATCCACATGCAAGTTTCCTTGGGACAAAATTGAGCATGAAAGAAACCAACCCAAAGGTAAAACTAATGACAAAGAGAAAGGTAAAGCACCTAAATCCGCTCACTATATTGTGGCATACTGTAATATTGGAGTAAATGAAGACTTATTTAATGCTTCACTTGCTTCTTGGAAAAATGATTGGTTGCTTGATTCATGAGAAACTTTCCACATGAATTTTAGAAGAGATTTTTTTGAAGAATTTACTGACAATGTTGATGGAGTAGCATACTTTACAAACAAATCAAAACTCAAGCCATCAGGGCTTGGTACAATCAGGCTTAAATTGCCTGGTCTTCCATACTTTCTTCTGCATCATGTTTTATATCTCCCACAACTGAGGAGAAACTTGTTGTCCTTAGTCCACATCCTATAGCAAGAACACTCCATTCATATGTTTGATGGCAATATTGAGGGTGATAAAAGCACCAGACCACTCACTTATCATGGCGGCGATAGAAGAAGAAAGGCTTCTCAACTTGTAGGGTACCTCTACTCGTGCACAAAATTTCTCATACAATTCTCATTATGAAGAAGGTACATTTCCATAAAGTTTATTATGGCATGCTAGTTTTGGACACTTGAACTATGACATCCTCCACGTGTTGAAGAAAAATGGTGTTACAGGTTTGCCTACAATTCCTAGGAAACTTAAGCAATGTGATGCTTGCATTCTAGGAAAGCATAACAAACAATCTTTTCATGATTCACATTCCAGAGCACATAGAAAACTTGAACTCATTCATTCAGATTTATGTGGTCCAGTGCCCATTCCTTCTGCAAATGGAAATAAATATATGATGACATTAATTGATGACTACACCAGAATGTGTTGGGTTTATTTATTGAAGAACCAATCTGATGCTTTTCAAACATTCAAGAATTTTCATACATGGATTGAAAATGATGCACAATCTCATATTGGCTCTATTCACACTGATAATGGAAAATAATACACTTCAAATGAATTTGAAAACTATCTTCACCAACATGGGATCAAACATCAAACAACTGTGCCTTATAATCCCCAACAGAATGAAGTAGCTAAAAGAATGAATATGACAATATTAAATATGGTGCGCTCCATGATGTTTTTCAAAAATGTAAAATTGATGTTTTGGGTTGATGCAGTTCTATGTGCTATATATGTAAAGAATAGATGTCCATCTAATGCTATTCGAAACAAGACTCCTTATGAAATGTGGTATGGGAACATTCCTTCGGTAAAGCATCTCAGGGTCTTTGGTTCCACATGTTATGCCTTGATACCAAAGGTACATAGAAACAAACTTGGTGCAAGAAGTCGTAAGTGTATCTTCCTAGGGTATTCAAACACCTCCAAAGCATACCATCTCTTTGATGAAGTCAATAAAACATTTGTTGTGTCTAGGGATGTAATCTTTCTTGAATCATCCAAAATTGACAATGTTGTTTAGCGACAACTTGATTGCTTAGATAGATTCACAAATGCAAAATCATTTCGAGAATTTGATAATCATATTCCACATCTTGAAGGGGGGATTCCTATACTAGATCAACATGTGGAATCTTTTTCTGAAGCACTCTCTCCCCCACATGAAACTCCAACAACAGATGATACTTTGAGTGATGTGATTAATAGAATTGAGAGACTCAATCTTGATTCAGTCCCAACTCAATCAATGGAGCAGCCTGCACCATCTCATAAAGGTCCCCCAAAGTGGTTGACAAAGAAACTTGAAAGTGTTCATCCTAATGAGGTTGGAAAGACAAGAACTAGAAATTCAACCCAACAAAATGGAGATGATGTAGGTGACTCTAATTCACCTGTTGATATGGATGTTTCTTATGATTGTGAATTGAATAGTTTCTTATGATTGTGAATTGAATTTGTCTACAGATTTTGAACCAACTTCCTTCAAATAATATGCTTCAAATGATGAATGGAAAGAAGCAATGCAAAAGGAGTATGATGCCTTGATAAAGAATGACACTTGGAAGTTGGTTGATCCTCCATTGGGAACCAGACCAATTGGCTACAAGTGGGTCTACGAGAACAAGTATAAAGCTGATGGCTCACTTGACAAGCACAAAGATAGGCTTGTGGAAAAAGTTTTTTCACAAAAGGAAGGGGTCGATTATGAGGAGACCTTTTCCCCCACAGCAAAATGGGCTACCATCCGGACACTCTTTGCCCTAACAGCTCAAAACAATTGGAAAGTCCATCAAATGGATGTAAAAACTACTTTATTGAATGCATATCTAAAAGAGAATGTTTTTATGTCCCATCCTAAAGGATTTGTTGTAAAAGGACATGAACATAAAGTATGCAAACTTATGAAATCCTTGTATGGCCTCAAACAAGCACCGCGAGCCTGGTATGAAAAACTGTCTAAGCATCTTCTGAAACTCAATATCAAACATTATGATCTTGATGATGCAACTTTGTTTATCAAGAAGATTGGCAAAACAGTTGTATATCTTGTGGTATATGTAGATGATCTTTTGATGACCGGGAACAATGAAAGCTACATTACATCCATAAAGAAGGAATTGAGGAAAGGTTTTGAAATGACTGATTTGGGCTATGTTCATTACTATCTTGGTATTGAAGTAACTCAACATCCGAAGTCCATATTCCTTTCTCAAAAGAAGTACATTGGAGATTTGTTGAATAGATTTGGAAAAACTTAAAGCTCTCATCCATTGAAGGAAAAGAATTTGAGGATGCAACAAAGTATCGATAGCTTGTAGGAAGTCTCAACTACCTAACTACTAGTAGACCAGACATTTCATTTGTTGTTGGAATCCTCTCCAGGTTTATGTAAATGCCTTGTGAGGGATATTGGTCTGTTGCAAAAAGAGTTCTAAAGTACTTGAAGGGAACTCAAAACTTTGGAATCAAGTATACACAGGTGGGCGACTTCAGCTTGATTGAATACTCTGATTCAGACTTCGATGGAGACAAAGAAACTGGGGTATCTACTTCAGGTTATGCTATGAGTCTTGGATCAAGAGCTGTCTCCTGGAGATCACGTAAACAATCAGTTCCAGTAGATTCCACAAAAGAGGCAGAATATGTGGCAGCAGATGAGGCAAAAAAACAAATTGTGTGCTCAGGAAAATTATTGAAGATTTGCAGGTAAAAGAAGTACAATCAACTCCACTCATGATTGACAATACCTCAACAATAAAGTTGGCCAAGAACCCAAAGTTCCATGATCAAATGAAGCACATTAATACAAAATATCGTCTGATTCGACATCATGTTGAGGCCAAAACAATCCATCTTTGCCATTGTTCCACTAATGAGAAGATTGCAAACAACTTCACCAAAGCACTTGGAAGAGAAAAGCTTGAAAGATTCAGAACGATGCTTGGACTCACCAACATCCATTCAGATTAAGGGGGGAATGTTGACACCTAATAATATGGATTGGGTGAACAACTGTAATTAGTGTAAATAAATAATAGAGAAAATGGAGAGTCATCGGGAGATGAACTGAACAGTCACTCCCTCTTGTATATAATAATAAACAACCTAAATGAATAATACGATTACATTTGAGGAGTTACCTCCTGGTCTGACAAAAATGACCTCCATCAACATGAGGGAGACCACCCGACCAGGGCCCCAACTTAGACCCTTTTCTGTTGAAGATGGTGGTTCTAACTGGTTATGGGCCTAGTTACACCAATTCCTATGGCTAGCCTAAAGGTTATCCTAACCTAAACTAAGTGTTAAACTAACCTAATTATAATATGTTAATCCTAATTTGGAACTATGTTAGATGGATGTTAATGCTAATCTAATACTAATGTTATATTAGATGTTAATGTTTCAATAGCTTCTCTTGTGTTATACCTATGTGTTGGCTTAGGGGGTCCTAACCTTGTTACGGAGTTAGTTGCGCCAACCAACAAAACACTACACTATTGGCGCTTTCAGCAACAACCCGCGTAGTGTAGGCTACAGTCTCACCCGAAGAAGTATGGGGGGATTCAAGAACCAAGTTTCTGCATCCATATACTAGCGTGATGTCTTCCAATGCCTTGGATCTGCCTTCGTGCATATCGGTAAACTCTTAGGACATGTTACTGCAACTCTATTAAAAAAACCTTTAGACATTCACGAAGGTCCACGATCAATCGTTGCGGACCTTTAACAGTCAATTTACCTACTTACGCACATCAGAATTCAATCCTAATTTGGTGTTCGCGCAAATCTAATTAATCCATCATAAAACATAAGAGAAATTACCAGAAAATTTGTGGAAGTGCTTAAACATGCATTCCATACATTATTAAGACTTATTCAAGAGAATCATGTAGCATTCAATCAATATTTCATAAATCAATTCATTCATTAGCGGAATATAACATAAATAGACATGAACATAAATACTCAATAATTCTTCAAAAACTTGTCTTTGTTGATCTTAGTTCATAGATTATAGACTCAAACTTCCCTTCATACACATCTACAGGGGTTCGCTCACTTAGCTATGGACTCTACCTAGGCCTTCGTGCACTCAGTTGCGGAGCCTTTCTTTCTCTATCTAAGCTTAGGAAGAAGAGCCTTCTTGCCTTAACTCTGTTGGAAATAATACTGAGAGGGGGGAGTGAATCACTATTATCTAACTCTTTTTAATAAACCATCCAGATTTATACTTTAAATTATTCTTCTGAGATTGATAATTAACTTTTATGTCAATACCATATAATAATGATCAAGAACAGTGAAAAACAGATAGTCACACAAAGGAACGCCAGATATAAGGTGGAAACCCAATGTGGGTGAAAACCACCTGCTGCAATATGTCTCTATCTTCTTTCAAATAAAACTTCTTTTACAATGAATTTGTACTGGTGCAGTCATTTACCAGTACGCAGGCTGCAACCTGCAGAGAGCTACAACTCTCTCTCTCGTTCTCCAGTCTCTCCTGGAAGGGAGCTACAACCCCCTACTTCTTTTAAGGACCACGTTTCATTAATTTTTAGACTGGATCCAAGAAGATCAAATGATCATCAAGTATATGAGAATCAACTAATTTCCTTATACAACAAATCTTCAGAATCACCCAAGCACCAGATCAATATACATATAAGTATATTATGACAATTATCCACCCGATCTAGTCAACCATCAATACAGAGGCTAGTCATGCTGATATCAGAACTCAATATAGAGGATAAACATCATATTGCGCACCCAGAACCCTGTAGATTAGTCAAGGGAAGATAAAACAACTCTCTACCAGGGATCGCGACTTCACCAAAACATCTGTAAGTATCTGGGCCTGTGCTTCTTTCTGATATGCGGATATATGCGCCTGCACAGTCTTCTGCTTCTGCGGGTGTACGCATTGTATCACTCCTGCGAATAGATGATTTTCAGGCATCAAGCATACTCAGACTGTGCCGATGAGATCTCAACCAACTTCCCAACCGATCGCAAGTGTTTCGGAATTGTTCTTTCTTAAGATCTTCAATGTTCACCGATGTCTTGCCAAACGATCTCATTTCCTCTTATATAGTCAATCTCTTGTTAAAAAAATGAATCAAAACTGTAGATTACCAATACAGGGGATCCGAAAACCTGGGGCTCAATAGCTTGGACCGATCACTTAAACGATGACTTAAGTGATAAAACAGAGAAAAATGATGAAAAATGGTCCAAACGACTAAGAGGCGAACTTCAATATTAATACACCCGCAACTATAATGTATCGGGTCTGCTCCTTATCGCAATCGGCCCTTTCATATAACATAGCCAATTGCCGATGGCTGATCCGATGGATTGGATGCGATATGGTATTAACCAAGCTTTATATTCCTGTCGGGTCCGCATGCTTATCGCAATCGGCGCTTGTACATAACATAGCCAATTGCCGATGGCTGATCCGATGGATTGGATGCGATATGATATTAACCAAGCTTTATATTCCTATCAGGTCCGCATTCATATCACAATCGGAGGTTTGGGGTTGACAACCCTTTATACATCGCAATTACTACGGATGCGATATAACAATAAATCAAATTGAGATATGCCATCGGGTCCACATATAATATCGCAATCGGAGGTTTCAGCGATGGCACATAGCTGAACCACTGATTAGTGATGCGCTGATATACATATATGCCGATATATATATATATATATGTATATATATATATATATATATATATACATATATATGAACTTTTTTCCGATAGTGTGTTTGCCTTATATATGTTTTGGCCTCTGTTTGCCCTCCGAAAGTGTTAAACACATATAACTGTGTTTTTCTGCCGAAGGGGAAATGCATACATGTATAAGTCTTTCTGCCTTTGTTTGTTGTATAATGCATATGTACACGCCTTAGCCACCATTTGTGCTTCCGGTAGAGTTAAACACACAGATGCATGGTTTTTGGTCTCCGATAGTGTATTCCTTTGGCATTGATGCTCCGATAGCTGTGAATGCATATATATGGGTTTTAATCGCCCGATAACTCCCTATAGTGATAAAGCATGCATACATGGGTTTTGTAAGCCTGATAACTCCCGATAGTGTTAAAGCATGCATACATGGGTTTTGTAAGCCCGATAACTCCCGATAACTCTGTCTACGCTCCCGATGACTCTATCTATTGCTCCCGATGGCTCCTGATGGCTCCCGATAGGCTCCTATGGCTTGGTAGTGTCTTCCAAAGACCTCCTTGCATATGTGAATGCCTCTCTTACTCTGATAGGCTCCCGATAGTTGTGAATGCTCCTTTTCTTTGGCATATATATGTGACATAGCTCCTCTTGTCTCCTCTTGGCTCCGTCTTGCTCCGATATGCCCTGTTTTCTCTGTTTATCTCTTTTGTAGATTCATCTGATTGTATATAAGTGAGATTTTCTTCTATGAGTGGGTTGCCATCAAGTACAACACATGCATCATAATGCCAACAAACTCTTGCCCAAGACTCTTCAATCAACCCAATTCTCTATCTTGTTCCATCTAGTTACCTCTTCCTTTTTCTAAGACTCAACTATTTATAAATTTTTTCCATACAATGCCATGGTTCACGGACCATGGGTGAATCTCAAAAACCGACTCAAAACTTATCCAAAATAAGGGGATAATCCCCTTTGACTCCTATTCTCTGCATCCAAAAATCGCGGAGACTTTACATCATTTACAAAATTGTATGAAAATTTGGGTTATCTTAACCCCAAACTAACCTAGGGAACCCCATCCCAACAGGCCCCCAACACAAATATTGTGACTCACCCTCGAGTCACTATGTTGGTGTTGTGATCTTACTACAACGATCCCCAGCTCCACTTGGATCACTACAACTTCAACAACGCTCTGTACCACTGCCTGTTGAACCTCCTCGACCAATTACTCAATCCACCATATTTGGCCCGTTTCCACCAATACAGGAGGAAAAGGTTACTGAAGGCCCCTTTGGACCTATTAGAAATACCTAAGCTAGGTACTCAAAAGGAACAAACAACAAGCCATAGATCGAAAAATGGTTGAGAACATGATTCTGAGCATGATTCAGAGAAGGTCTCAGAACACGATTCTGAGCACACTTCAAAAGAGAAATCGAAACAGGGTTCTGAAAAAACTTCAGAGAAAAGATAGGCCCATAGTTTAGAGAAATCCTTTGAGCATGACTAAAAGCATGACTCAGAGAAAAGTTCACAGAAAATCCCAGAAAAGAGTCCTGAAAAGGACACTAAGAAGGAATCCAAAAAAACCTCAACAGAGAAAGAAGTGGATGTTTCCTTTAAAATACACACAAAGGAGACCCCCTTGAAAAACGAACTAGATGAGGCATGGCAACAATTTGATCAACAACTCAGAGGACATCAAGGGGAGAAAATTGTTGAGACAAAGAAAATACTTAACGCTCCCCAGAACACTGAACAAAGCTAGCTCATTGACAGAGATATTGACAAATTTGTTGCCACTAAAGAGATTAAAATCATCCCAGCCTTCCCCTAAACATAAATTATTCTAAAAGTAGAGTAAATTCCTCCTCTTAGTGTCTTTTATAGTCTAAAGCATCGGGATGTGGTAAAGCAATAGAGGAAAAAAAGGAAGATAGAACAGTCTTCGGTGTTAAGTCCTGACAATGAGCCAATGGATGTCATTTGGAAGGATACTACTATGGATCCTTCAAACAACTTGACCAAAATGTCACAATTTGTAGGTGCTTATGCATATGCCACTATTGATAAAGTGGTGAAGGTCAAACAACTAATAAGGAAGAAATATGAGAGGATACAACAATTGGAACAACATTTGGCTAAAGAAAAGCAAAATGTAAATCATCAAATGGAAGCACAAATGACAAACTATAGTAGAGCTTTGATCAATTAAAGCTCCAATATCAAGAAATGATAAGTTCCAAAGATGCTGAGATACAATAGTTGCAATTCTCTATAGAAAGACTGAAAGATAATCCTAAAATTGAGTATTTTTTCAAAGAAGCACTTGAACTAAATTCTTTGTTATCGAAGCAACATGAAACATTTTGTCAGAGGCTATCAGTCACCAATTTGATGTGAAAGGAAAGTGATTCAATGATGAATCAAGTATCTGATATGAGGGTCACTATTAATGAGATTGATGAGAAATTTTCATGATACACTTCATGGCAATACACTCTAGAAGGAAGGGTAGCATATCTCCCCAGGATAGAGGAATATCACAAAGATATCTTCTTCACATATTGGGATATCTAGCTAAAACAGGTAGAAATGGAAGTCACAAGAGCAACTGATTTTGCAACCAACACCATTGAGACCATCAATGATAATTTTCACAATGCCAATCTAATACAAGAATGCTTACCTAGGAGTCTTCCTAATATCAAAGACTTAGAAACAAAATGGCAAGAAACTTCTACAACAAAAGAAGAAGTGATCAACTAGCTTACAAAACTAGATTGGGAAGTGTATTGGAGGTATCTGGTAAAGCCATATAGTCAATGGCTAGTACTATGCTACCTAGTTGTCTCATCCATGCACATGTTTCCTTCCCTTTCATATGCAGTGTACATAGGCCAGATGTGCACAAGGATGAAATAGCTTCCTGAACTCAAGATGATGATGGATATATATCAGCTCAGACAACAAATGAAAGAGTAGATACCATTGCATGCTAGAACTAGTCATTTTAATAATTTGTCTTTTATGTAATTATATCACCTACTTTAAGGAGAGTTGTTTAAACCTCCGTAGAATTTCATGCAATGCCTATTTTTGTACTTATATTTTATTATTTAAACCCTTTCATGTATTTTAAAAAATGGTCCAGAATTTTATAATGAAACTCTTTATTTTCTTGCACTTTTGTACTTTAAAGTTTCTCTTGTTAGAATCCTTGGATCAGAGTCTTGAACTTTTGTTGGAGAAGGCTTACAGAAGCTTGCACTTTTGTAGTTTTGCAAACCATCTTAAGAAGACATACTGGATTGGAGCTACTTATTTTAAGAGCAGACTGATATGCATCAACTACTTTTATCTTTGTGTATTTATTTGTTCTTGAATTAATAACCATTTTTATTATACGGTTTATCACATGTATCTTTTTACATATAGTGTTGTATCCATTCACTTTTGAACATACTAGGACTATTATTTTTTTAATACATTGATGAGAAATTGCTCAAATGATATTTGATGCGATATATGTTTTATAAATTATTTTGATTAACTATTTAATCAAAATAATTATTTCAAAGGTTTTTTATTTCTATTAGTATCTGGTTAATCTTCATTATCAAGTACTAAGGATCATCATTTTAGATCGCACAAATATAAGTAAATATTCTCAAGTAATACATTTAGATAGGTTATATATGTGTGTGTGTGTGTGTGTGTGTTTTAGTTGAAAAACCACCCCATCTATCACTTAGTTTTAGAATCAAACACCATATCCATCCTATCACATTTTGATTGGGAAACTGGTCCCATATTATCCAGCCGATGCCACTAACCTAAATGAAAAAGGGACAATACTCAAGTCCCAGACTGGGTGTTTTTTCCCTATGTTGTTGCAGCGATTTTCGAGGCTTCAACAGGAGGTAAATAGGGATGTTACTTCAGATATTGAGAAAATAAAATCAGCAATGCTTCTCTCATTTTGAATCACTTTATAGTGAATTGAGTGCTTGTTAGGTCCCTATAATACTAGTTGATCTGAAAATGAAACTTTGATCATCCTTTGACACTTTGCAAGTCTGATAAACTTGGGTCTTTAAAGGTAAAATTATTTTTGCAGCCTCTTCAAAGATGAGTGGTTAATTTTTCACATGGATTTAAAAATGAAACAAATTCATATGCAACTCAACATCATAAACATGCAAAGAAGAAACAAGAAAGTGATAGTGGAGTTCACCCCTCCTAGACTATGCCTTCGAACCCTGCTCCAATGTCTAGGTCGCTTTATTGATCTTAACAACAACTGAGCACATTAAAAATTGTTGACTCTGGAGTGGCATTGTTTCTCCTACAAAGAAACATTCTTTTACAAAGAAATCTCACTCAAAAATATGACTCCCTACATCAAGTCATGATGGTGCAAATAGAAAAGGACTATCTCACAATATGTCCTTGTTCTCCACTTGAAACAAATAAAAAAACATAAACATACAACTACTTCATAATGAAGTATTGAAAATCTTTTCCTATAAGCACTTTGAGAAAAGTTTGAAAATGTCTACTCTATTGAAGTAACAATTGTTTTAGATACATATGGAAAGCTTCAAAACCCATGTTGTTAGGCCCGTATACTACTAGTGTAACCCATTATTGTTATTAGTACAACTCCCTTATTATATTGTTGTTCCATGTATTCCCCATATTGTTATTATTGTGCCCTTCCATTATTATTTTTATGTTGGCTCTGATTATATTGACCCCTTAGACTCCTATATATAGAAAGGAGGTCTTGTCATTTGTATCATCTAAGAATTATTCATGTGTGTAATGTAAAGGAGTTTTCCCCCTTGAAGAGGCTTATTTCTAAGGCTTTGATCTATGTTTTCTATCTTTTTATGAGCTGGTTTCATAACATTTGGTATCAAAACTGTGGATTCTAGGGTTTCTTTGTGCCAAACAGGTCATTGTGGAATTTTCGCTATAACGTTTTCGTTACGAAGTTTCAGAATCTACAAAAAAACCCATTTGAGAAGAAATCAGTTTGATCCTTGCATCCAAATTTAAGCTCTTTTCGCGCTATATTCTCGGAGATATGATCTGAGGAAGTTAAGGTTTTTTGCAAGCTCCATAATTTCATATAAAATAGGTCATCCTAGAATTTTCGTTATCACTTTCTCTACGAAGTTTTAGAAGCTAAAAAAAAAACACATTTGAGATGAAATCGGTCTAAACCTTGGCTCTGAATTTCAGATATTGTCTCGCTATAGTTTCAGAGATATAATCTGAGGAAGTTAGGGTTTTTGCAGACCCCCGAATTACATTCCAAATTGGTCACCTTGGGAAAATCGTCATAACTTTTGTTCTGAGAATTAGATTTAAATTTCATAAGAAGTTATAGAAAGAGGATGAATTATGGTTGTGTGGATGCCATTTTCAGAACCTAAGGCTGACACAGTGACCTGCGGCATGTCGTAGAAGTTCGCTCTGCTAAGCAAGTCTATAGTCAGGTCGTCGTGGGAGATTTGGTATAACTCTTACATGGAGAATCCAATGTTGATCAGACTTGTGGGTTTATAAAGAGGACTCAAAGGGATATTACATACCAAAATTTCAGAACTTAAAGATTTGAAAGTACAGATTTACAGTTGTTTCAAAATCGAGCTCCTAAAATCAAGAAAAAATGAGATGAGGAAGTTTGATGGCAAGGATCTGGTAAATTGGATACTACAGATGGAGAAATATTTTGATCTACATGGTGTACCACTGTTACAAAATGTATATGTTGCATCTTCATATTTAGAACAAGATCAATTTTTATGGTATAAAGGGCTTTGTTCTCATAAACCACTTGTTATGTGGTCAATTTTCACGGAGGAAATTATAGCACATTATGATGATACAAAGAGAAACACCACAACAATTAGAAGAAAAAATAGAAAAATGGCTTTGTTACAAAGTGGAAAGAAAAATTATGGCAACAATGAAGTCTACCTCTAACAACTATAAATATGGAAGTGTTGTTTCTCCTAGCCTTCCACAACCTACAAGGGTTACACCACAACAATTGGAAGAAAAAAGAGAAAAGGGGCTTTGTTACAATTGTGATAAAAAATGCACTAAAGTTCATAAGTGTGGTGAGAAGAAATTATTTTGCATAAAGTATGAAGAGGAGAGAAAAGGATCAAGAAACATCAAAAGAAGAGGATATATGCCAAGAGCCAACCCCAGAGAAAGAAGAAATGAATCTAACCATATCTTGTAAAGAATTGGCAATAATTACCACTCCTCAAACTCTCAAGATAGAAGGACATATCAAGGAGAAAAAGGTTCAAGAAGTGAAAGATCACATCAAGAAAGAAGAAATGAATCTAGCCATATCTTGTAATGCATTGGCTGGAATTACCACTCCTAAAACTATCAATATAGAAGGACATATCAAGAAGAAAAATGTTCAAGAAGTGAAAGATCACATCGAGCATCAAGAAATGAATCCGACCATATCTTGTAAAGCATTGGAAGAAATTACCACTCCTCAAACTCTCAAGATAGAAGGACATATCAAGAAGAAAAAGGTTCAAGCAGTGGAAGATCACATCAAGCATCAACAACAAGTTCTCCAACTTTTAAAGGATAATGCCACTTTGGTGCAGAATCAAATGAAACAACAGGTAGATCAACATCGCAGTGAAAAAAGTGTTGATGTAGGTGATTGGGTATTTTTACGGCTACATCTCAAGCAAGCTATTTATGAGAAGGAAATGTTGGCAATACTACATGCACTTAAGAAATGGCGACCTTACCCTATGGGAAGCCACTTCAAGGTAAAAATGGATCATGATAGTCTTAAATACTTTTTAGAAAAAATATTATCTTTAGAAGAACAAAAAAAAGGGGTCAATATAATCAGAGTCGACATAAAAATAATAATGTAAGGCCATAATAATAACAATAGTGGGCTTCTATGGGGCACAATAATCACAATATGGGGACTATATGGGTACAACAATATAATAAGGGAGTTGTATTAATAACAATAATGGGTTACACTAGTAGTATACGAGACTAACATGCCCCTCCTTCAAAAAGTGTTGTCCTCAACGCTTGAGTAGTTCTTGATGCTTTTGTATAGAATTCTTGTCCTCCCATGTGGAATCTTCAGAGGGTAAGCTCTTCCACTTGATGAGATACTCTGAAATTTATTGATTTCATAGCTGTCAGGTTCTTTTTTCTGTGACTGCTCCAGGTTCCAATATGATTTTTCCTTCCTCTTCAAGTTCTGGCACTATTGTTTGCATTCAGATATTCTGCAACTTTTGAATGAGTGGCCACACTTCTTTGTCCTTCTTCCATTCATCCCTTGCTTCATTTATCCAACATGGTTGGATAATAGAAATAGCACAAAACAATGCTTCCACATTCTCATCCTTTCTTGAGAGTGCATCTGCAACAAAAATTTCCTTCCCTTTTCTGTAGATGATGTCAAAGTCATAACCCAACATATTTGTGACCCATTTTTTTTGTTCTTCTAAAGATAATATTTTTTCTAAAAAGTATTTAAGACTATCATGATCCATTTTTACCTTGAAGTGGCTTCCCATAGGGTAAG
>Ga0115842_100359_pt2 | contig 17511 bp, 17 predicted proteins | sample InSIn2SAF170_2_FD_83856 | JGI IMG/M metagenome (GOLD analysis project Ga0115842, IMG submission 83856)
CACTACGTACTTACTTATTCCATTTACCTACTTATCTTCGTATGTATTTACGCACTTAGCACATCCATTCCCAAAACCCTTTTTTCCCTATACTTCCCTCCCTCCTTCTTACAACTCAACGACTCCCGCGCCTCTCTCCAATACCGAGTCTTCGTCATCTTCCAGGCCACAGTCGTACCAGCTCTAATTCTCGCCCAGATGTCACCCCAATCTCGGTCACCAATTCGTGGTGCAATACCTGCACCGATAGCGTCTAGCATCCATTCTGCTGGATTCACATCTTCAGGACAATAGGCACCATTTTTGGCAAAGTAATCCAAAATAACAACTGCGTCCTTTCCGACGTCTCCAAAGTATACACATTCGCCTCCTCTCTGCAGAAGTAATAACCGATCAAAGTTTTCAAAGAGAGCACTGTTCGGTTGATGGATAGTGCATAGAATTGCTTGACCTGCTGCTGCGAGCTTTCGCAGAAATCGTACAATATTGAAGGCGGACTGTGAATCAAGACCTGATGTTGGTTCGTCGAGGAAGAGAAGTAGTTCAGGCTTTGCGGCGAGTTCTACACCTATCGTGATTCTCTTTCTCTCCTCTGTCTGCAGACCGCTTTCTGGAGTACCAATGATCGCATCAGCAAGATTTTCAAGTTCTAGCAGTGAGAGGACTTCCTCAACGTAAGCGTATTTCTGCTCACGGGGAACCTCATATGGCTGCCTTAAGTCAGCACTGAAACGTAAAGCTTCTCGAACAGTGGCTGTCGAGGTATGAACATCGAGCTGTTCTGCATAACTTGTCCCTCTTTGGAAGGCAATGCCAGGTTTGGTGCCGTCGATGAGCATATCTCCAGAGATGACACCCACATTCTTCCGAGCTGCGAGTACATCTAACAAAGTGGTCTTACCTGCGCCTGAAGCGCCCATCAGAGCAGTTAGTTGTCCAGGTCGAACATAGCCAAACACTTCGTTCAAAAGACGCTTTTGACCACCAGCAACTGGCACATCGTAGTTGAGTCCTTCCCACGTGAGAACAGCTTTCGAGGCGATTTGGAGTTCAGCCGAATCATCGCCGCCCTAACACCAAGCTCCTTCATCTCAAGTCTAGTCAACCCCTTCATGATCGTCATCTTCGCCCTCTTCTGCGGCGTCGCGATTCCAAAACCACAAATCCCACGCTTCTGGCGCGCTTGGCTCTATGAACTCAACCCCGTCACCCGTCTCGTCTCAGGAATGATCACAACTGAACTAGCTGGACGAACCGTCGTTTGCACACCATCGGAGTTCAATTCGTTCCCTGCACCGTCCGGCACGACGTGCGGCGAGTACATGAGCGCGTTCTTTGCCGCGGGTGGTACAGGCTATATTCAAGATCCTAGCTCGACTACGACGTGTAATTACTGCGCTTACCAGACAGGCGAGCAATTCTATCGGCCTTTCCAGCTGTCGTTTGATGAACGGTGGCGAGATCTGGGGATATTGACGGCGTTTATTGGGAGTAATCTGATCCTGTTGTTTTTGGGGAGTCGCTATCTTAACTTCAATCGACGTTAGACTCGGACTATTCCCGTTGGTAGAAGTTCCACAAAGGACGGGGGAAGAATCCATATACTCGAGCGCAGCGTTGACGTGTATGGGCAACAGTACACAGCATATAGCAGCTTATGTATGTACGTACCTTATGTACAGAGCTCAGATTTCAAGGTCATCACAGCTTCGTATCATTCTCTACATAGGTACGTATTGAACGTGCAGTCGAGCATTCCCTCCCTACATAGTATTGTACGCACCATTGTATACCATCCCTACGTACGTACCCACGTAAGCATCGATGATTCTGAGAATAGTAGACGGAAGTGAACTAAATACAGACCGTTACTTCGTTACTTACGTACAGTACATGGGACTTACTTACGTACCTGCTTTACGTATAAGTACTTGTGTGTGTATACAAAGTGTCTAGGATGAGTTACATACGTATAGTCTCTAGGTGAAAGGAGATGGAGTGTAAGTTCCTGTGTGGTGCGTACATGTGTATGTATGGATGCACGTTGGTAAGTACTTGGGTGAGTAAGGTAAAGGAGGGTTGTGGAAGGGAATGGGATGGGATGGGATTCGTGTAGTGCAGTGCAGTGGTGGATGTTTTTTATAAGCTGTAAGGAAGGAGGGAGGGAAGTATAGGGAAAAAAGGGTTTTGGGAATGGATGTGCTAAGTGCGTAAATACATACGAAGATAAGTAGGTAAATGGAATAAGTAAGTACGTAGTGTATGTATTAAGCTAGTATGTACTCCCAGTAAGTAAGTAGGAGGTTAAAAAGGAGTGTTGAATATATGAACGAGAGCAAACTCACACTGATGAAGAACCATATAAACACAATGCAAAGAGAAGTAGAGGCGCTCGCTTTCTATCCCTCAAAGACAACCAACCAGTAAAAATAGGTATCAATGCTGACACAGATAACCACCTGCACCTTTTCCACCGTATTACCTAGTTAACTTCGATCAACCCAGGACCAGCAATAGTAACTTCCACCACATCCGCCACACTCGTGAATGGACCTCCACAACTGACCAGCGCAGCAATCGTGAAACCATCCAACACATTCTCGGTAAATGGGAAATTAGCCTTAAACGTCGCAACACCATTACTAACACTGGCGTTCTGCACAGTCTCGACAATAGGTGTGTTCTGGCCGTTGATCAGGACGATGCTGAGGCCCGATGGAGGCATGGCTTTGTCGACGGGGACGCTGAAGGTGATGAGTTGGTCTGTTGGGGCAATGGGGGTGGTGAGGACGTTCAAGGGTTGGAAGATGGGGAGGTCGATTTCGTTGATGTTGGGGCAGGAGTTGGGTACGACGAAGTTTTGGTTTAGGGCTGAGAAGGCGAATTCGCGGGTTGCGCGGGTGAGGAAGGGTTTTGAGGAGGGGATTAGGTTGTTAAAGTTACGGTAGAAACCGTTTTGTTCGCCCTGAGTTTTATGTTAGTGTTGTGTTGTTTAGGGAAAGGATTGGTTAGGGTATATTCACCTCTTGGCCTATCACGCTGCCGATGATGGGGACTACTCCGGCGTCCCCGTTCTGAGCGAGATGCAGTTGGACGTCTTGAAGAACGCCGAGGACGAGGTCTGTGAATGTGGCTGCTAGAGTGAAAGCGTCCTTTAGGTTGGTTGTGGGGAACTTGTATTGGCAGGGCTGAATGGGGTCTTTGCCATTGGCTTTGAGGATGGCATTGGCGTTATCGGCATGAAGTTCTTCTTGAGCCTGAACAGCTACTAAGGTGTTGATCACCTGTTGTCTCTGAGTTTGGTCCTGGATGGTGAAACCATCGACGTTGTTGGTGACATTGAAGAGGAGATCTGTGAAGAAGGCAACCTCGAAGATTTCGTTGAAGGCGATCAGCTGAAAGCTGAGCAGATCATCTTCGGTCAGAGTTGGTGCACCTCCATTAGGCTCTGTGCCGTGAGCAAGGACGTTGACCTGCTGCTTGGCTGAATCACTGAGGTTGGGAAAGCCGTTTGATAGTGGAAAGCTGAATGGGTTGCCTGATTGGAGAACGCCTGCACTTGATGCTGTTGAGCTAGCCGTGGCCATGGGTGCTGCAGCTGCGAGTCCGGCGAGCATGGCGGCGCCAAGTAGTAGACGTGATGCAGTCATTATGATTATAGTATGCTGTAGTGTTTGCAAAGAATGTGTGGTAACAGTTGAAGAAATGGAAGTGTAGTGAGCACTCCATAATGTGGCTGCTTCAAGTTGGTCTTATACGAGTTCTTGAGGTATGTTCAGCAAGATTAGAGTCTGTGCTCAGGATTTGCTTACCGTCGATCATCCACAGGATTATGGAAACGAACCGATTCACCGAGGGTAAGGTGCTACATCAGGTAGGTACTCAGCCCGGAGTGGTACATTGCCCACTCCACAGGGAACGGCCTGTAGTTCAAGATTTAGCATTCACAGGTTGTTTCCCCAGCCACGGGTCCGTCTCCGCATACCGAGCTTCAAGCTCGTGCCTCAAATGGCATCACCAGTGTTGTCATGGAGGATGGAGGAAGTGCACAGATGCCAAATACAAAATAAGCTTCATCAAGCATGGCACTAATGTTGGCGAACATATCAAATTCGGTGGTGGCTCATCCGTCCAAGAAAAGGCCCGGGAGGCCTAAGGAACTTGGCAACCTTACCATTAGCGTCAGGCACACCGGTCCATTAAATTGGATGGCATAAGCATTAAGCTCCATAACAACTGGAATCAACGGTAAAGACCTTCAGCGCGCATCTGTAAGAAAGTGTTTTCACCAGAAATTACATGTCCGAAGAGCCGAGTACAACTCGGTCAGTTGCAGACACCATCGATGTCTTCAACAACAAGTTTGGAAAGTGTGTGACCTACTGTACTGTAGCTGTAGCTGTAACACGGCCGTCTGTGGCAGTGCGGGCAGTGCTACCATTAGCAAGCACTCGAAATAAAACGGGCGCTATTCGTAGTGGGGACTAGATTCGACCCTCCACATGCGCACGGGTACCTAGGTACCTAGATAGCAACATACTGTAATCACGAGTATCAACGCTTGACGAACCAAGCTAAGGATTGGTAAACAGGCGTCCAGAACTGATGTTCGTCGATCGAAGACCTTATTCCGTCGCTTAGCTCTTCCCTTGGGATCCTGGCTGTCAATAGTGTGGAAGCTTGAATGTGCGGTCGTAAAATCCCTGGGCCACGAGGATCTAGTTGCGGTGCCTAATTGCACGTGGTATATGTAAGAAGTGGAAGGATCGCAATACGTACGTAGGAAAATGGGTTGAAATTTGTGTACAATACTAAGGTAGTTGTGCGCACTTGCTGTGTCAAGCCCGCCGATGGACACCTCTGTGCGAGATCACGGATCAGCCAACCTGTGCAGACAGAGGGCCATGCTGTCCTACTACGGGGTACTCAATTGCAACAACTACCGAACTTGTGTTTGAGAATAGGTAAGTATACGGCTGCACGGTTGCACGAAGCAGGAGACCAAAGATGTTCTATACATATGTTCATTCAGTACACTAGTAAACATCTATGAGAAACCCCGTACGTACACGTACATGTCCATCTGTGAGCAAAGTCACTGTTCGAAAGCATAGGTGCATTACATAATTAGGAAAGTGCCCGGGTGCTTGTCTGCTCAAAAGGCCGGTTTCATGGCGCCCTCCGCAGTCGTTACCATTCCTTTGTTGCACATCGAAATGCGCATCAATACTGCCTCTTTCGCTGCTTCTACTGCGATGACTGGTCATCACTGGTAGTGGTGGTAGTGGCTAGAGCTGCTGCAACGTCGGCAGAGTCCTCGGCAGCACTGGCATCATCAGCGGACGGCGTGGAAGGCCTGTATTGTGCCCAGCCACCATCATCAACACCCATGCGAATGTAGTCAAGATCAAGTAGAGGAACCGTTGGCTGGGGGTCGAGGTTGCCTTCTGTGCCTGCAAGGGATGACTCCTCATCCGCCGAACTTTGTCGCTTGTCGAATGCAAGTGGCGGGCAGTAGAAGTCGAACCAGAGCAAATTGTCTCCAGCCATACTGTCGGGAACAGTGAAGAAGCCACCTGCTGCCGCCCAACCATCGGTCGCGTCGGTAAGATCCGCGATACCAGGGCCAATCACCAAAATGCCACTAACGAACACATTGAGCGTACATTGATCGTTGTTGAGAGCATATGTTGGCACTCGGTATTTGTACGACATCCAGTACGGTCCGGCATCAAGTGTAACGGTTTGACCCAGTCCAGCATCGTCAGCACCATCGACAGGTGACAATCGGACGTAGGTGTTACCATCGTAAGCCGGTTCGTTGGGAGTGTAAAGCCCATCGTTGTGTGGATAAGCTCCCTCATAGCCTGCATCTTGTCGTCGAACTTTCCTTTGTGTCGTCGTAGTAGCGGTCGCAGTTGCAGCTGCACTCGCGTATGGATCCGTACCGTTTGAAGTACCAGACTCTGTACCAGTGCTGTTTACCGAGGCGACATATGCTGCGGCGGCAGCACTCAATTCCGTAGTGGAGTTACCGCTTGGTCCCCAGTACAAAACAGCACCGTCATAGTTGAGATCCCAGCCTTCATCGTAGCATTCGAACGACGGGTTCGTCATCAGCTGCGATGGAGCTGTGGGATCACAAACGTTGACAGTGAAGGTGCTTGTGGCAGTGAGGGTGTCGGTAGTGGCAGGCACGGTCGTTGCAGGCACTGTGATATAGACAGTTGTGTAGGCGGTATCAGTGGTAGTGGCTGTAACGGTGGCAGCCGTGGTCGCTTGACTGGCCTTCCAGCTGCAAGCAGTTGAGAGTGTATCATCACTGAAAGACTGGAGAGCCGCTGGCGTAGTCACTGCCGCAACCGCTGTTTGTCGTTTGCGCAATCTCTGATTCGCTGTCTGATCATCAGCGGTGATGGTTATCGTAGCTGTGACACTGGTCAAGGTCTGTGTTGTGCCTGAGGTGAGTGTACCGGAGGTGATCGTACTGTCGATCTCCACGGTTGTCGTGACGGCCACAGTTGTTGTGACATCAGGAACAGCGGTGTATCCAAGCAGAGTCGAGCAGAAATCTTCCAATGTGGAAGTCTTGATTACAGCCGCAGCAGCAAAGGCAGATGTGATTCTGCAATCATAACCGGTGGTATTCCAGCCAGCGACACTAGAAGAGTTAAAGCCGTACTGCGTCATGTTGTAGGCTTCCCAGTCGGTGACATTACAGCTGGTTGCGTTCGTCAATGATGATGCATTGAAGCCTGCACTAGTGTAGTTGGAGAGAATGGCACTCAGATTGAAGCCTGAACCAGTACTGTTGAACATCGAACCAGTGTAGTTGTAGGCTGATCCTGAACTATTGTAGCTTGCGAAACCTGTAGTATTGTAGGCCGATGTGGTACTGTTGGAAGTTGTGACTGTGGTATTGGCAGCTTGCGTTGTAGTTGACACGAAAGATGTCGTCGTCGTCGAGTCGTCGCCCTGCGTAGTGCTTGAAGTGATTGCCGGCGTGGTAGTGGAGCTTGACGTAGAGGTAGTCACGGTGGTCGAAGTACTGGTAGTGCTAGAATTAGTAGTGGTGCTGGAACTAGTGGTGCTGGAACTGGTGCTGGAGCTGTCTGTTGTGCTTGACGATGTCGAATCGCTTGTCGTAGTACCACTTGCTGTCGATGTCGTCGACGAGCTAGTGGTCTGGTCAGTCACACTCGTAGTAGTTGTGCTAGTAGTTGTGCTAGAAGATTGAGATGCAGCTGCATCCGAACCAACAGCTGAAGCAGTGGCTGGTGTACAAACACCCTCGTCTGGATAAGCGTTCATAACCGCGATCAGGTCACCATTAGCACCAGTACAGAAGCCAGCACCACCATCAAGGCTGAATGCTGAACTTTGGAATGTGAGACCGCCATTAGTGACCGACCATTGCGTGCAGGTCACGGAACCCGTATCGCATGAATCGAGGTCGAAGATCTCAAAATGTGCGTAACCATCTGGTGTTGATGAGCCATCCACACCCATGTAACCTCCATTAGCGAGAAGATATCCACCGTCAGCGAAAGCGAATGATGCAGCTAGAGTGATATCTGTGGTGGTTTGGACATCAGTTCCGACAACTGTTAGATAGAGGTCACCATCATCACGTTTCGTTTTGGACATGTAAGTACGGCCATGAGACAACGAGATGAAGAAAGGAGAGCTGGCTATAGAAGGGATGCTAAAACTGTAGCCAGTAGTTGTGCTCGTCACAGATGTGGTGGTTGTAGTAGTGGTCGATTGCGCACTTGAGTCATCAACTGATGTGGTTGTCAAGCTGGTCGTAGTTATAGCATTGCCATAAGACGTGTCACTCGTGGTGGATGTAGTGGTAGGCGCAGCAGCGTCTGCATCCACTGTAGAAGTTGTAGTGCTGTTCGATCCTGCGTAGGCCAAACTGGTCGAACTGGTAGTACCTGCGGTGGTAGTGGTCGTTGCACCATACGCAAACCCAGAGGGGCCTGTGAAACCTTGGTGTCCCGTGAAACCAGAGAATTGAAAACCCCCTGTGGTTGTGTAGGAATCATGAGCACCATCAACAGCTGTTGTAGTACTAGCGGTCCCTGCTCCGTGGTTATCGGAGTCACCGTCGGCAGTGGTAGTTGAGCTCGAGGTGGCGCTACTAGTGCTCTGCGAGTCTTGTCCATACGCAGTGGTTGTGGTCGAGGAAGCGCTAGCCGAGGTTGTAGTTGTCGTTGAGTCAGTGTTGACAGCAGCAAATCCAGAGGTGGTGGCGGTGGCGGTGGTGGTGGTGATACTAGATGTGCTTGTAGCTTGGACATCGATCTGGGTTGTCGTCGTCGAAGTCGTGGAACCACTTGCAGATGTGGATGCTGTGGTAGAGGAAGAGCCAGGTACGTTTGGATCAACAGATGTGGAGGTAGTTGTGGAAGAAATGCTTGAGCTAGTAGATCCCGTGGACGTAGAGGTGGAAGTTGAACTGTTAATGTTCGATCCGGCAGACGTTGATGTTGTACTGGACGAGGTACCAGCACTCTCCACACTGGTGGTTGTAGCAGTTGTTGTGGAGGAAATGCTGGCCGTGCTTGAACCTGTACACGTGGAGGTTCCTGTGGAGGTAGAAGTCGTAGAGGACGCACTGGAGGTACTTGAACTACCAGAGCCAGTTGTGGTAGAAGAACTTGAACTGTGGGAGTTGGTATCAGATACAGGGCCAAATGCTGGTGTAACAGTTTGGCAGCCTGATGGTGTCTCATTAACCACGAGCTCGTTGCCTTGTAGGATACAGTATGAACTGACACCTTGCACGGCCGATACTTCACCACTGGAAACAGTTACGATGACAGGGACGCTAGGCTTAGTGTCTTGAAGCTGGATGCGGGGTGAAGCTCCATCCTCAATGGCGATATATTGACCGCCCGACATTAGTGATCCATCTGTGTCAAGCGAGCATGATGCCGCACTAGAAATGGAGCTGACTAGGTAACTTTGGCTTGAGGCATCGAAAGCTAAATATTCGATTGTTCGTTTGACGACTTGGTTGTTAGCTACATTGAACGTCATGTAGAATGATCCAAATGTTGAGCCCGGGAATGAGCTTGACCTAGTCGTGGTAGCGTTTGAGTAGTAAGGATTGCCATTGAACGGACCACGGGTCGTTGTCGTGCTCGCACCATCATACTGCGAAGAACTGGATGTAGTGAAAAAGTTGTTTCTCTCCGATGTAGTGGTAGTGGAGGTGGTGGTAGTTCCTGATGTTTCGGCTGTGCTAGTGGTGGTAGTGCTTCCTGAAGAGCCAGTCGAACTAGACGTCTGCGAAGATGAACTAGTGCTGGACGTGGCTGACGACTGAGAGGTAGTACTGCTCCCAGATGTGGTTGAGCTGATGTTAGTAGTAGAACCTGTGCCGGTGGTAGAACGGGTGCTGGTAGTGGAGCCAGTGCCGCTGGTGGAGCTGGAACTGGAGGTAGAGCCAGTGCTAGTGCTGGTAGACGATGTTCTAGGACCATTGGGTCGAGATGACGAACCTGAGGTACTAGACGTTGGTCGAGCTGTCCCAGTCGAGCCACTGGAAGAGCTAGTCGATTGCCAGTCAAACCATGAGTTTGATCTCGAACCATTGTCGTTGTCACCGTTGTTCACTGCACAACCGAAACTGTTCGAAATGGTAGCATTGGTCATGCCTGAGATCTTGCCCGAGTTGGTGTAGGACGCATCTGGGATACTCTGGGAGTAGATATCGCAGTATTGACCTTGTGCAACCCCGTTCTCGAAAACGTTGTATGTGTTGAAGAAGCTTCCTTTCTGTGCCGTGGTCTCGCTGGCACATCTCGAAGTATCGAAGTCACCGGAAGGGAAGATCTTCGAGCCAATTAGAGCGCTAGATGCGTCTGACCCAGAAGCAATAACGTTGCCGTACCACTTCGGTGCACTAAAGCCACTTGGGGGGACAACATTGTTCGATGTGTATGTGTTGCAACCAGCGATGTTATTGCTGAAGTTGCTGTTTCCACCGTTCGAGGAGACCACACCACCCCAGAAAGAGCACTTCACTTGAGAGTTCCCAGCATTATCCTGTTCGAAATCTAACACCCATTAGCAGGCATGCCAACTACACACCAATTATACTGACAGATTTGAAATGTCGAGCATTCTGTCATTGAGTCGCAAAGACCAGCACAAACACTGTTATCGTAGGTATCAATATCGACAAAACCCAAGCATCCGTCACCACCTGTCCATGACTGAGTATTGGTAGCAGTGTTCACGTAGCCCTGCGGTGTCGTAGCTTTATTGGCAGAAGAGGTAACCGAGTCGCTAGTGGCGAAGATGGAAGCTGTACTGCTCAAGCAGGAGCAGGTGTCTCGTTGGTAAAGGCTTTTCGCCGAGACAGCAGCAAAAGAAGAAGAAAGCGCAAGAACAGAAATGAGTGGCAGCATGTTGCCGGTTGCAACAGCTATGGTAAAGAACGACTATTGGATAAAAGAATGGACGCGTTGGTTAAGCACCACGCATGAGACGATGTGAAGAAAGAAGAAGGGACGAGTTGCAGCAGAGAAGAAGGACTACCTGAAGGATATGTTGCTAAGCATGATGGCTTCTGAGGCTTCTCATCTAGCTCTCGAAGCAGGAGCAAGCTGGGGCGTGTCGACGCCATGCAGGAGTAGATGAAGATACTGGCGTGAACATAGTAGCCACAAGGGAGTTAGCATGAGGCTGAGGTGGATTGAGATAGCCGATAGGATTGCATTCGATCGCTCGAGATGGCATTAGCAAGCTCTAGACAAGCTCGGTGGGCTATGATCTAGAGCGCCACGAGGCAAGCCATGGTGAATTGTGATCAGAGTTGATGCCGTTGTGGTATAAGAAAGCTCGTAAAACGGTAAGGGGAAGTGCCTAATCCAGATGCACTAATAAAGTTTCACCCCCTAGTGGAAATTTGCCGGGCGTTTCTCGAGTTGCCAGTACCTCCGACATCCGTGCGGTACTGTAGAGGCGCGGAATATTTTGAGTAACAGGTCATAAGCTTGTGTTGTTCGAGAACTGACGCAGTTCACATCCTTCTCATGATTGACATATAACGACGAGAACCATAATCTGAACATTCGGATTGTGCTGGCGTAAAAGAGCTGAGAGGAGAATGTTAAACTGATCGACGGGAGGCCAAGACTTCGGCGCACGTGTTGTGGCGTCCTGATAGATTGTCTGGACGGAATTACTCGAACTCCAAAAGACTCCCGCCGTTCCCTTACTGCAATACAGAGTATCAGGCTCCCTTGTTACTGTATTGCCTGCACCACGAATAATTCGTTACCTATGGAGTTTGTCATTGCGGATATCTCTTCCTCTCCAAGGATGCATGTCAGCACAAGTACACAAATGAACCATCGCAGTGTCCACCGAGCCTTGTGCAAGGGCTAATGGAGAAGCTGATATCCGTTCGCGAAATGGAATAACTTTCTCATCTCTTTCATGCCACAATGCGTGGGAGGGAGAGAATTGTGGCTGACGCAGGCGATTTCCTCATGCAAGCCGTCCACAACCTGCAATCAGGCTTGGATCATTCAGCTCTCTTATACTTACGAGTACAACGCCACTTCGTCTTCCAGTTGTGCGTGCTCCGAGACTCAGGGACCCAGGTCCAATGCTTCGCCGTTCCTTGTGTCCCTTTTCCGCCCACAAGGTCGAAAGCCGATGTCCTCAAGGTTAATTAGCTTGAGTTCGTACCGTTGATCTGTTTCGATACTTGAACTGCTGCCAAAGTTCACACTCCTCCGTGCATGTTTTAGGATTACTACCTCACCACCGGCCAGGTACACATGTTTCGCTGATCAACGAACACGACAGATACTGTACACTATGGAGATGGGAGTCCTTCCATCTCAGATGCGACCTGCGAAGCATACCGACAGTATTTCCGAGAGCAGTAGTCAACACTTACCTGACTACCATTTTTACAGACCCAAGCAGTGCCATCGACGGAATCCATTTGTATGCAGCCAGCACAGCTTACACTGTAACTGATTGAATACCGATTTCCAGAAAACAGCGATTGTGTCCAAGTACCATCAATCTCTCATTCCAGCTCTCAACAACCCTGGCAATGCATACCTAGGGTTTTATACTTACATGTTCATTCCAGTGAACATATCTTGTAGCGAACAAAGTATCCAACCGTCATCACTGGCAATCAACCGACTACCACCCAAACAATCCTACTGTACCTCTCTTCATTTCTCCTCATCCCAATCAACCTAACTCAGCTCAACATTATCATTCCATCTTTCGATATCAAGCCCTGTTAAACTCAGTTAAGCACCTTCCTCCCACATACATATACACAAACATGCCATCACATCTCACACCTCATTCCCCTCCACCATGCACTAACCCAGTGGCATACCCATCTAACGTCAATATACCACGTAGACAAGTAGATAGGCAGCGTGCATAGGTACCTAGTATGGTTACGTACTGTGAATAAAATACCTTGAATAATACGTGCGTCAGCATTGCTACAGTACTTGCTACTCTCAAATACTGCTCCCACTACCGCTACTACCACCATCCCATACAATTACCTACGTATGTGGCTGTTTCTGTTCACAGTGTATTTGTTGTGTTGGATACACTTGCATTGTTCCATTGCCCTAAAAGAGTGCTTGTGATGTCGACACAGTCGAGGACTTGAGAACGTATAAATTTATTCAACACGACAACAGCCACATAAAGTAAATGCCAAGGACTTTATAAATTTAGGTACTCCTCGTATTCCTCCCAGCACGCGTGTAGTGCATCGATTTATATGTGTCCTTGTACAAACAGCACGGATAATTCAAGCAACGTGGTCTGTACAAATAAAATTGAACTTTATACAGTACGTTCATCGAGTGAGAGTAAATACATACGTAGCTTAGATTCGCAGAATCTGCCGTTACCACTCTACAATAGGTACCATAGATTCTTCCGACCTTGCTTTCATTCTGAGATCCAGTTCCTGTTCAGTGTGTTCATCGAAATAGACTTTGATACGAGAGATCATACTGCGGTTCTTCTGTTTGTTCTTCCATTAGAATGCTTCCACATCCCGTACTCCTTTCCTTGTACGACCATCGCCTACTTCCCGACCAGGTACCCAAAAAGGAATACCAGCGAAGTGCTTGGCCGTTAGAAACTAACTTTTCAATGTGACTCCAAATGAGAAACTTCCACCATAGTTGTCGAGATGTAGATAGTGCCTCTACTTCTTGCTCTCTTTCTTCTCGCCCTCCTTCTTCTCTTTCTCGTCCTTCGCGTCTTTTGTAACGTCGTCATCTTCCTTATGGCTCTTCTTTGGCTTATGCTTCTTCTCATGAGTTGTTCTATACCTCTTCTCCTCTTGCTCACGCTCCTTCAGTCGATCCTCCTCAGCCTTGACCATATCCTTCCATAGCTCGTCACCACTGTCCTCAGGTGGAAGCTCCTGTTGTCTCTCCAACATGCGCTTGTGCTCTGGATCTTTCGGATCAATGTACTTGACTGTTTCGTATCGGCCAGTCTCGTTCCTGCTGTCACTGATCTCGAAGGCGGCAGATGCCACAAGTACACCAACAGTAAGGAACTGTGCGTACACACGAGCTTGCACCAATTTTTGTGCACCAGTGAGGTATTTGTTCCGATTGACCAAGGCAAAAGCTGCGAGCATACTCGCAACCCAGCTGGCGCCGACAATCTTATATCTTTCCTTTTTGCCGAACTCCATCGCACGCTCGGTGAAAGTCTCGCTAGCTCTCTTCTCATCACGGCGTTGACGCTCACGCTCTTCGTATTGCACTTGCTTGGGATTGGAGGCTCGTTCAAAGGCACGAGAGTAGTGATCTGCATAAATGATACCACCAAAGGTACCAGCTGAAGTGATTAGAAAGGCGCGCAGAGGAATGGTAAGACCTCGAAAGAAAGCATATCGGCGAGAGGCAAGAAGTACACCCGTAGCTCCTATAGCAAGGCCCACAGAACCACCAATTGCACCACCCTTAAGGGTCTGGTTGTAGTGCTCCGCTTCTTGTTCTTTTGTCAGAAGCTTCATCTTGGTAAAAATTCAGGTAAATCAGCCGCAATTGAGGTCAGAGAAGGGTTGATAGCACTTCGGAATGTTTGTGGCACGCAGTTCTGAGCTTGTTTCGGTTGATTGTGTGTCCTTGTAGAGCTGGATTAAGAATCGTAAGGTCGCAGAGGACTGTGCTAACCAATTACTGGCGGCGCGGGAGTCTCGGAATGGTGATAAGTAAACGAGACTCAATTTACCGTGCGACAGTGAGCTCGATAAAAAGCTGTACCTGTAAAGTGTATGAGATCAGGAATGACGGCAGTTGAGCTTTTCTGCTATCAACGTGCTTCAGTCAGAGGGACGGTGGAGGAGGTCTCGTTGATCACCCGAAGCTTGCGAGGCGTGATGTCAGTCGGTTTTCTCGCTTTCCAAGCTTACGGAAAACACCGCGGAGTTACCTCACGGACTTCTTTTCCACTCCGTTCAAGAAATTGATATGGTTTTTCAGCATGCCACTGGCAAAACAAGCATTCATGTACATAATTTGTATACTTTGCCTACTGCTAGGCGTCTTAGGGAGACTTACGCAACTACATGTAGCGAACGCAATGTGAACCTAGAGAGACGCCACGTACTCATAAGCTGTTCCCGGTACAGCTGCGCACGAGTAAGGTAGGTAACAATTCTGACGAACAGTTCCAGCAAAGTCCAAGGTTTTCCCAGGTGCCTTCGAAAAGTGAATCACTTCCACCGAAAGCACGTATGAATTGCCCAACGATAACGTTCAATTCCTGTCTTTGTTACTTCCTGTTGGATATATCGTGTTGCTTGCATGGCTTTCAACTCCTTGGTGGTAGCTCGTGCTCGCATTCACAAATATCCTACCGAGCCAGGTGCCGAACCGTCCCAGAGAGTGCAACGGATGCAGAGCAACAAAGTAGAGATTACTAAACAGATAGAACGTCAACACTAAGTACTGAGCCTGTTACTATCGTACGTGCTGAGAGAGGGCGGCTATGAGGAGGCACCTAGATAGTGCAGAGAGTGGTGGTCTATAGAAATAGCGGAGGGCTGTAAGCTTCGCGTAAGGGGACCGGATTCAATTCAGAGTATACGCAAGAGGGCCACGATCATTCATTGACAATATGTGCTGGAGATAGAGTAAGATGCATACCTTAATAAGCATGGAGGTCGAAAATCGCGGAGTTAAGATGCCCGACTCTGAAGTGCTCAACATGCCATTTACGCGTCAATGCGCGTTCCGACGCGTCCCTCAACATCCGTTAGAAATCACATACCAACACATCTTCCAGCAGTCTGCCACATAACAAACGAAATATATCCCACAATGCCAGAAAGACCACCAGTACCTCCTCGACTGGCTCAGCCACCTGGCAAGACATTCTTGGAGTTCTCACCGAATGGTCAGCGCATGCTCGTAGCGGGATGTGCTAATTATGCCCGGTCATTCAAGACCAACGATGATGGTGAACCTGATATGATAGATCATGTTCACGATGATACATTAGCGATAGCCTGTGGCGTGAGTTGGAGTAACACTAAAGGCGGTCTTGTAACTGACTCTTAAACTAGGACGACTATGCAATCCTCGGAGCAGAGAATGGAACCGTATGCGAATACAACGTAGCGGAAGGCAACCAGAACGATCTCAAGGAGGTGCTTGTCCGCTTTACACTGCCAATACGGGATATCGCTCTCTCGCCAAACGAAGAATGGATCGCAGTCAGCAGTGATGAGGTGGAGGTCAAAGTGGTCAACCGCCATGACATTGAACAAATATACATCCTTCGAAACCATTCTAAACCAGTGAAGCACCTAAGCTACGATCCAAGTGGGAAATGGTTGACAGCATCCTGCACAGATGGCAAGATTTACATGTATAGCATGGACGGAGAGCCGAAATTCGTCAAGGCTCTTGACGGCATAATTCAGAGATTCGAGACTGCTGACAACGCAACTTCCAAGTGTTTCTGGCATCCAGCAGGCAAAGTCTTTGCAACTGCAACAGCCTCGCGAGAGATAGTAATAGTCTCGGCTGAAGATGGGGAGGTTAAACAACGATTCAAGGGCGTACACAACAGTCCTATCACCTCGATCGCATGGTCTTATAATGGCCGTATGCTTGCGAGTTCTTCTTACGATGGCATGTTAGTTTTGTGGGACGCGAAAACGCAACAGGTTCTGCAACAAAATACTTATGAGCGAATTATTCACATCACCTGGCACAACAAAGACGAAAATCTCTTTTGCTGGTCTAATGACTGGGGAGAAGTCTATATTGTATCAAACTTCTTGAAAAATCCAACACATCTCGAACTACTCAAAGCACCTGTCGACTCTCTAGTGGCACCAGGAGATCCGGCTCCTCAAGCTCAAAACCGTCCAGCTGGCAAGCCAGAAGTCAATGGTGTCCGTCCTTTGGTGAATAGCCGTCCCCGTGCTGCCTCCCTCGATAGTCTTGACGACTTTCTCAACGCTGGTGGAGACGACAATTGGATTGACGACGACGATGGCGCAGGCTACAAGAACGAGAATGGCAAGCGTTCCAATGGTCATCTGGGCTCTGTCAACGGTGACTCAAAGCGCCACCGGTACGATGGTACAGTCTGGCAACCTCGAATTCACGATGCCTTCCAACCTGGCTCAACCTCATGGAAAGGAAATCGTCGTTATCTTACGCTGAACCTCACCGGGACAGTTTGGACAGTCGACCAACAAACTCACAACACCATAACCGTCGAATTCTATGACCGCACTATGCACCGCGACTTCCACATCACTGATCCATTTAAGTACGATAAAGCCTGTCTGTCTGAACACGGCACGCTCTTCTCTTGCGCCTCCGACGACTCTGTGACGCCACCGCAGCCGTCCATGCTCTTCTACCGTCCTCACGAAACATGGACCAATCGTGCAGATTTTCGTGTCAGTCTCCCTCCTGGTGAGGATATAGCCTGCATAGCCCTGTCCACCAAGTATATCGTGGCCTGCACGACAGCGAACTACGTCCGTGTATATACTCTATTCGGCACGCCCGTCACCATATGGCGCCTAAAATCCTCACCAGCAGTAACGTGCGCCGCGCACGGTGACTACATAATCACTATTTCGAATGGTGCCGTAAACTCTGACGGCTCAGCCCAGCTTGTTTACAGCATCGAGGATGTAAAGCACGACATAACACATCAATCATCCGACCTTGTGGCGCTAGGCACACCACATCCCGATGCAGACGACTTCGACGCCCGCTCCGTCACTCTGAAATCCGTGTTCTGGACAGACACAGGCGATCCAGCAATTTATGATTCCACCGGCACACTACTAGTACTCCTGCACTGGCGCAACATGGGCCAAGCGAAATGGATCCCCCTCCTCGACACCCGCAACCTAGAACGTCTCCGCACCGGCCGAAAAGAAGAAGGAGGGCGAGAAGAAAGAGAGCAAGAAGTAGAGGCACTATCTACATCTCGACAACTATG
>Ga0115842_100392_pt1 | contig 17475 bp, 23 predicted proteins | sample InSIn2SAF170_2_FD_83856 | JGI IMG/M metagenome (GOLD analysis project Ga0115842, IMG submission 83856)
AAATGAGAGTGGTTGCGGTTGTGGTAGCATAATGATGCCAGAGCGGGTGTGCAGCAAGAACGACGTGCAAAGCCGCAGCGAGGCTGCGAGGCTGCAACGCTTTCTAATGCCTTGTGAATAAGGCATCTACCTCCTGCCAAGGCTGGCCCTCATACTTATGTACCTACTCTACAACGTGTGCGGTACTCGAGATAGATAGATAGCAACCCAGACAATGATACACACTGCACAAAACTTTCTCCTCTCCTTCATGCGATGGACCATTAGGCGCCCACCTATATTACCATTCTAATACCTCGCTGTTTTCGTTCACAGATGATCATTTGTCTTGTGATGCGTTGCCGTCCCGAGCTTTGCCAAAGATCGCGACCGAAGATGGGATTGCAAGTATATCCGCAACGAAAACATACTCGGTCAGCGTCGCAGGAGCTCGAGCCTGCTGTAGAAAACGATGTGTTAAGAGTGTTGTCGCCGTTTGGTCGTTGTCAGAACATTGGTTTTTAAAGTCCACCACAGAATCCTGACCACGGTCGGACGATTCGTGCATCATCTCGGTCAAAATGCCCGCCATGCCCACAAGGTCATCCCGGTGGGACTGCGTCGCGACACAGAGCATCTTTTCGGTGAGATTAGCTGTACATAGTTAGCGAGCCCACCGCCTAACTTACACACATGGACGTACCAATCTTTACCTGCCTATGCCAGCTGAGCAGCACCGTGTGCTTGGTAATGTCTCCGTGAACCATATGAAGCGACTCGTGAATGTACTTGATTCCTTTCAACAGCCCAAGACAGATGGTCGCCATCTCTGGACCGTGGAGACGTCCACGAGGGTTGATGATGACCTGGCTCAGCGTTACAGCGCTTGGGAGTAGCTCATACACGAGATATAGCGACTGCTCCCAGTAATAGGCCTGGTCGCACTTCACGATGTTTTCGTCCCTCGCGGTCTTTAGCGCCTTCAAAGCCTCCTTCGGACACTGGTCGATCTTCCTGATGGCAACCAGTTTTCCGAGCTTGACTTTGTGGTGCATGCAGCTTGACACGTACACTTTCTCAGCTTGTACAATGCTTGCCACCTGCTCGTGATCCTGCCATGGACTTTTGTCCATGAAAGGGATCAGCTGTGTCGGACCGTCGTTCGATGACAATAGTCGTGGCTTGCTAGGAAGATCGGCAGTGTCTTGGAGTGTATTAAAAGTCTTCGTTCTATGGAGCGATAGGACATGTGCGCTGCTGTCAGATCCGCCCCAACGGGTCATTCGACGTTCCATGGCTTCTTGCAGGTGTCGTTGGTATCCAGTTGACTGAACAAGAGACGATGTTGCATCTTTTATGACTGTATGCAGTCCACTATAGAGAAAACAGGCCCCCCTCGCCACGGGCGAAGTTCCAATTTTGGCCTGGATAAAAGGCCAATCTGCTCGCATGGCAGTACCTCGCACCCGAAACCATTCCACTCGTCTTCTCATGTGCTATCAAGTATGGGTAGTAAGAGATCGTTCTCCACGTTACAGGCATCACAAGACAACCAGACTGAAGCATCAGACTATATCTCATGGTACGCATTTGCACGACAATGTGCAGCGCTCGAACGTCCAGCATGTGCTCAAATCGGCTTGGGTATCTTTGCCACACGTAGGCTGTTGAAACCGAAGAAGCATCACCGAAGCATCTTGTTCGAGGACGCCCCTGCAGGCCTCGATGCGCAAGCGCATTCAATCGTACAGGTCGACACCAATTCTCTCTTGGGCTATTGGACGGTGCGAAGGGACGGTCAGGCACAGTTCGCGTGGCTAGAGATTTGCCAGCGGGGGTGCAGCGGGTTGGTTTCGATCGTTCTCACAACATTGTCTTCGTCTCGGTTCCTGGTAAGGACGACCCATGGCAGCAAGGAGCAATGTCAGTCAAGTGTCAACCAGCTGAGAGCAGCGACGTCTGAGGAAGGCTTGGTAGTCAAGGATGGCAGGACGTTAGCTGCGAAGGACCAGTTCGCGTCTGACCCGAGTCGGTACACATCCTACAAGTTTGTTTGGGAGTGCCCGCAATGTAACGCGCAGTTCTCTTGTCACCTCGGGCAGGTGCGGCCGTACACGATGGCCGTATCAACATCTGTCCGTCGTAGCATCCCAGACGCTGTGCTGAACCCGTGTACGTGGTCGTTTCCGGTCGAAGTACAATGGGCCCTGTGGCGGCTGGGTCCACATTTTGGCCACGCAGATTTCAGTCCAGAAATCCACGCATCAGATCTCGTTACTTCGGACGAGGTTTCGTTCGAGGATCGCGATCCGTTCAATGAGGCTAGGCGCTGGTTCTGTGAGCGGACAGATCTGTATTGTCGACCTCATCACATTCAGCTGCTTGTTGCGCAATATCACCAGCCTGTTGTGTGGCAGTCGATGGGTCAACATAGCTTGAGCGCTGCCAGCCTAGAGGACCTCCAGCGGCTGGAACAGTATCTGAAGACGTTTGCTTCGGGTCTCCGAGATGTCGACGCGTTTGAACACAGACGTTGTGTGGCTATGCTGGGATGTTTCGGCCTTAATTTTGACCTGGAGACCTTGGCCCGGGAGCTTGCGCCAGTGAAAATTGGGGCGATCGTCCGAGCCAATGAGGGACGGATTTCCGTCAACTGTGTTCAATGGGCTACATTACACTACGACGATGTGAAGCAAATGCTTGCACTTTTACAGGAACGAAGGGGAGTAGAATAGGAAATCGTCGTTGTTAATTCACTGCCTATTTCGGGCTGGGTATCATATGACTGCACACTTAAGGAGCATTAGTTTTCTCCACTCCGGTCATCTTGAGTTGGCCGCTATCTCAATCGTAGCACGCTATAGATCCATCGACGTTAAACTTCAATATGGCCCCTCAAATTGCTTTTCTAAGCCTCTTTATGAACAGTGTGTTGGTACCCAATGTGATTCTGTTACACGATCGCCGAGATTCAGGTTCACAGAAAGAGTGCTTCACGCAGCTTTATTTCTTCGTACTTGGAAATCATGACACGTCTCATTGAGTTTAGGAGTTTGGTCACCCTGCTATATACCTGCAAACTGCAGCTCGCGCTCTGTCTCATACATGACTACGTCCCAGTGCTGTCTCATACCGGTACCGTGTGGAAGGACAACATTTCGTAGGAAAGCTGTGTACCTCTTCGACCACTCGTCGACAAGCTCGGCCAACCTCCGGTTTTCTTGCTGTAGTTCTAGGATGATCTTCATATACCTCTTCTTCTTTCGCTGCTGTACATCCATAGCAACCATCTGCATTTGCAGCAAGACCGTATTATCCAGTGCTTCCTTGTTGTCCTCGTCATTGTCGGTCTCCTCATCCGTCTCACCGATAAGGTCTTCGATCTGCTGGATGAGCCTGGAACGCTTGCGAGGAGGGGGGCTTGCAAAACGAATCTAGAGATCTGTGGTCAGTGGTGATCTCGACGAAGCACGACACGACGAACCTTGCGCTTCCTCGAAGCTGGCTCTATGTTTTTTTGCTGGTTGTCCAGCACGCAGCCGAACCCATCGTCCGGCAGAAGTGGCGACGATGATATCTGCGCACGGTCGTTGTCCACGAGTGTCGAGCAAAGCTGGACTGGTTGCTGGGATGGCCAGGGGAGCTTTCCTCCGGCGTCGTCGTCCAGGCAGTAGTTAATTGCCTGGTTGGCGTCGGGTGGCCAACAAGACTGGACGAAGTCCACTACTGTCGTCGCTGCTTCCTCGTTCGACATGATCTATTTCGGAAGATCTAGCGATTGTGTAACCGATGAGGCTAGGAGATCCACGTCTGTGCTGAGTGCTCCGAAGGCTCTAGGTATTGATCCACGTCGTCTAAGCGCCTCACTAAATATGTGACAGTCCAGAACTCACAGGAGGGGGGTGGGATACGTACTCTGTACGGGTGGGGTTAGGTTGTTGACTCCGAACCACCGTTATAAACCTTCAGGTGGACGCGCAGGTGGTGATAGGTGCACCCATAGCCGTATAGATCTCACCATGGGCTGGCCCATGCGCAGTAGTGACCTTCGACGACGAAAGCGAAGACAATCGTCCTCGTGCGGACATGGCACACCGGCGCGGAAAGTAAGATTCCTTATGCCACCACGTGTCTGCAGGTCGCCCAAGTGGGACGAACGATTTGTCATATCAGAATTCGAAAAGCATATAGCTACCTGTCCTGTATGCTGCTACTCGGATTTCCACGACCGATGGAGACGTCCTCGCGTTCAGAGCTTGTGTCAGGCTGGCCATAATTTTGCCCACGATCTTCTTGACTACCTCTATTCCTGGCGAGGTCGCGTTTACTCCGTCTTCGAGACTTACCTGGGCTCACCTGTAGAGGTGCTCTATAGCGAAAGATGGATCTCCACACGAACGCTGTTGGTGAGTGTGGAACATGGTCTCAAAGTGGGGCACTATCCACACAGAAAGTCGTACCGGTATTCCTAGTCGCACCAACTTGAAGGGAGGGGTTTCTTTTAGATATCGATGCTTCTGTATGGTCGAATTCTGTATTAGTATATGTACTTGGTATTCTCGTGTTGGAGAGGCGTTAACAGTCATACGTATGTAGCCAACAATATAAACACTTCCACCAACCCGACCTATAGTAGCACATATTTCTCGACATCAAAGATGGAATCACCCGGATCTTGGAAGTCGTACGCCCTAGCCCAGGAGCTCACCATTCAATCTCAGGCTAATCGTATAGCAATTCTGCAAACACAAGTGGAGGAACAGTTCGCCATCATTCGGGAAAACAATACTAGAGCCCACAGGCACATAGTCGAGATGTGCGAGGTGCATAAGGCATCGATGAAGTTTGTTGCATCATTACGTCGGGCGTGTACAGACTACAACGACCTGGCAGACACGCTGATGAAGGTCTTTAGTAAGAGCACCGACCAACAAGCAATTCCAAAGGTGTATGAGGACAACCAGAACGGATTGGGAGAATGTGAAAAAGTCAAGCCGGTGGGCGAGGCATGATGGAGGACGGAGATTCAAATTGTGGCATGTAGGAAGGGGAGAACGTGGTTTTCTTAGATAGACAGAATACATTAACAGTTACATGTTACACCTAATACGGCTTTGTTGTGCAATTTGACCTGGTTGCACTGCGCAATTGCATCGAGTGTTCCCCACCCTTCCGAGGGTGTGGTTCCACACTAGTGCCTTTCTGATGTCTTGGAGTGTCATCTCCGCTCCCCGAGCTATGTATCACTTGAACTGGAGCAGCGACAGGCTGCTCGGTTGTCGGCGGGGATTGTGGCGGTGTAGACACCACACAGTCCATCCACTCTGCAACCTTGGCATAGTTGGAAAGTGGCCGCACCTCCCTCGAATACTGATGCCTGTGCAGCCCTAAAGCACGATCAAGATTCCCATGTGTTCCTAAGCGATATGGCTGTGAGGATGGGATGCAGCGTTGGAAACGGACTCTGGTCAGGAAGGCATTCTCCAGCTCCCGACCAGAGGAAGACGGACGTCCATAATAGTCGAGGGCGACGACGCCCCAGAACCCACCAGCGTGAGTGTGGTATATATCGGTCAATCTCGCCACGTCGACGATTTCTCCAGGGTCGAGGGGGCTGTTCAGAGTAGCTGGCATTCCCAGGGCACGTCCGACAGCAGCCGATTGATGGTGCCTGCCTGCCGGGGCTGCACTCTCGTGGGTGCGGGCTAGGGCCGAAGTCGGTTGTTCAGGGAGAGAGTCGTCCTTCGGTAGGCTCTCGACGCCGAAGCGCTGGTGGAAATGCAGTCGACATGCCCCAATGGTTTTTCCAAGTCTCTCCGCAATTAGTCTGTAAGGTACTTTGTGCACACGCTGTTGGTAAAGAATTTTCTCCTGCACATGGGTTAGTGGCTAGGATGTACAGGTTTATCTGTCCAAATACTTCTTCGGTCGTCCAAGGCTGACGTCGGCGCATAGTGTCGATGAAGGCAGGGAGTGTTCCGGCCGTCGAGAGTCATGATGGTATCAGGGTGTCGCGTCCTATATACTTTAGATTTCATTGTATACGAGGGGGGTCTGCTTTTTGAGGCAAGTCGGTAAATTGCTGATGCATTGTCCAGCCTCGCTCGCCTCTCAATCAGAAACCCGTCGACGATAAACCAAGCAAACACGGTTCGGACCAAGCCTCCACTGGCGCTTATTAGTGGGGATTGTTGGAAGTAAGTACGGATAACCAACACCCAAACAAGTCGCGTATGATAATTTTCGACGATATAGTCATGATACATACATACTACATGCAAGGACATGTATTGGTGGTTGTACAGGAGTTACGCTAGATTCACGAGAAATCTTATACTGCATTAAAGTGAAGAATCGAGATGCTAATGTGTTAAACGGTACGGCTGTCTCATATTACTCGCACAATTGGGTCTCGTACACCCCTGCAAGTCTTTCAATTAAGGATGTATCGAATAGTACATTTTTCGAGGCCCGGAGCCACCCTCCGCTTTGGTCGGTCATTCTGCTCTTTTGCTGCTCTGAGATCAGCGACGATGTGTTCGTGCACCGCACTCGTATGCTGCTTGCACATCCGATTCATATACTCTTGATGGACTTGCGCCATGTATTTTAGCCTCGCTTGATAATGATCGATTTGCAGCTGAACCTGGCGATAGTACATGACGGGAGGTACTAAACGATAGAAATGCTATTCAGATCAGAAGGTGGCACCAAGGTGCGACTGAAGTGATCTTACCTGGTCGGTCGTCCTGTCAGGATATCGTTGTGTCATAGCTATGTGTACTGAACTAATGGGACTGTGACTGTGACTGACTCATCTGTACCGCAAGCGTATATGTGTAGGATCGGTGTAGGACACGGGGGTGGGAGAACAAGCTCGTTCGCTATGTTTGACCATGATCGTGGTATTGTTTTGGTAGGGGTGCGAAAGTAGCTCCATCGCGAAGAGTGTCAGGATGTCCTTCCCTTCCCAGGTAATGTCATCGAATTCAATTCTTGCAGGAGGCTTCTCACTGAAGTCGGGCTTGTGTCAGCATCTAACAATAGGCAGGCTTTCAAGTATGCCAACCTAATCTCGTGAAAAGGCGGAGCACGTGACATGCAGTGGACATCGTGACGTTTGAAAAACAAAGAGCTAGTACCTAGCTACTAGTACTTGATACTACAGTAAATAAAGTGCAATGCGGTTTTGTGAAACGGAGGACTATGGATGACACCTATTGTAAACCTCCGCGAGCACTTCTTCATTGCCTAACGCCACATGGCCGAGTATGCAACAATCGCCCCCCTGTCCTCTATCACTCTCCTTCCAATTGCCCTCTCTCAACCTTCGGGTGAAGAAGCATGGCCAATTATTAAGAATGCGCGCTTGTCCTACTACCAAGTGTTTGAGGCGAAGGTGAATGAATGAATGAATGAACCTGTACGATGGATTTGGTTTACGTCTACACCGAACGGCATTCGTCACAACGTGTGCAACGTGACCTTGACGAGTGCTGGACGACGTTACATAACGAGATCACAACCCTCCACGAGATATTGTACCGTGTCCATCGTGTGGGGTTTCATTTCTATTGTCAAGGAGGCATTCGCTACTGCACCTTGGGCCAGATGGTCGCCCGGCAGCTATTGAAGCAAACTCATCCAATGCTCTCCTTTTCCACCGAGTCAATCGATGCAGGTACGAAAGCTCTACGTGCCGATCTGGCAACACACATACCTCCGGGCGCTCTGTACCAAATCCATCATCTTTTACGTCACCTTGTCGTGTCTATGACAATGTTCAAGGTTCTGGCGGATGAGGTTTACACTGAATGGACAACACTCTACCGACAGGACAATGACGTTCTTATTTCAATGGACGTGCTGGCCAACGCCCGCGAGCTACACTGTTGTCTTCCGGCCATCATATCGCTGTACCACGATAGTACGACAAGAGTGACCTGCAGTGCGCGAGGTGGTCGGAGCTACACGTAGGTCGTGGTATTCATTGGGACGGTTTCCAAGGGCCAAACGGAGGGCTCGGCACGGCCGGATTTTCATCTCTTTCGTATGTTGGAGGCACCCCGTATACGTCCCCTGGACACAGGCGTGGAAACAGGAAGTACGTTGTGTCCTGACCCAGGATCGTCGCCGCCGACACTATTGCGATTGTCTCGATGTACCCACTGCTCATGCACAAGCAGAATTCATCGTGTGCGACCGAAAAACGTCGAATCAATAGCATTCCCTGACCTACTGTCGGCAACAGATGGATGCGCGAAGCCTGACAAATTGCGAGTCGCAGAAGGACGTACTCCTTCACATCTTGCGCCGATTGGGCCTGAAAGTTGATTATCGCGGGCAGTGATTGTGCAACGAGCAGGCGCAAGACGGCGGTTGCCAGCTCGCACCCTTTGCGACCTTTGTCAAGCTCGACAATAGCCTGAGCATACGACATGGTCCTATTGGAGTTGGTCATACGTATTCCAACCTTGCGCATAAGTTCCACGATCACAGAATCGCTTCTGCGGGACGGCACTATCAATGTGGGCATGCGGGATTGGATGTGGATGGCGCTGGCATCCGTTAATGAGTTCGAGGCTGTTGACGGCCGAGGCTGTGCTGCCGAATCAGCGAGCCACATCTGAAGGTATTGTTGAGGTGACACCATCAAAGCCTCCGTATCTGGCGAGCTGTTATTTGTGGTGACCATCGTGATGTGGTCTATACCTCGAGGGTGTCGGTGCAAAGCCGTGGCCAGAAGTTGGCGGGCTATGATGTGGAAATGTCCTCCCTTTTTATCCGTCACTTGAATCCAACGATTCCGCACCCCCGGGGCTCGTAACTTGGATATGCTGTGTTTGACCTTATCATGCATCATCTGCCCTTGAGGTCATATATGGTTCCTGCTGTACAACGTTTCTCATCTACATCGCTCGCCTTCCTTGTTCCGGTGCTGTCCCGTAATCACGCTAGTTGGCAGGATGCAACACCGTGATACCCATCCTCCACGGATCATTATCGAAATTCTGACGCCAGACACCGATGTGGCGACTGTCAATTGGGTCAGAACAGAGATGCAGTGCCTTGAAGTCAGAAGTGCTGCTATGGTGCCCAAGATAGAAGCATTGCGGCGGTGTATTGCAGGGGCTACAACCACGCGCACGAACATGGACACTGCAGACACCGCTCCCTGCGAACCAGCTAGGACCGTTGGGACGCTTATGGTTGACACAATCGTTTGGACACGAGAGAAGACTACGAAGACTATGGATGACATCTTGTGGTTACGCACCAGGATGGATCAGGTAGAGCACCAGCTGGACGAAGCACTACTGGGTACGAGCGGAGATGGTTGGGAGATCTAGTCGAGCGATCCGTTTGGCTCCGAGGTTGTCAGTAGCAATCGAAAACAAAGAGGAGGCTGCTCGGCCCACTGTGCTGGTCGATGTGGGAGTGGCAGTCAGGAGGCAGCTGCAATCCATTGTGTAACGGTGATTGCAGGTGTGCATATATTGGTTCATCATGTGGAGAAGTGGCACGCTGTGATTTGTACGTATTTCCTTACGTGCCATCTTCTATCTTGAGTGCTATGCATCGTTGCGAGGCTGTCTTGAATCACATTCATTCGCCGTCCATTTCCACACATGTCCTCCATAGCGGCAGCTCGGCTGGGCTTTCATCTCCTCCCATTCAAACACGAAACCTTGTTCAAACACGTATCGCCGTCTCTCCGAAAGGAAGACATCACACATTTGAAGATGTAGAGCATGTAGCATAGGAAAAGTGGAGGAAAGGATCGAAAAGGCCGGGGGAAGATATGTATTGAGCTACAAGTCCGCCGAGTCCGACAAAAGCGCAGAGAACGAATTGTCATCCATCATCCGTTGTTGAGCTTCCACCCCGCCGTCATCCTCACCCTCCACCCGAGCCGAGCTAATACTGCCGTCCACGTTCTTGATCCAGGCAATGACTTCATTAGTGCGCGTCTCATTTTGCCGGCATTTTTCATCTAGGCATCTAAACTGGTTCGCTATGGTCTTCTCGTTTAATAATGGTCTTTGCGAGCTCGCGAGGCGTGCTTGCGTTTCCGCAAGCGCCTTCTCCAAGCTCTCCACCCGTGCTAGGACCGTGATTACGAAGCTAACGAGATGTGAGCCCTGAGGTAATCCCGGCCCGCTAGAGCCTGATCGTGGCAGACTGCTTGGCCCTAGGCTCGGCTGACTGGTGGCTGGTTGGTGTGGTTGGACCGAGATTGGTTGGCTCGATGGCCGCTGTACTAGATCATGCATCGCTACTGTGTAGCTGGGCGTTCTGTTGTGTTGAGTTGAGTTCATGTTTCCATGGGAAAAGCTGTCTGCGCGATGTTGTTGGCTATTGTTGCTCTGGGAGTATTGAAGGGTGGAGGGATTGTGCGAGAGATACATTCCGCCTTGAAGGTCTGACCATTCATTTGTGGGTTGCTCGCCACTATTGAATTGCGGGGGTTTGTGCAGGGAATTGGGCAGAGCAAAGACAGGTGGGTTGGTCATATTTTGAGAAGCGAGCGGTTGAGTAATCGGTAGAGCAGGAGGTCTGTGATAATTCATGAGAATCGGTCCTTGCAGTGCATTGGGAGAACTTTTATACACATTTTTGGCTCTTTGACCGAGTGTAGGATTGGCTGGAAGAAACGATGTGCCGCATTCTGCTGCCCTCGTCATACTCGGCGCGTAGATTCTGTGCCAGGACGGTATTGGCTCGAGGATCCTGGTAGCGCGTTCCAGCGGGTACTGGATGGAAGTACTTGAAGCTGGTAAAGATGCAGAACGTGCGGGAGGCGCTGATCGAGAACAAATGCTCAGAAATGTAGTTTCACTCACATAATACATCGAAGCCATCGTGGACAGTTTCCCCCTGGTGGGCGCTTGGTCGTGGACAATGTAGGGTGGTACAGCAAGGAAGAGAGCAAGGATCTTAAAGTAGCATGGATCCACGGTTCCGTAAGTTCAAAGTCAAGCCAAGTTACTCATGAAGCTGCATCAGCTAGTCGCGTAATTGGGGCTTGTCATCAATGTGAGTGATTCAAGTTGCTTCGCGAGATAAAGGTGGGCACTGGGCGTATGGGCCGGGTGTGGTCTGGCAACTGGGGCCGAAGAGCTCGCGAGCATATCCTGGTCGGTACGCCCGCGACCTCGCAGGACTAATGCGTCAGGTGACATGGACGTTGAAGACGCCGCAGCCTAAACTGGGCAAGCCTCCGATCTTGAGTTGGAGCTTCGGGCTAAATGTCTTGATCGAGATCGATTTATCGAAAGGCCAAGGCAGGCTATCATAGTTCCGCATAATTACCCGGGCACAAATGGTCGTCACCCCCTGCGGGGTCACCAATCAGAAAATGACAAAACCACGCGGCTACATCAGCGACATCCCGCATCTTGAGGGTAACGCCATTCCACAACAACTTATACAGAACAGTAAATTTATTCACTACATATGTATGGATCGTCATTTCCACTTCTGTATCGAGTCGGTTTCGACCCACGCCAGTAGTCAGAATGGACGAGCTGCAGGTATTGCATTCGACTACCGCAGCACAGTAGTACAGATTCTACCTATCATGGGCTTAGCTCGGGAGTAAGAGGATCGCTCAAAAACATTGGAGAGCGGATGGGTTCTCGATACTCCTTCCACTCTCGTGAGTCCTTCGGGTCCCGGAACGGAAGAATGAGGGGTGGTAGTCTAAAGACCTTCGAAATGGATGGAGTGCCCTTGGCGTGCACAACCTCCATGTCCTCACAGCCGCCCATGTCAGGTAGGAGCCTGTCATCTTCGCTTGCTGACGAGCGGGCGTCCATCCATACGTCCTGGTCCTCAACGTCAGTCAAGACTCGTCCTGAAGAACCATCGATGTCAACCACGACATCTCCCTCGTCGGTTGACTCGATTCTGTTGATGACGGTTTTCTTGAGTGATCCGATCTGATATCGATCTTAGTAAGGTGCTGCTGGTGTGCGGAGGCAGGGATTTCTCACGAATTTACTCAACGATGGAGGTGCCTCGTCATTTGTTGCATTCTTCACGAGAACGTTCCACTCATCCCGACGGGGGTTGTAAATAAGCTGGTACAAGCTGACTTCGAATTCTTTGGCCAGCATGTGGCCCTTGCGCAGGACGGTATCCCTCCGATTTTTGAAAGCTTCTTTCTTACCTCTGCCTGCACTTTTGTATGTCGCGGGCAGGATTCGCGTGTTTTGCTTCCATTGAATCCTCGGCTTAGGGACCTGCTTAGCGGTTTTTGGTCCTCGTGTTCGAGCCATTGTACCCGATAGGACAAAGGCGTATGGTACTTGATGTTGGAAGGGGGTTTGAATTGGACATGGCGAGCACTGAGAACTGAGCCTCTTATATACATCACAAGAACTGTAGGGCGTGGACAGCTAGAGCAGCTGTCAACAGGTGATTCGCTGAACAGGTAGCCAGTTCTCGGTAGTGTGTGTTCACAACACGGCGGCTAGAAGTATTGTTGACGCAGTCTGAAAACCAACCCCCTTCCCTGGCATACGAATAGAACAGCTACAAAATTTCACGACGATTCCTCGGAGTCCAACAATGAGAGGTCGATAGTTGACCAGCCCACACTCTTGAAAGCAAATGAACAGCATGGCCACGTTTACCCCACCAGTGATTTACTCGCTCGTCGTAGGTGGACTGATTTTTACCTTGCTGGCCCCCCGAGCCGCTTTAGCGCTATCGCGACTTCTTGCTTCTTCTAACACCCGACAATGGGTGTTTCGATATCTTCAAGCCCACATTTTGCGGCGCACTCGCCTCACACCACCGGTATCGCGACTAGACCTACTCATGCAGCTACTCTACTGGGGTGGAACTAGCTGTTACAATCTCGTTGGTGCACAAACCACAAATGCAGTCAGTCAACGAGCGGCCGCAGCAACGGCCTTCAATACCATTCCGCTGCTCCTCGGCGATCGTCTAGACTTCACCGCGGACATACTCAACATGTCACGCAGATCCTACCGCACACTGCACAGCACTTTCGGTGTAATGGCCACCGCACAGTTGTCGTTGCACGTCATTCTACAGCAGGTGGAACGGAAGTTCAGCGTGAGAGAGTCAAACGATCGCTTCGCGTTGATGGTGAGTTTCGAGAGGTCTGGAGAACTGCGCTAAACTGTTGTCATCCTAGGCTGTCATAGCTCTTGCCATCATGGCCCTGTCGGCGCTTCCATTCCCGCGCTACTTTGCGTACGAGACCTTCCTCTGGACCCACAGGGCTCTTGCAGTGCTCATGATGTGTAGCTTATGGCGCTACGATGGCCTGAGCGGCGGCATGAAGCTGTTCCTTCTGGTAGGCCTGTCCGCCTACGTTCTGACTAGCTGCTGCAGGCTCGCGCGCCTGATCTACCATAACTACTCCTTCCGCGGAGGCTGGTCCCGGTGCAGTGTCTTCGCGCGAACGAGAGATCTGAGCGCGGTTGAGGTGCGCATCAACCTCGCTCGTCCCGTCCACGCACGAAGTGGCCAGTATGTCTTCCTCTGGCTGCCAGGAGTCTCCCTATCAGCTTTCGTCCAATTCCATCCATTTTCCATCGCTTGGTGGCACAACGATGTGGACGGTAAGACCAGGGAGCTATCATTGCTCGTGAAGCCGCAACACGGACTTACCGCCCATCTGGCGACGCACGCGAACTCGCAGCGCAAGCTTTTGGCGGCTGTTGATGGGCCCTATGGCAAGCCCATCAACACATCGGCATACGGAACCATCCTACTGTTTGCGTCCGACATGGGAATAGCCGGCGTTATGGCGGTGGCGAAGGAGTCGATGAGTATGCGACATCAGTGGAAGTCTAGCACGCGGCGGGTCTACCTGATCTGGCAGGTCAACAATCGAGGTTCGCTTTGCTCGCTACTTGGTGTAATAAAGAAATCACGGTCTGCATACGCTACTGCAGCACCTTGAACCAATAGAATGCGGAAAGAAGTTCTTCATAGAGGGCTATACGCTAACATTAGCGTATGCAGACCGTGATTTCTTTGTTGCACCAAGTACTTCCTCTGTCGAGGCACCGGCTAACGGGGTGCAGAACAATACGAGATCAACAAGCCATTCATGACTGAGCTTCTTGATGACGACGACACGCTTGGTGTAAGTGTCGGCGCCTACGCTGAGGATGGCATTGGCTGTTGCTGACTCGTTCAGGTCCTCGAAGCCACCGTCTACGTTACTTCAGGTTCAGAAGAGATGTCTCACACGGATTCGTGGGGTGAGCGTGCAAAAATGGCATGGGAGACTCCCAATCTAGAAGAACTCCTTGGGAAGTACACTAAGCATCCTGGACGATCTCTAGTCTGTGGTATGGTCAAAGTGCCGAATAGGTTCAATAATGTACCGCTGACGTTTTTCTGCAGTATCTGCGAATCCTCAAGTGAGGGACCGGTTGTCTAGTCTCTGCCGTCGTGTCTTTCCGGGGAAGTTTGACTACCACGAAATGGACTTTCAGCCAGAGCCAGAGCGAAGACTGCTGATCCTGCACCAGTCTCTTCCGTAACGGCTCATACCTACAGTCGAATCAATAACTACAGTTTGGACATGAGACATGTTCGTCTCTTGAAATCTTGCACGAGTACTACTGTGGAGCAAACAACTAGGATCAGGACCAGGGTTTCTGAATATTCAACCTGGACAACCTCGACAGGGTTTACATGTGAGGTTACGCTAGTTTATTGTAGTGTAAAAATCAAAGCTGCAAGTCGGCAAGTTACAGTAGAAAGTGGGGTTCCTCGTGATTGGGAGTCGCATGCGACGTAGGACAGTTCTTCTGCAAGTTACCCGGAAGTCTAATTTATTGATCTCCAGACATCGTGGAGTGGCGTGGCGTTATTACGTTCTCCTCGAATCGCTGATAGGCTTAGACTGCCAAATCAAAGACTTTTCACCCACGGTAGCATTTGGAACTCACAACTACGCATTGTCAATCAACATAATTACGATATCCATGGGAGCTCTTTGTGATCATTGTGACACCAATCTTGCGGGGTATTACTCGTGAGCTGGGGTGTGATTCATTCGTGAACTGAGGTCGTGAGCTGGGGTGTGATTCTTCAGTGGTGGATCTGGGGTATGATTCTGCAGCCAGTGGATCTGGGGTGCGGATTCCTCGACGAGGGGGAGGTACGATTCTTCACTACAACCCATTGGGTAATGTCACCAGTGAAGCAGAGATCTTCATCCTGCGTATACGAGCCAAACGACTATTGGCTTAGGTTGGAGAAGAGCTGGTTTGACTCCAGAATTTTGACGGACCAAGTATTCCTCCTTCAGTATAGTGGAAAGTTGTGCTGCGACAACTGGCGCTGTTGATTCGAATACTTCTAAATAGTGACAGAACAAGCCGACCAAGCATGTTACACACATGCGTACTATTGAGTCAGTCTCATTCAACGTGATGAAGGCTAGTTTCATTGCCCTGCCAGGCGAGATTTGCAACCGCTTCTACCACTTCGTGTTTCAACCGGTCACCGTCCTCATCACCATCGGAGACACGAAAGATAACGACATCTACAACATTCCATTGTTTCATTGCCTCAGCGCGGATGACGTGACTGTGGGTCTATCTGCATCCATCAATCTCTCGCTTGTTTGTAAGCAAATTTGCGAAGAAGTTCGACTACTCCTCTACCTGAACACCACATTCGTCTTCGACCATACGACTGCGGCTACCGTCTTCCTTCGTCGATGTAGACCGGAAGCTTTAGCCAGTATCCAGAGTATTCGAATTGACCGATGCTTGGGTAATCCTCGTGAAAGCGAGTGGTCGAGGATGTATATTAAAGACGCGGAAGCTGCCTGGGCGATGGTATACCGAGATATGGGAGTCCGACTTGCCGGTACGTAGTATATCTCTCCCGTCTTCCTTTACTAATATACCAATCTTAGGCCTCAAGAGCCTCTACCTAACAGTCGAGTTCTCCTATACGCTACGAAAATTCGAGAACGGCTCGGTAGAAAAGGCATTTTTTGACAGCTGGATATACAACTTTGGTCGACGCTTATACTTCGCCGATGTATCCGTTATCGAGGCAAAAGGCGATCGTAGTCTTACAGCCCAGAGTCGTATTAACGTCTGTCGAGCGATAGCCAATAACTATATGATAAGAGAAGGACGTCAGGGACGAGATCTCACAGAAGCAAAGCAACCACGCACTATTATGCTGAGGGTGGCACCTACTTCAAAATCCACCAGTGGGGTTTCGCGAACTAAGAGAGCCGGCCTCGACTCGTTCCATACCGCTGATCCCGTACTGCACACCCTCGATCCGAAGAAATGGGAAGATTAGGTAAAAGACTGGCGTATGAGTGGATTGCGGAACCTTGGGTAAGGTTTTGGTCAGAAGCGTCTTGACGTGCTTGTGAGGCCTGCTGTATCCCATGACCTTTATCAAAACAATATGCCTGATGAATTATTGGTGAAGCCACAACGAGATGGACGAAAAGTGCGATGATCGAAGTGCACGCTATCAAAATGAGATAACATGAAAATTGGGGTATGAGGAATCAACAGTATGAAAACCCTTAGATATGATTAGTTGCATACAAAACCTGAAATCCTGTGCACAGGCAATGTGCGGCAAAGTAAGGTGGTGTATCGCTCGACATGCTTGTGCAACTACCAGGATTTTAACTACGCTCGCTCGTTCTCTATTGTACCACTTGCTTTGTGAAATACGGCGAGTAATGCATAATTGTCTAACCACAAATAAACGTAAATTAGGCCGCTATCAAGTACAAGTAATACGCGCTAAAGCACGTGCAATTACACCTTCACATACGTGGTACCTCAGCGACGATGCATAAAGATCCGAACGCGATTTGACACTACAACCTCTCGTCGAATGATCCAGCGAGCTGTATCGATATTACGGTCGACCAACGGACTCAGATTCTCCTCGCAGCTGCAGTATTTCCCACAAGAATTCAGTGCATAACGATGACACCACATTTGTTACACGTCTCTCTGCACACGACTTCATGATTCAAATACCCTCACTTACTCTTTGGCCACGACGAACTTCATCCCATACCTCATAGTCCAGCGCCTCTGTCCACCCAGAAGTGAGATATTTCTGTTCACCCTGATCAGAAATCGGGAATGCGAGACGGCCGGATGTGGATTTGTTGTCCTTACACGTATCCACCGCGACATGACGTTTAGCTGGAAGGTACGGCTCTGTTACTTGCTCTTTCTCATACCGTGCCTCGTCTTTCAACCCATTGACTGACTCTCCCTCGAGCAGCTTCTCAATGTCTCGCACATTTAGTAAACTGTTAGGCGAGAGGTCGGTCCAAGAGAGAAGCCGTGCCGGCGTCACACAATATTCATCCAGATGGATCCTAACAGCGTCTCACCTGACACGGTTCTCCTAGCATTCTCCTGAGGAGCGCTATGCCTTGCTGATGCGGTGCTGACGGTCGATGCACGGAGATCTGCAGCACAGTCCATGTTTGGGAGGTGC
>Ga0115842_100394_pt1 | contig 17463 bp, 7 predicted proteins | sample InSIn2SAF170_2_FD_83856 | JGI IMG/M metagenome (GOLD analysis project Ga0115842, IMG submission 83856)
CGCTACGCATCAGGCAATTTTCACAGAAATGCACCTACAGCTCAGCAAAACGCAGTTTTGACTAGGTTTGACTTTTTGGAGTGGATTTTGATCCTCCTTGATGTAAATGGAACCATGATCATTGTCGTGTTAGCAGTATGTCGTTGGGTGGGTACATCTCATCTTGTTTTTCACTTGCCTCCATGGTTTTGGGTGATCCTGTTTGACCTCTCATCTGCTCATTGCCTTGTCACCATGACCTCTGTTCATTTGATGTCAAATACTGCCAAATCCACTGTCATGTCGCCGATATGTTCAAGAGAAGTTGACCTTTGCAAAATAAAAACCTCCATCTGATAACTCACATAATCCCGATTCACAACACTCTTCCTTTGTCTCATGTCGATGATGTGGGAAACACTATGGCCCACCTTTGATCAAGGTCACTTCCTATCGACTTCAACTCATTATCGAGGAAGTTGATCTAGAGACTCCCCTCTAGTGCCTTGGAGCCTGCATGCCTCAATGGCAGGTTCTTCATGTTCGACACGAGGTTTTCATCATTGACCTCCGATCGAATGATTCTACGGGTGTTCGATGCCAGCTAACTGATTGGAACACCGTGGATTGTACCTATAGTACCTTGAGGGCCATTGTCATTATTGGTAGTACCTCTCGCGTCTGTTAACAGCTTCCACTATTGACTGGTAATTAGACGATGTTCCTGCATGTTCGACTTCAACTCCTGTATTCACATGCTTGAACTTGTACATTGTTCAGGTTGAGATGGAGCACAAGAACCTAGATTTTGTCTGTTAGAGTCCACTGTGATTTTGTGGATTATTATGATTATTGCATGACTCATTCACTGGATGGCTGCGACCATGCCTGAGTCTATTTATCGATCCTCATTGGATGGTTGCGCCCATACCTTAGATCTAGATTATTGTGTACTCTGTTATGGATGGCTGTGCCCATACCACATATATCATATACTTGAGATATTAGTTGTACTTCTCCACGCAGGTTTTCTGGAGGTGGTGTGTTCTTATAAAGCGTTTCACCCCTCTATCTCTATCGGGCCTCATGCTTTAGGGGGCATTTGTTACACAAAAATTTGTCACCGTCCCTGTTACCCCTTCTCCCGCACCTTGGAGGACTCATTCCAGGACCTGTGAGAAGTGACATGACCTTAAAACACTTGCACTGTATTCCTCTAAGTATGAACTTCATATGCCCTGAAGACACCTTATGCAAAATACCCATAAAAAAGCCCTTTTTCCATTGGCGCGGTTCCACAATGTATCACTCGTGCCAATGGGGGAGATCCTCCAAAGAGGGTGCGCCAGCTGGCGCTCTGTCTCAGAGTTGCACTCGCGCCAGCCTAGTTGGGTAAAATTTTTAACAATCCAACTTACGAAGCTTCTTCCTAACCGACTCATGAACTGAATCTATCTTGAGTAGGTGTGGTTTGGCTTCGAATCTCCATAGAAGGGAAGTGGTTTGCCACCTCTCATGGAAGCTTCTTAGTGATAAAGCCAATCCCATGAATATTGTGGTTGATCCTAATATCCTTCCCCTCTATCTATAAAAGCTTGTTCTTTTGCCTTTGACAAGCTAGTTCCAGCTAGTGATAGTAATAATTCCAGAAGTCCAAGAGATTGATGCTGCAAGAGCCTTCTTAGTAATCATAAGACCAAATCCAAGCAAGGAGATTCTTGTAACCAAAGAGAGAGGAGCTAGTTCCCAATCCCAACAAGCTTTGCAAGGCATGTGCTACTAATCACCCAACCAAAGGAGGATTTGACGTCAGAACTATGGTTGTATTCTTCTTTGTTTATCAATAATAGATGACTATCATTATGGTTTCACTCTTATTTTATTTTGTAACGATGATTGAGTTATATCTTTTCTGACCGATATACAGTTGCATCTATTGGATTTTATGCTTTTGTTTTTGTTGTTCTTTGCATGTGCAGGTGTCCATTCACGAAGATCGTGGGGATCATGACCGGCTGGAGCAAAGGAATGAGAGCGTCGACTCTTCTACAAGTACTAGCGTGGGAATCCAAGTAGGCTCTCATCATTGACCTTTAATTTGCAATTAGGAACCTGCATGATAACATTGTTTGATTGTTGCTAGACCTGGTCTGGGCTAGTAGGGATCGCCTCTGTTCACAAAGGGGATTTACCTCCTCAACAACATGTAGTACTGATAAGCCATGATATTGGTTGATTGTATTATAAAAATTCCTATTTATAGATTAAGTATCCTCATGGTAAAGTGGAGGATTTTTTATTTATTTTTACCATTTCCACAAGAAAAATCGTAATCTTTCATTTATATTTGAAAAATTACATATAGTAAATGCTGAGCAGCATATGCAGTGAGTCTTGTATCCTTGTCTATGAATGTATGTGTTAGCGCTTGAAATTTCACCTCAGGCTGAGAAAGGCAAACTCCAAGGCAACATCAAACCACTTAGCCTCGTAGCTAGCCCTACGGGGCAGGAGAGGGCTCTCTCCGGTCTATCTCGGAAAAAGATCTTCAGAGAGCAGAGATAACCAATAAATAACACTGATTTTAGGCTAGTAAACTAATAAAGGAGGCTTGTTTTGAGATTTTAGGGTTTTGGTGGAAAAAAGGGGAAAGGCAATTTTGGGTGCGGGGATTGGACACAGTTTTCACAGGGGTCTCTTTGGGGCAAGGTAGGAGACTGTATTGATGCCTTTGAAAGATTTGGATGAGCAAGAATGACTGGTGAGGAGCTAAGGAGAGCAAGCAATAACCTTGAATTCTCCTTAAACAGATGAAAACATTGATATTAAGCAAACTTAAAGGCAGATCATAGCAACTATGATTTCTACCTTAACACTTCATTTGCCTAATTTGCAGAAGGAAAAGTAAGAAGATGATTCACATAAAAAAACTTACAAGCACAAAAGAGAAACACACCATAAACACGTGTAACCACAGGAATCCTAATGAGGACTGCGAAACCCTGGTCTTTCCTTTACCAAAATTGTAGAGATACAATGTGTAATACAATAGAAGCTTTTTCCCTCAAGAGTCCAACCATGAAAATGACCAAGAAAGTACCTAATATAGGCAATCTAACATCTTTCCTTGCCTCTAGTGGTCGAGCTCACTATCCTAGGTGTTGTTTCAACCAATTCTAAACTGAGCACTAAAAACTAGGTAGTCAAAACAACTTGCCTCTATAAGCTAGGAAACCAATTCATTCATTAAATTTTTGCCTATTTCATGAATGAATCTTCTAGAAGAGATAAATAAGCGTCAAAGTATCATAAAATTACATCATTTACATCAAGGAGGATCAAAATCCACTCCAAAAAGTCAAACCTAGTCAAAACTGCGTTTTGCTGAGCTGTAGGTGCATTTCTGTGAAAATTGCCTGATGCGTAGCGCCCTGATTTTGAACGTGTAGCATGCCTTTGGAGCAGCTTTTGAGGCACTTCTAGGTGTCAAACTGAGGCAAAAGTGGTCTTGTTGGAAAGGTCTAGATGTCTACTTTACAACCCAAGTGGCATTTCTGAATTTGGTGTCCATTTGCCCCTCCAAAATTTCAATCTCCCAAGACCGCTTCCCGTGTGTCAAAAAAGTGGCAAAAAGTCATTTTTTGCATGTTTTTTGACCTTCTGAGGGCTCAAAACTTGATGAAATCTCTTGGAAATTGCTGAGAAAGTGTATTTTTGCATGAAAAATTCAAAAATGCTAAGTTTTCCTGAAAAGGAGTTGCCCATCTTCAGGGTAGCGCGCGGCGCGCTACGCGTTGGTGAAGAAAACCTGTTTTTTGCCAAAAAAATTCACAAGTGACCAAAAATGCTCAAATTTTTTTGAAATTTGTGTTGGAGGTAATTCATCTAGCACCATTCTCCTTCAAGGAAGCCTCAGCCAAGATGTGGAGGGGATCGGGCCTTTTTCTTCGTTTTAGTGCCTTGGCCAACCGTCCTTGGAGAACCTTCATTCTCGCCTTGCATACGTGCATTCGGGCCCAATAGTGGTTCTTCATGTTCCGGACAGGTCCTTATCTTTGTTGGCCTTGTCCAGCAACCTCTCCAAATGAGCATTGACCCGGAGAAGCATAGCCTCTCGCTCAACGGGTACCAAATCACCGGGTCTCTTGCGAGCCAAGTTGCGGTCTTCATGAATCCTCCACAACTCATCAAGAGTGTGCTCATCTTCTAATTGCTTGTTGCGTTGCTCTAAATATGTGATCTTCCATTGTGCCATCTCTAACTTTTCTTGCAACAAGCGATTTTCAGCCTCCTTTTGCTGAATGATCTCGTGAAGCTCCGAGCTAGGAGAACGGGTGTCAAGATCAATGATGTCAATATCTGGATCACCTGACAATCCCTCCTCAATCATGGGCTGCTCGCCCCTCTCTGATACCTGTGCTGCTGTCAGAAGCGAGGCCCCTTCCACCTGATGTGGAGATAACACTCGCGGTGCTGATGAAGAAGGCAAGACCCCTTCCACCTGATGTGGAGAAAATACTCGCCGAGCTGATGCAAATAAGACCTTGTGGCCTCTCTGATATGTGACCAATGGAGGAGAGCTGACACGTTTGGGCTCAGGGATGTCATACTGCTGTGAAGGTTTTCCCTCCTCATGAACAACCTCAGGGGGTGGTGGTGCTGTGAAGAAATCTCGAGAGATGAAATCCTCCCATGGGATACCTTGCTGGGCCAACTGATGCATGAACACAAGCTTGATCAAACCATAATGATAGATGCTCCTGTGTTACTATGCTGGGCTCTTTCTCTGCATCAAGGGCACCATCCTCTCAATATTCCGGCACATGAAAAATGGTATGTTCATCATCCGTACCCGTGTGAAATGCATCAACAAGTGGATATGGTACGAATACAAACGTGAAAATCTGCCCTCACAGGTGAAATAGCGAATGATGAGCCTCATCAAGGGAGCATACTCATCCCTCAAAAATCTGAAAGGAAATACACCAGTTAGGTGCCTCATGTACACAGGTTTAATGTAGGGCTCATACTGAAATCTGTCCAACAGTTTGCGCTTGTTCCACTCTTCTCCAACATTGGGTATCCCTGTTGCTTGAGCAAAAATTTCAGGTGACAATGTAAAATCCACCCCTGCAAGATTCACATGCCCGTCATGCAAATGCAAAACAAACAAGCGGACCAATTCCCTATGGTGCTGAATTTGAGAAATCCTCTCGCAATATTCTTAACATGATAGATGACGGAAACATGTGACTGCAACTGGACAAGCCTGCAAATAGGTCAAAGAGGTGGGCTCCTCTCTCACATGTTGACCACCCTTACCACCCCTGTGAGGCCTCCTTTGCACCTCAACCTCTGGTGTTGACTCACGATCATCACTTTGCTCATAGTCGGTTTCGGTTTCTGACATGGTTTCAAGAGCAAAATGGCTGAAATGTACTGCTGCTTCTACTCAAATGACCTGTTGTTTTAACTGTTGAAATGCTGCTTTCAAGGGGACAAATAACACAAGGGAGATGTTAGGGAGGGGATACTTTTAAGGGAAATTAGGGAAAATATATGAAAAAGGGAATGTAGGGAAAGAATTATGAAATATACAACATCATACAATCATAATTTGCAAGGGTTTCATGGGAAGTAGGGTTTAAGGTTATGTTATTGAATTTTAGGGATAGGGGTAGGGTTTAGGGCTTTTGATATTTTTGTTAGGGAGATTAGGTGAAAATGACAAGGGAGGTGGTAATGGGATGTGGGGAAAAAATGGGAGTGAAAAGGGATGACCTTGAGCAGCAAATTCAAAACCCTAGCTTTACTTGCACTTTGACATTTTTAAGCAAAATACACATGAACTTGCCATTTCAAATTGATGGCATTTAAACACATTTTCATGCTCATTCTAGCTTTAGCAAGCAATATACATTGATGATTAGAGGCCTACCTGCAACCTTGAAGATATTTGGGGTCGTTTTGAGGTTTATAGGCAATTTTCTGTAGGTTAAACCTCAACGCGTAGCGCGCGGGTCCTGACGCGTAGCGCCCGTGCCTTTTTCCCACTGTGGAGACCGTCCCGACGCGTAGCGCCCACCCAACGCGTAGCGCGCAGGCCCTGATGCGTAGCGCGCGGGCTCTGTCAGCAATTCGCACAGTTTTCACACTAAATCGCCTTTCATTCTTGCTCTTGGAGTCTTGGAGGCAAATAATGACCAAATGGAGAGAGAGGGGCTTTTATAAACTTGATTTGAATTAATTTCCCCTCAAACCCACTTTCTAATGTTTATAAAATGACACTTTTCAAAATTAAATGCTGCTGACTTTGTGGTTTCCTTTTTGTCCTGAAATTGTTTGAAATGATGCTTTTTCTTGAATTTTTTTTTTGCAGGGATAACTTCTGAGGAGTCTTGGCAAAGGGGACCAGGGCCACATGCTGACTTTCGGAGAATTTGAATTTTTTACAAATTTTTACAAAAAATGAGAAAATGACCTTGTCTTCAAAAACAGGGTTTTTGAACTTAAGGTAAAAAATTAGCTGTACAATAGGAAATCCTTTGAAGTGATGCTTTGATATACATTCCTCTGGCCTGCTGGGCATTTATTGACCTTTAAAGACATGACCTCAAAGAAAAATTGGACTAAACCCTAGACCTAGGACCTTGACTTTCAAGACAAGACAAGTGACCCTGCAGAGCATTTATTGACTGAAACAAACTTGATCCATCAGTGCCAAGAGGGGAATAAAAGACACAAGCTACTCCATCAGGGTTATGGCATGCCTAATGGAATGCAATAAGATGACACTGATGAGACACCTACTAATGAAATGCAAAGAGTTTTGATCGCTGATGGAGGGCTACTACACCAACTCTAACATTGGCTCCAATGGGGATGGTAGCTCCTTGGAGGTGCCAAGAACCTTAGACCTTTGGGAGAGCAGACCAGTGCCTTACAATCATTGGGCAATGGTGTCATTATTTACATATTTGACCCTAACTGGGACAACTTTATTGACTTGACAAGTGACCGAAAATTGGACCAATTTTGACTCAAACTTACTTGAACTTTAAACAGAAAATGGACTGATACAAACAACATGACAAACTCACACCAATTAATATTCATCTTCAGAATTATAGCCTTCACCACGGGCCCCAGACTAAAGATGAAAGATCAGTTCACACTTGCAGTAGAATGAAAGTAAAATGGTAATTACAATGATAATGACTAGAGAAAAAAATGCTCAGACATAGTACCTTTTAAGTAGTCAACCATTGACCGAGCCTCCGAGACAATCATCACCGTTCATTTCTTTGAGAAGAAAGGCTTTTGGACCACGGTATGTTGCAACTTTGTAGGGACCTTTCCATAGGTTGTCAAACTTTCCATGTTTCCCTTTGTCTTCATTTCGGGTATCCCACCTCAAAACAACATCATCTATTTCGAAATCATCCGGTTTTGCTTTCTTGTCATAGATTTTCTTTATGCACTCTTACGACTTGAGAGTATTGTGAAGAACCTCCTCCCATGTCTGCTGTAAATGAATCATTTGACTAATCTGCCTTTGCATGGGATCCTCCTCACCATCAGCTTCTTGAAGCAACTTTGCTACCGAATACTAAGTGAAGTAGGAAACGCTGCATCTGTCCCGTAAACCAGTTCAAAAGGTGACATACCAATTGACATTTTCTGACTTACACGATCAGCCCATAATGCATTTACTAACTTTTTGTGCCAGCTCTTCTTATTGATTTCCAACAATTTCTTTATGATGTTTACCAAAGATTTATTCGAAGATTCAGCCAACCCATTTCCTTGCGGATGATAGGCAGTCAAATGCCCCAAATTGATATTATATTTGTAGCAAAAATCAACCATCTTCTTTGATTTAAACGCTGCTGCATTATCTGTAATCAACTTATGTGGACAGCTGAAACGTGACAATATGTTATTTTCAAGGAAAGAAATAATTACCAAGTCCGTGGCCTGCCGGGTAGGAATGGCTTCAATCCATTTTGTGAAGTAATCGGTGGCTGTCAATATCCATCGATGCTGTCCGGAAGATGCTGTATGAATTTTGCCGATAAAATCCAAGCCCCACTGCTGAAATGGTGCGCCGACTTCAATGGGCTTGAGAGGCAATGGTTGTAATTTATGCTTTCCTTGAAAAATTTGACATTCATGACAACTCTTGACTGCTTTATATACATCTGAAAACAATGAAGGCCAATAAAAACCTGCCCTTAGGATCTTGTTTGCCGTGGTCTTCCAAAACAAGTGGCCCCCGCAGTCACCTTTGTGAAAATCCTCTACAGCTGTCTTAGCTTCCTCCTCGACCAAACAATTCAGCAATATCCCACCGGGGTCTTTCCAATATAGTGCAAATTTGATGATGCAAAATTTGGCAGCTTTTAATTTCAATGTCCTACCTTTATTTCGAGGCATCCCGGGAGGTGAAGACAAATTTTGAAGCACATATACAATATTAGCATACCAAGGGGAAGAAACAAAGATGTCAGATACCTGTAGTGCTGAACTCTCTTCATCCTCATCTTCATCCAAAAGGGCAGCTATCATATTAATGTCTAGGACATGGAGATTTGTTTTAGCCATCAATTTAGCGAGACCTTGACCTTTGACCAGCTTGGTAGGCTTAATGTCCACATCATATTCTAAGAGTGCAGCAATCCATTTACCTCGCATTCCTTCCGGTTCCGCTTGTACTAAAACATCTTTAACCGCTGCATTGGGAACATACGCCAAAATGTGGGAATTCAATATGTACACTCGGAAATATTTCAAGGCTTTTATCAGCGCTAATGCTTGCTTTTCAATGATATTATACTTTAGTGCTCCATCCCTTATAATATGACTGAAAAAGGCAATAGGCTTCTCAACTCCATCTCTTTTTTGCATCAGCACGGCTGCCAATGTATGCTCAAAAGCAAATGAAAATAAAATAAAATCTTGTGTGTAATCCGGGCTGATTAAAGTTGGGGCTGAAGATAAGATTAACTTTACCAAATTGAAATACTTTACCACCTCTTCAGTCCATTTTAGCTGGCTGTCCTTTTTGAGCATGTTGGTGATTTCTCTAAGGTGTTCGGCGAGATTCGGAATGAAACGATGCAAAAAATTCAACTTGCCATTAAAGGACTGAATCTCCTTTTTGTTACAGGGCTGCTCTAATTGCTGAATAGTTTCCACACGTGCAGGATCTATACGGATGCCGTCTTTGGAAATAATGTGGCCCAAGAGTTTGCCTTCACTCATGGCGAAAAGGCTCTTCTTGGGATTCAATGAGGTACCATATTTTCTGCGCTTTTGAAACACCATTGTCAAGTGATACAAATGTTCTTCATCAGATTTAGAAAACACAGTTAAATCATCAAGATAAACGACCAACAAGACATCTTTCTCATTGGCAAAGGCCATATCCATCGCACGCTGAAAAGTAGCACCTGCATTTTTCAAACCAAACGGCATATTGGCATAATGAAATGTCCCCCATGGAGTAGTAAATGTTGTTTTGTCGCGGTCATCCTCATGCACCAAAATCTGATTGTACCTGGAATAGCCATCAAGTAGTGACATCCTTGATGCCCCAACTACCCGCTGCAATATGATCCATCTTGGGCAACGGATAATTGTCTTTTAGAGACACCTTATTCAAATTTCTGAAGTCTATACACAAGCGGATCTCACCGGTCTTCTTTCTTACGGGCACCAAGTTTGAGATCCAATTGGAGAATCTGATTGGAACTATAATTCCAGACTTGTACAACCTGTTAACTTCTTTTTCTATCAATGGCAACAACTTAGGATTAATTCTTCTCAACTTTTGACGGAAAGGATTTTGATTTGGCTTTATGGGAATGGTATGCTGAATGATACTTGTGTCATATGTTTTCAAATCTGAATAATCCCATGCAAAAACATTAGAAAATGAACACAACAATCTGACATAGTCTTTCTTTACCTTTGGCAACAATGCCTTCGATAGCTTTACCATCTTTGGATTTTCAGCTGCTCCTATGTTCACTTCTTCAACACCTTCTTCCGTTGGTCTCAATGTCGGTTTGCGGGCCACATCATCTTGATCCAACCACTCCTCCAAAGGAATTAATCCTTTAGGAATAACATTATCCTTGAGTTGCAACACATCCATTTGATTTACCTCATCATACTCTGTGTCTATAGAGGTATCTTTGAACTCACCTTCGTTTTGCAGAAAATCTTTAATTTCTTCATCATCTTGGAAGACTTGCCAACATCTTTGATTGTCTGGAACTGTAGGACGATGCTTCACATAAATCTCAAACTTATTGCTGGAATTCATAGGGATTTTTAGGTTGCTTGCTACCTTAGCCAATTCATCCGTGACACCATTTTGGATGCGGGGCACACATGTCAAAGTATGTTCAGAAAACAGTTTCAAAATATCTAGGACAACATTTCGATATGCTCGCATATGAGGATGCTTGGCATGGAACTCACCTTTCACTTGCTTTATAACCAACTCGGAGTTGCCATATACTGCTATCTTCTTTGCTTTCAGCTTCTGAAGGATTTTCAGGCCAGTGATGAGAGCCTCATATTCCGCCTCATTGTTTGAACAATCGAATGCCAATTTGTAAGAACATACTCGTACCTTGCTTGGGACTTTGTCTTGGACAGACAATGGACTTCGAATCCACACACCTATACCAGCACCATCGCTGCCCACAGCGCCATCAAAATCCATGGTCCAAAGGCCATCTTCATCGTCCTCTAAGTGCTGAAAATGTGTTGTCTCTGCATTTTCTGTTTGCTGCCTATTGATTTCAGCTGTTGACTCTATGACAGCGGACCTTTCTTCACTTTCCTTTCTCAAAATTTCTCTAAAATTTTCTGTAATGTCTGGTATATCTTCTGCTTGAACTAACTGACTATCTATCTCATTAAAATTATCCGCAAACAAAACAAACGACTCTAAATCTGTATGTACATAATTTACAGGATGATTAACAGGCTTTTCCTTACTAGTGATCATGTATTTCATCTTTTGTTCCTGATATAATTTCCTCATTTGACTGAAGACCGGGATTGTGGCATAAGAAAAATCGAGCTGAAGTGTACCTTTGAGCTTGGCTCCCCAAGATCTCGAAAGCAACATTCCGAACCGCGGAGGAATATCCGGCACCACCACATCCATCAAAACATTCTTTGCTGGGATTTGATCTAGGCTCACCACCAAGTCCTTGATCAAGCCAATACATTTTACCCGGCTGGAATCAAACGAATACAAATCATGATATTTCCTCGTGATGTCTAGTCCCAGCTTTTCCATGATTGCTTTCGGCATAAAATTGTGCGAAGCTCCCGAGTCAAACATGGCATTATGTAGAACATACTCATGCAATATCAAACTGATATAGAATGGAGGAACATCACTTTTGGGAGACTCACCATTTAAAGCGGGCCCAAAAATCAATTCCGGCTGATCATCTTCTACATTCACCGTGTCTAGCATTGGATCAAAATTCAACATCTTGGAGATTTGGCCTCGGTAAGTGTTGTTCTTCATGATTTCCGTCAAAGGAATGGACACTTTCAACTTTGAAATTTCATTCTCCAAACTGAAAGCTGAAACCTTCTCACCTTCTTTGGCCGGAACTTCTCTTTTTTCAACTTTATCTCTTGGTGTATTTGATGGCTGATCTATCTTGCTTGCTGGCTGATCCAACTTGCTTGCTGATGATGATTGACCTGCTGGAGGATCGCTTATCTCTTTCCCTTTTTTCTGTGGGGCAGCTGAACCATTCTTTGCTGAAGCATCTGTCCTCTGTTGGATGGGATTTATGGGAACAACTCGGTTTCTTAATTGTCTTTGCTGAGCGGATAAAGCATTCAAGTACCCTCTTTGATATTCTTCTGATTCTTCTTCAAGCGCTACATCATTTGATAAGATATAATGCGCATCCTAAGGGATGATGGAGTTTCTCACCAACTCTTCCTCTTCTGTAATATAAGTGGGCAGATCATCAGGAGTGAAGAAGTGATTTTCCTCTCCCACCATATCACCTTCATCCTCTGATTCTTGGCTAACAAAATTTTGATGTGGGGGGGTTTAATTTGCTGCTGAATTACTGCCTCTTGTGCCCTTATTTCACGTTGCTTAATTCTATATTGTGGCTGTTGCAGACCTCGGAAATTTGGATTGCGGATCTGCGGCTCCGGGTTGTCGAGATGAACTTGTTCAAGTTTTCTTTCAAGCTTTTCAACCTTGCGGAGGAGATGATCTGATGTAGAAGCTTCTTCTTTGATTGTTACTCACTTTTCGACCTTCATCCTTGATCTCTTATCATTCAAGTTTGCCTCAACACTAACAACAATTTTCTGCATATCCTCCAAGGTAGGCGGATCTCTATCTCGCAATGAATAAGCCATCTTCGGATCAAAACCATCCGGAAATTTAAGAAGAGATGATTTTCTTGATGGTCTTAAATCATCAGGAATAGTGTTGTAAACTGTATTAAATCTGATTATGTAATATTGAACGAACTCACCATGATTGCGTTGAGATTGTTGTACTCGGCATTGATCTGAAGCGGATCCTTTCTGATTTCCCAACGATCTATGAATTGCTTCTGAAGTTCCTCCAAAGTAGGTATGCTTCTAGCTGCCAAACCTCTGAACCATTTTCTAACTTCTCCATCAAATGTTTGCACAAACAACCGCATGGTGACATCTTCTTCATCTATCTCATACAGATCAAAGAAAGTTGACATTTTGTCTATATGTTGCTGAGCAGAGACACTTTGAGGAGTGCCATCGAACATAGGGATTTTACTCTGGTAGTCGGGTGGCATATCATGCAGGTTTTGGGGAAGAGCAAGGGGAGCAAATTGAGCAGCCATTGCTTTGGGTAAATTGGGTCTAGGAGGAGTAGGTGGAGTAGGAGTAGCTATGGTATGCGGAGTAGGAGGAGTATGGGGAGGAGAAATGATATGGGATGTAGAAGGAGAACTGACTGTAGATTCGAGATATGAAATAGAAACAAAAGGAGGATAAGACTCCTCGTGAGCCATAATAGTGGATCCAATATGGACAGATATAGATTCAACGAACTCCACAAGATTGGTAGCGTGAATATTTGATTGAAGAGTGCTTAGGATGAAATTGTCAATCGATTTGTTATGTCTTTCAATGTCAAGGGAAACTGCAAAATCAGGATCAAGGACCAAAGAATCAAGTGCACTTTCAGACTTGTTTTTAAATAGGGACAACTCAAAGTTTTCATCAAAATCAATGTCTTCAAAATACTTAATAACGACTGGACATGAATGAGATTTAAATATAGGTCTAGGATCTGTAGCCAGCTTGGTTTTCTCAAAATATCAGGGAACGAAAAACCATTCAGCCTGTGAAAACTCTCAACCTATCATCAACGGCTCAAAGTTTACAAATGCACTGGGGTAAAGTGCCAAAGAAGTGCTATCTTCACAAGCTCACGGAGATCGACTGAAGCAGCGTTTATCTACTTGCGCTGATTGATGAGCCCCAATTTTGGTACAATTTGGGCTCATATTGGCCTTCTCACCTTGCTCAAACCATTCACATTTTACCTCTTATGCTTCTTTTCTTAGTATATTTGTGTATCTGTAGGTAGAAAGGCATGCCTTATGATTGTGTGACTAATGCGTAATGATTGCAGGTTTTTGACAAAGTAATGGAGCCATAACTATGTAGATGGAGGCATAAAGACAATGAAGATGAGGTTGCAAGAATCTAGGGGGATTGTTTGCAGCATTAAATGGTCCCCCTCGTGTTCTCCATCCAAACTCCGAGCTCCATCAGCTCTCCCCACCGAGCTCAAAGGCAGCCACCTAGTTCTACAGGAACCGCAGACAGTTCTACAGGAAACTGCAGTTCTCGTGTTTCTTTGGCAGCCAAGCTCCTCAAATCAAGGAGGCCGCATTAAATAACCAAGCATGCATAAATACAGAGGCTATAGCCTGTGATAGGGGTTCTGTTGTTGTTGATTAACTTTGGGAATCTATTGAGCACGAGCTGCAAGCTCGGTTTTGCTTATTTTGTAAGCCATTTTGGCATGTTATCAGACTGGTTATGAATTGATAATAAAGAGCAGCATTTTTACCTCATCCTGAGTCTTTAAAGGGAGCTATAGCTCTCAGGTTAGGGCCCAACCTGAGAGCCATAGATCTCCTCGTTCTTGTACTGTTATTTCTTTATTTTCATTTAAGCATTTGATCATTTTGTTTGCTGAGCTTTTACAGAATACGATTGCTGAATAGATCTTGTTGTTTCAAGCATTGTTGATTAGATTAGTTCGTAGTTCATTTAGGTCATGATTCAGTCGCTTTCAATTTTATTAGATTAGCATAGAAGGATTTGGTATTAAGCAGGTTCAAGAAAAGGTTTGATTGTGTGTCTGTTGCCATCTCTGTTTAGAGATCGGAGTGAACCATACACCAGCCACCAAAACACAAGTTGCACACGCATGCAAGTTTCCATTCAACCATTCTCAGCTCATAAGAAACTCATGCATATTGATGTTGAGTAACGTTTTCCTCATTTCGAAGTTCATGCACCATTTTTCTTCAGTAATTTACATCTCTTATTCGTTGATTGAATAAGCGTAGCTAGGAAAGTGAGTGAAGTTCTTTGTCTTCTTGGGATTCGTTTCATTTACACTGCTATGTACTTCTCTACTGTCTTCTTCTCGGCCAACCAGCATCTAATGCCCTCGTTCAACCCATTGATTCCATGCATCTACCTTCCTGAATTCTCGTCACTTCATTTACCTTGATTCGTTTCGTTGTTTCCGTTCCACCATTAACCAGCTCCCACACTTCTTCATTGCTTCGTCTTCATGCTCTGGACCCATCACCTCTCGTCCATCTACCCCTCCATTCACTCTTCCTTAGACTGTATCGCTTCCTTTAGGAGTTGGCAGACTTCCTGTAGGGGTTGGCAGACTTCCTGTAGGAGTTGGCAGACTTCCTGTAGGAGTGAACAGTCTTCCTGTAGAAAACGCGGGTTTCCTGTAGGATCCCCTGCAGACCCTGTAGAAGTTTGCAAACTCAGTTTCCGAGCTTCTGAATGTTGTAGACTCCTGAGGAGCCATGTGTGGGACCCCTTGGGACCTTGCCTAAGCATCCTAATCTTTCCCAAAGCCTCTCTCCTCTTCAAACCATCCTTGTGCATCCAAAACCTAATAAGCGCCCAATCATAATAATTCTACTTATTAAAGCAAAAACACAAAAAATGGTTTCTTCAATAGAGATAGCTTAGATTCATGCATTTAGCATCATTAGAAGCAATAGCATATTTAGAAGTTACTTTTCACAGTCTTGCATTGTAGAAACTAGCTAGGCATATTCGGGTTTGTTAGGATTTACAATTCTTGTTTTCTTTCAGTTCCTTCTTGCAATTAGAGTAGTCTCCTTTGAGCTAGCTTTCATTCATCAATTACAGAGCTTCTTCTAAGAGCTATAGAAGTTGGCTCAAGCCTTCACAGACTTGTGCCAGCTGACCAAGTGACAGCTGCGACAAGGACTGGTACTTGTGCATACAGCACCGTCGCTTCCAAGTTTGTACGAACTACCGGGTTGATAAAGATAGAGACAGGAAGCCCCAGGAGTTGTAGCATTATTGCTACAATACTGTAGCTCACCATCTTTTTGGCGCCGTTGCCGGGGAAGCGTCAGAGTATTAGTAATTGTTGCTTTTCTTCTACTTTCCTACTCTTGCTTTCTACCAGTAGTTTATTTCATTTCCATTTTGCAAATGTAGCATAGACATTTCCTGCTTTCATAGATTAACATTTCCTGCTTTCATAGATTAGCATTTCAATTCTGAAATTTCATTTCTGCAATTCCATTTGAGAAAAATAGATTAATGCTTTCATGCTTTCAATCCAATTCAGCATTTTCACTTCAGTCAGATAGCTAGTTGCAGTTCAATTTGTTTTAGTTTTGCAGGTATCAGAGAAAAAAAACAAAAGCAATCAAAAAAGAGTCTTTCCTTTTCATGCCTCGTAGGTACAGAGACAAAACAGGCAAATTCTTACCCAACACCCCCACAACATCATTGAGTCACCCTTCCTTCTTCTTAGGTGACAGTGATACAGAAGAGCCTATAGGTGAACCTCCTGAGACATCTACAAATCCTATAGCAGAAGAAGAATTAAAGACCATCCCATCTGAATCTATGGCTGACAATAGAGGAGAAGGTGAGAGAATTGAAGGTGCCTTCCCCATCCGAGAGACTAATGGGGATACAAAAATGAAAAACATTAGACCTTCCGCCCTACCTCATTTCTATGGACTGACCACTGAAGACCCTGATACCTTCCTATTTGAGTTTGTTGTCCTGTGTAGAACCTATGATTATACTGACGATGAGAAAAAGCTGAAACTTTTCCCTTCCACTCTAAAGGATGCAACATTACGCTGGTTCATGGGTTTACCTGGGAATAGTATCACAACTTGGGCTCAGATGCAGCAAGCTTTCAATACTAAGTACCGGGATTACTATAGGTCCAAGGAAACCAAGGGAGAGATATTTCGAATGACCATGGGGAATGATGAGTCCCTAGAGGATTATGAGGAAAGGTTCCAACTTAGCTACAAGCGGGCCAGGTGTACACTTGACCCTGAATCCCTTAAGTTGGTCCTGCTCCGAGGAATCCCTGACGACCTCTTAGATACCCTTCACATGTTAGCTGGGGGGGATATTTACCAGCTGCCTTATGAAGACATCAAGACTGTGTTTAGAAACCACTCTAGGGCAGCTCGGAAACGAAGTGGAAGAAACTTCACCTCAGCTAGTGTCCCTTTCTCCAAACTTGAGCTTACAAATCAATTAGAGGATCTTAAGAGTGAGGTAAGACAGACCATTGCCATGCAGCTGGACACATTCAGGATCCAGCAGAAGAAGGAAGAAGCTGAGAGAGCCTTGGCTATCTTTTGCCCCAAGTGTACAAGAAGACACCCTAAGAACGAATTCCCCTTGCATTCGGTTGAGGTGTGTTTTGTGTGTGAGGAGGACCATCCTACAAACCAGTGTCCAACCTTACCCGGATTTAAAGCCATGTACCAGGGGACAAAAGCTCCTATTGAGCCTCTCTACTTCCTCAACCAAAGAAGACCTCAAGGATCTAGACCTTACCAGCAGGGGATGCAAGGGGCACACCAAGCTTATTACGGCCCAAATCAAACCCCTCCTATGCCTTCCTGGGGTCCTCCTGCTCATCCTTCCTGGTCCATGCCTCCTCCATGGTCTTACACACCTCAGTACCCTACTCAACCAACTAATCCTCATTATCAATCACATGCCCAGCCTCAGCCTCAGTGGAATGCACCTAAGTCGGGGTGGAGGCCCCAGTATAACACTCCTCCCGCCATTTTTCCTCCACCGCCAGTTCAATCCCATCCATTACCTCCTGCTCCTCCAAGGAAACCTCAAATACCTGCTCAACCGAACCCG
>Ga0115842_100370_pt1 | contig 17425 bp, 29 predicted proteins | sample InSIn2SAF170_2_FD_83856 | JGI IMG/M metagenome (GOLD analysis project Ga0115842, IMG submission 83856)
CACAACGAAAAAATCAAAGCACTCACAGAACTTATCCACCAAGCTCTATCCCGAAAAGACACCACGCAACAAGCACTCATCACAGCAGTCAAAGCCCAGCTAGGAGCACCCCATGACTAACCATGAATCCCACCTGCGCGGCCTAGCCAAAGACCTCGCCGAAGCCTACGCCCAGCTCGGGTATTGCATCGAGTATGCGTTGTTGTTCGTGTTTGAACCAATAGCAGATCAAGACGGGATTGCCTTGGGCCTGGTCGATAAGTTCTGTGAGTGCTTTGATTTTTTCGTTGTGGATAGTGATGTAGTCGTCTCCGGTTTCGTTGTAGATGGCTCCGCCTGCGAGTTGTTGCAGTTTGAGGGAGAGAGTTGCTGCGTTAGCGGCGTCGATGACGTCGTCTTCGAGGTTGAGGACGAGGTCTTTTTTGAGAGTGTCGACTTGCTTGCGGGCTTTGGGTGGTAGTTGGACTGTGATGTGTTGGTGGGTGGCTTCGGGTAGTTGGAGGTAGTCGGCGGTGCGCATGGATAGGGTGATGTCGGCGATGTTGTCGTAGATTGCCTGGTCTGCGCCGTCGCGGAGTTTCCAGTTGTAGACGATGTTGCCGTTGCGTTTGCCGGGGGTGAAGTATTGGCCTCGGTAGTGGGTGATGTATTTGCCGAGTCGTTGTCCGTTGTCGATGAGTCGGTAGGGTGCCCAGAGGTCGAGGAGGCTGTTGGGGGCTGGGGTTCCTGTGAGTCCGACGATTCGGTTGATTTTGGGCCTGATTTTTTTGAGTGCTTTGAAGCGTTTGGCTTGTGGGTTTTTGAAGCTGGATAGTTCGTCGATGATGACCATGTCGTAGGGCCAGTGGTTTTTGTGGTGGTCGATGAGCCAGGGGATGTTTTCTCTTCCGATGGTGTAGATGTCTGCTTGTTGGTTGGCGGCTGTTTTTCTTTGTTGGGCGGTGCCTGTGATGGGGCTGATGGTGAGTCCTGTGAGGTGGTCCCATTTTTTGATTTCGTCTGGCCATGTGTCGCGTGCGACGCGGGCTGGTGCGATGACGAGTACGTGCCGGGTTTGGAAGCGGTTCCGGATGAGTTCGTTGATGGCGGTGAGGGTGGAGATTGTTTTGCCCATGCCCATTCCTAGGAGGATGGCGCATTGTGGGTTGTTGATGATGAATTGGGTGGTGTGGTGTTGGTAGTTATGTGGCTTGTATTTCATTGATGAGTTCCGGTATTTTTTGTGGGTTGTCGAGGGTGCGGACCATGCAGCCTAGGTTGGTGAGGCGTTGCATTTGTCTGGTTTGTAGGGGGCGTGGTTTTTTGCCGGGGGCTTTGAGTTCGACGAAGCAGATTTTTCCGTTTGGGAGGATGATGATGCGGTCGGGCATGCCTGCGTTTGCTGGGCTGGTGAGTTTTGGTGCGATCCCTCCTGCTTTTTTGGTTGCACGGACCAGGGCTTGTTCGATGGTTTTTTCGAGCATTGTTTTTCTTTCTGGGGGCATTTTTGGAACAAGTGGAACGACGACTCTACTTAGGTGTCTGGTTTAGGCGATATGTGTGTGTTTTTGCCTATATTGCCCCCTATTTTTCTATGAAGTCTTTAGGCGATTTTCTTGTTCCACTTGTTCCGCTGAGATGGTTTATGCTGGTTATGTGATGTTTCCACCCTGGAACAAGCCCCGGAACAAGCTATATGTTTGTTCCACTTGTTCCAGGGTGGAACAAGATTAAAGGCGGCCTTGTTCCACAGCTTGTTTCACATTTTTATGCTGGAACATTCATTCGCATTTCTACGCGTTGGAAGATTCTTTGCTTGCCGTAAATGGGCAGCCTGCGCTGTACCCCACTGTCTTCCCAACCGTCTATTTGTCCGATAATCGCGGTGATTTCGTAGGCATCTATCTTGCGCATGCTCTCCGGGTCACGTCCGAAGCATTCGGCCCAGATCTCGATTTTGGATACGTTTACGCGTTGATTGAAACCAGTTTTTGTTCCCACCTGCCGGTACTGTTCCGGGAGGGTTTCTTCATCTAGCCAGATACGGCGTACACCGAGCGGCAGTATGTCCCAGTTGTCAGGCAACGTTTTATCTAGGTATTCCTGGACGATGCCGACGCGGTCGTCTGCTTCGACGGATTCGGCCTGGATGTGTTCAGCTTGCTGGAGCAAGTCTCCGGTGAGGTATAATTTTTCTCCTTCCTGGTCGCGTGCGCGGGCTTCCGCCCAGAGCTGGTCGATCGTGTTTTGGTCTAGGGTGTGGGGTTTTCCCAACCACCCTTGTCCTGTGACGTGCACGGGCCACCAGCGACGGTTGCCGGTGGTATCCCTCAGGAATCCCTCGTCTGCGTTTGTGGAGCCGACGATGATTCCTTGCCGGGGGTAGGTGTGCACGTTGCGCCCGTAGGCAGGCCGGTATTTATCTTCGCTGCGCGAAATGAAGCCTTTGACTGGTTCTGCTTCGGCTTTGCGCATGCCGGCGAGCTCGGAGAGTTCGACGATGAGGTTGCCTGCAAGTTTTTCTGCGGCTGTCTTGTCCTTCATGTCGGTGATCGTCAGGCTATCGGAGAACCAGGGGTCTGCCATGCGGTTGAAGATGGTGGATTTTCCCGCACCCTGTGGGCCAACGAGGGTGAGTACTTGGTCGAATTTGGTGCCAGGCCGGAAAGTTCTCCGGTGGGCAGCGACGAAGGTTTTTCTGGTCACTGCGCGGGTGTAGTCGGTGTCGTCGGCGCCGAGCGTGTCGACAAGCAGCGTGTCCAGTCTTGGCGTGCCGTCCCATGGTGGCAGGTGGTTGAAGTAGTCGCGCACGGGGTGGAACGCGCGCGCTGTCGCGGTGGCTAGCAGCGCGTCGTTCATTTTTGTAGGGGCGTAGAGGCCTTGGTAGGTGCGGGCTATGTGGATTTTAAGTTGGGCTTCGTCGTTGTCTGTCCAGCCTGGGCTGACCTGTTTCCAGGGCAGGGCTTGTGGGTCTTGAACTTCGAGCCGGTTGGCGTGTGAGTTCCAGGCGATGTGATTGAAGCGGGGGTCGTGGGTGAGGATGAGCTCGAAGTTGCCGATGGTGTCTTTGAATGCACCGTCTTTTTGGGTTTCGAGCTTTTGGAGCCAGGCGTAGGGGTCACTGGTGGCCTCTTCTTTCTTTGGGTCTTCTGTGGTTTCGTTTGTATTCGCGTCTGGGGTTTGGGTGATGGGCTGGAATACGTCGTTGATTTTTTCGGCGGTTTGTTTTGCGTTTTCTGTGCGCGTGCCGGAATCATTGTTGACGAATTCCATCATCGCTAAGTAGCTGGGGTGTTTGTTTGCTGGCGTGCCTGCCTGTGTGTCTGTGTCGAGGTCGCCGTATTTATGGACGCGGACGAGGTCGAAGGCACTGTGGGAGTGCCCGTCGGCTGCCGGGTCGGTCGCGTGCTGGGAGTAGGCGTAGTAGCCGCCGTTGTAGATTATGAGTCCGTTGGAGGAGGTTCCGCCGGTGTAGGTGTAGCGGCTGGTGGTGGTGCCGGGTTTGTATACCTCAGGCAGGAAGGTTTCGATAGCTTTGGGGATTGTGTATGCGCGGTTGAAAGCACCGAGCATGCCTGGCTTATCGCGGGGGTCGTCGAGTCTGCCTTTTGCTTCGTAGGCTTCGGCGTCGTCTGGTGTGATGCCCGGCCAGGTTGTGACGTCTTGCCAGGTGTCGTAGCGGTCCAGGTAGTCGTCGGGATTGAGTGCGTCTTTTTTGCTGCTGACGTGGGATTGGTAGTCGCCGTCGGTGAGTGTTGCTGGCCAGTAGAAGAAGCGTTCTGGTTCGAATGTGGTGGGGTCGAACCATGCGAGTCCGGGGTTGATATCTTGGGCTACGCGTCGCGCAACAGCGCAGTATTCGTCGGCGGTGACGTCACGCTGCAGCCATACCCATATGCGCCAGCGGGGGCTGTCTGTGGTGTGGCTGAGGGTGGTGTGCGCGAGCCACGCGTAGGGGACGGTGTCGGCGAGGTTGCCGGGCAGGGCTATGTCGGCGGGGATGTTGTCGAGGTCTAGGGTGATGAAGCTTCGTGTGAGGATGTGACCTTTACGCCTGCGGCCGTGTTTGAGATGGCCTGCGACGAAGCCCCCGACGTCTTTGTGTTTATCTTTTTCGCTTTTCGGGAGTTTTTGGTATTCGGCTTGGGTGAGGTTGATTGTGGTGGGGTCGTAGGCTTTTGCGGTGAGGTCTTGCAGGGTGGTGTGGGTGTTAGCCCAGCGGGAGGAGGCGCGGGTGGTGGCGGTGGCGATTTTAAGTTCACGGTTTTTCATTGGGGCTCCTCCATGGGCGTAAATGTTGTGTAGGGGCGGGGTGCGCCACCAGCCCCACCCACTAACTGTGATGGAGGGCTGGTTAGGTGGCGCGGGGTTTAGAATCCAAGGTTGGCTGATGGCGCATTCGGGGCGCTTTGTCCGCCGATCGCGGAGAAAACGTCTTCTGCTTCTAGTGGCTGGCCACCGAGGCGTTCTCCGTCTTTGACTTTTTGCACTCCGACGAGGGAGGCGCTGATGCCCTTGTTGCCGGAGTTTTCGTAGGCGAAGAATTGGACGGCTGCGTTGATGTAGCAGCCGGAGTAGATTTCGGATTCGTCGATGATTGGTTGCAAGTTAGCGTCGACGACGAACGGTTTGCGTTTGGTGCTGGATTTGGCTGCGATGAACCAGTGGCCTTGGAATTCTGGGCCGCGCGGTTCACCGGAGTCGTTGGGCTTGTCTCCGTCACGCAGCGGCGGGTATTTGGTTTGGGTTGGATCGATGGGCTGCTTGAAGACGTGGCGCTCGACGCCATCTTGCACAGCATTGCCGATGGCCGTGTTGAGCGCTTCGATGGTTTTGGTGTCGGTCTTCGGGATGAGCAGGGTCATGGAGTACTTTGGGTCGGCATTCTCATTGACCGCGTGTGGTGTAAATAGGTGCTCGTAGGACAGTCGTCCGTAAACGGTGACGTCGCGGTTGGTTTTAGCCATGGTGGTTCCTCCTTGGAACTAGGATTGGGTGTTCGGGGTTGCCGGTGAATCGTCTGCGACCAGCGGCGTTGATGGTTGTTTTTAGGCGGCTTCTGGGCCGTCGAATTTCGGCTCCGGCTCCGCCTCCGGGGCCGATTCGAATTTCTCCCCTGATGGGTTGAAAATGGATTGAATCTTGGCGTATTTGATTTCTTGGTCAACCATTTATGCGTCTCCTATCTTGTGGAATACGGTTTCTGGTGTGGCTACTTGTAGCTCTGGGCGTTTATCCGCCACAGGCACCAGGGTTGGCTTGCCTGCTGGTTTATGGATGTAGTCGCCAAGCTTTTCTTGAAAAACTTTTTTGCCAAGTAGCTTTGTCATTGCGGTTATGCCGAGCAGTTTCTTTTCGTAGGGGTCGTAGCCTGCTTCTTTGACTGCGGCTGCTACCGCGTCCTCGTCGGCGTATTTCCGCACACTGCGACCTTCGACGAGCTTCAGCCCTGGGTATGCGTGACCATTGTTGGCTTCGTCGAGTGCGAATTTTTCCACCTTGGATAGCCACTTTTTGATTTCTCCGGACCAGGCCACGATGTGGGCTATTTCATCGTCGGTGAGCGTTTCTGGTTCGGGTGCTGCAGGTGTCACCTCGTCGGGTTCTTTCGGCAGTGGTTCGAGGTATTGTGCGGCTAGTGCCGGGCATTGTGGGGCGTGTTTGCAGAATCCGCACCAGGCGCCTGCGTTTAGCTCACCTTCGCCTTTTATCGCGAGTTGCGCACGTGGGGCTACTACTTCCCTGCCCCATGCGGTTAATTCGTCAACGCTAATTTCGTCCACGCTGGTGTTTCCGCGGCGTGGCTGAAAAATCACCATGCGTATTTTGTTGATGTTATAGATCATCCCGAATTGGGCGAGGGCACCAAGCGCATATAGGCGCATCTGCGGATTGCCTACCGCACTGACCTCGACACCTTTGCCGTATTTCAAGTCGACGATTGTCATGGTGCCGTCGGCTACGATGATTGCATCTCCTGTGCCGAAGCCGTCGGGGACGATATGGCTGAAGTCCAGGCGGTGTTCAATGGTGAGGAATGCTGCGGGGCTGGTCTCTTGAGCAAGCGCAAGTTCCGCCATGACATTATCGGCGTAGTCGTCGGTGTGGGAGTCCATTTCTTCGTCGGCCCACTCCGATTCTTCTATGGGGGTGGTGTCGTCGCCGTTGAGTTTGCGGAGTTTGTGTTCTGCGAGTTCGTGGGCGGCGGTGCCTTCTGCGGCTGCATCTGATTCACTGTCCGGGTATGGGGCTTCGAGTCGGGGCGCGGGGGTGCAGTTGAGCCAGCGGTGTGAGCTTGATGCTGAGAGTAGAGCGTGCGCCCGGTTGTGGTGCTCCGGTGGGGCCATGGTTAGTCCTTTTGTTGGTGCTGTTGTGCCATTGTGATGAGTTCTGGGAGTTTGTTTGCTGGCACGTCGGTGAGGGATTGCACGTGGAAGTGTGGGAATAGTGTGCTGGTGATCCAGGTGGGGCCTTCGTTCATGCTGATGGAGCGGAGGAGGTTTTGGGCTTCGGGGAGTAGGTCTGGGGTGGTTTCTTCCTGTGGCTTAGGTGCTGGTGCTGCGGCTGGTTCTGTCTTCGGGGCTGGGGTTTCTTCCACCGGCTGTGGTGCTGTGGATGGTGCTGTTTCTTTTGGCCATGGGGATTGAGTGTCGGGTTCTTCTTTGATGCGGTCGAAAGTTCTTTGCATCGCGTCAATGCCGATGGCGAGCAGGTCAAGGGTGAGGTTTTTGCTGATCCAGGTCATTAGTGTGTGTCCTTTTCGTTGAGTAGCTGGGTTCCGGCTGGGGTGATGTGGTTGTGGCCGTTGTCGTCGGTGGTGATGTATCCGTTGTCGGTGAGGTCTTGGTGGCGGGCTTTGGTGATGCGTTTTCCTGCTGCCAAGCGTCGTAGTGCTTCGCGTGCGTGTGTTTTAGTCATGGCTTCATTTCTTGTTGGTGGTCTCTGATTTCGTTGAGCATCGCGATTGCGCTTTTGGCTGCGCTGATCGCGGCTTCGGTGTTGATGCGCTCTGGGCGTGTGGCGTTGGTGAGTGCTAGGGCTCGTTTGAGTGCGTCTTTTGCCGTGATTGCTGTGAGGATTAGGCGTTCTTCGCTTCCCCACTGCGCGTATTTGCCGGTCATTGGCTTTCGTGTTGGTGGCTGATTTCTCGGCCGATGTACCAGCGGGCTTTCTCGAGGTCTTGCCGTGCGTCGCCTTTTTTGCCTGCGCGTAGCAGGTATTTGATGGCGTTGCCACGGTAAAAGCTCGCAGGGTCTTCGACGGACTGGTCGATCACATCGATGTCTTCCAGGCCGTCGGCTAGCTGGTAGTGAGCCGGGGAATGCACGGAATTATCTTCAACGCGCAAATCGAACTCTGTGGTTTCCGGGGTGATTTTGTCTTCCGGTCCCGGCTTTTTATTCCGAGATGGGGTGACGTAAAAATCCCCACTTGACTCAATTTTTTGCGGCTTAGCCTTAGGCGGATCACCGATAGTCCAGTGCTCATAATCTTTTAGCACGGCGGCGGATACGACGGTAAGACCTTGATCTTTAGCGCATTTTTTACCTGCCCTACATGCAGATTCCGCGGTCTCGGCATCGTAGTAGCCAAAAGCGCGAGTTTTATCTTTCACGAGAAATGAGTTGTCTGTGCCCCACGATGTCAGGTACAGCGTCCCTTTTTCTTCCGTGATGATCGCTACAATGTAGCGTTTTTTGTTCATTGGGTATCCTTTGTTGTCATTCTTTGTGATTACGCGCCATGCGCGTCACCTGGTCTTTTCTCTGGTTCGACAGACACGATTTCGCAGCGGCGTTCCACAAGGTGCACGCGTGTTCCGGGGTGCTGTTCGCGGTATATTTGGGCCTTCAATATCATGTATGAGTAGTCATCCCAGATGATTTGGCCGTCACCATCGGGTAGTAATCCGGTGAGTCCGTCGTCGTATTCGAGCAGCAGCGCGTATTCGTGCTCCCATTCGCCGATGTTCTTTTCTTTCCATGCTTTAATGCTCATCGGCATACACCTCTTTGACTATCCGGTATTCAGCATCTTTTTCGACGATGAATGCGCGGGTGACCTCGTATTTTCCGTTTTTTATGCGCACGACTTTTGTTATGATGCGGTGTGCGACTTCGCGAGCAAAAGTGAGGCTCGTCCAATCCGCAGTTTTGAAACTCGAGGACATATTTTGTTCGCCACACACCAGCCGGTAATCGGTGTCACCGTCGCCATCGAGCTGCACCATCACGGCATACAGTGGCTGCTTAGGGCCGGATCGCTGGTTTAGCCATTCCTGGGCTTCCTTGATGCTCATTGTTATCCCTCCAAGGATTTCTTTAATTTTTTGGTTGGGTGGCACGAACCCTTCAGGCTTCAAGATTTTTCCGTTCTCGTCGCGACGCACAGGCCCGAGACTGCCGTCCACTTTCGATGTGTTGGCATCCACGACGGCCTGGAAGATTTGCTCTGCTTTATCCCTGCCTGCGAGGTTCAGTAGCGCGGTCATGGCGGCGTAGATGATGTCGGCGTAGCCGTCAGCGATCTCGACATCGGTTTGAGACAAGATGTTAATCGCGTCCCAGGTTTCAAGTAGCTCTTCATTTACGCGCATGTAGTAGCTGCGTAGCTCGTCGTAGTCGATTTTTTCTTGGCCGATGGTTTGTCCTCCGGCTTCCATGAATTCTGCGACGGCATCCCAAGTGTTTTTCATTTCTGGTTCCTCTCGTTTTTAGATGACCATGTCCGCTGGAATGCTTGGCCGGGTTTCAATTCCACCCCCGGTTTTCTTGCACTTTTTGCATTCCCAGCCCGGGATCACATTCTCGTGGAAGTGAGCATCGTCATAGCAGCCCCTTATTAGCTCTTCGTTTCCGCAGTGGGCACAGGCAAAGATTCCGTCAAAATCGCGGCGGTACTGGTGCGTCTTTTTAATGAGGTGCATTAGTGGTTCCTTTCCATGGTTTTGATTTTCTGCATGACGCGGTAGTAAGCGTTTAGCCGCACTTCAGCATGAGTTAGTTCAGGCGGGATTGACATGCGGTTTTCTCGCATGTGGCTGACGTATTGCTCAATGAGATCCGATTCGTACTCATATTTTTTCTCCAGCCAGGCCAAAAGCTCATTCATTACTGGTGCCTTTCTTGCATTACTCTGATTTGCCGCATTACTCGGTCGTAGGCTTCCATCCGGTTTCCGGCAGTGCGTAGCTCGGTGTGCTTACGCGAGTTACCTTCAATGCCGTTTCGCACTTGCCTGCCGATGATTCCTGCCTCATCGAGGTATTGGGCCCATATCCATTCGAGTAGTTCGTCGAGTTCATTCATTTTCCGGCTTTCCATTCGTATTCGCGGTCGGGGTCTTCTTCCGGCTTTTCTTCATCATCAAAGACTCCGTGGTCTTTCATGGCTTGACGGACCAAGTACTCACTCATCTACGCACCGCTTTCTACAACCAGGCGGTCCCCCACGAAGCAATCGCGCAGCGACTTAATTACTGCACGGCCTTTCTTACTGAAGCGTGGCCTACCGTTTTTCTTGTTAATTTCCATCAGCCCGTATTTATCGAGAAAATCCCAATAATCTTCGGGAACATCATGAATGTTGGTGGCGTCACGGAGCGCGATTTTGATGCCCCGAGGGCAACGCCTTTTGCACTGATTAGCGGTGAAGTCCTTGACGTTAGTTGCCGGTGACATGTGGTGGCCTGCTTTCTTTTTCAATGCGCCGTAGTGCGTTCCATGCTTCGTCGAAGTATCGGTCGGTGGTTTCGAGTGCTTCGTCGACGCCGTCCATGATGAAGTGGACGTAAGTGGGGTCTTGGTCGTGTTGTGCGCGGTTCCAGGCTGCGGTCATTTGTTTTGCAGCGTCGTTGATGTGGTGTTTGGCGCGAGTGAGGTTGGTGATGAAGTCGCTGTAGTCAGTCACTAGCTGGTTGCTCCTAGTAGTTGGTTGAGTATCCAGAGGATTGCGTAGATGGGGCTGTTGGGGTCTGTGATGCCGCCGTCTGGGGTGAAAAGATCAGCGGATAGCAGTTGTGCTATTTCAAACACGGGGGTTCCTTTCGGTTATCCCTTAAGGGAGTCGAGTTTTTTGATTTCTTGGTTGATTGCCTGCTGGGCCTGCTCGAGGTGTTTTCGTTTTTCAAGTAAGTAGCCCAGTGGTGTTGGCGCAGCCACGGGTGCGGTGTTTCCGCTTGTGGGGTTGGTGTTTGTTGTGCGTTGTCCGGTGATCCAGTCGGCTACCTCGTAGCCCATGGCGTGGTGGCCGGGTAGGTATTGGGTTTCACCATCTGGGTAGTCCGGCATGAGTAGGACTACGGGGGCTACTTCTAGGGCTCGTGCGAGTATGAGCCATTCAGCAACGGAGATTGATTGCCGCGTCTGCAATTCAAGCTGAGATATTCCAGATCGGTTTATTTTAAAACCAAGCCCCTCGGTTTTTTCAGACAGAGCGCGTGCAGTTAAGTCCTTTTTCTCGCGTAGGTGTTTCACGTTTTTACCAATTGTTGCGGTCATTTGTTTTTGCCAGTCATTCATGTAGCCTCCGTCCTGTGTGCTTCTGCCAGGTCAATGACACCGGCTAGAGCATCTTGGACAGGCTGCGGGAAATGCCGCCCCTCAAACATCAGCAGATAATCAATATGGTGGATCAGCATCTTCAGCTTCGCTTCACGTAAATCAGCACTGCCCATTTACATCACCGCTTCATCGAAGTGAACAGGTGCGGCACCAATGATTACCGCGAGGATGAAGCCCACCAAGCAACCGAAAACAAAAGTCGCAATAGCTAGGCGGGTGCGCGCAGCAGCGGTCTGCTTCCAATACTGCGCGCGCGTGGTTTGCTGCACTTTCCACATTTGCCGGTAAAGCGCATCATAATCAGTTTCCATTAGGGTCTCCTTTGTGTCCTGTCAGCCACCGGGCGATGGCTGCGATAAGTGGTTTAGGAAATAGCATTGGGGTCTTGGTCGGCCTTAGCTTCGAGAAATACTGCAAGATCGTGGGCTTGCCTGTGCTGGTCGTGTAGCCGCTTCCTGCGCGTGCGGTCCAAGGTTGCGTGCGGTTCCAGTGCGATGAGTTTTCTGTAGGCGCGTTCTGCTTGCCTGGCGGTTGTTGCAGCTTCGCGCCTGGTGAGTGGTTTGATCATTGTTGCCTTCCTGCGTTTGTTGGGTGAAGGGGTGCGACAGCTGCCACCTCGCCGTAGTGCGGGTCTTGGGCGGCGCTTTAGCCGGGGATTGATGCGAGCGAGCATTAGCTTTTGATCGCACCCCTTGGTGCCATGCCAGGGGCTTGCACCCTGGGAGCCGCTGGTTCATGGCTGCGGTTTGTTTTGACTCCCCTTTGTGGTTCCCTCCCGCTTGTGGCGGGGTTCCTGCCTGTCGGCTTGTGCGGTCGTGGCATTTTCTGCGGCTTGCTCGCGCACCGGTATCTTCGGCGGGGAGTTTTCCCTGTTGAGTTTTCATTCATCGTTGACCGTGTGGTCTTGGTGCCCAGGTGCGGAGTTGAACCGGCACTGTTACCAATCTGGGCTGCATGTTTAGTTGAGTTGTTTTAGTCACTGTGACGCTATTTTTGGGTAGTAATACCCAGTATTTCTGTGAGCCACAGGGGCTATTCGAGCGAGTTCATGTATTCCTCGATGTCTTCCACGCGTATCCGGTAGGTTCTTCCCACTCTCACGCTTTTCAGCTCTTCGCGGGCGCACAATCGTTGTACGGTTTGTTTATGCATTGCCATTAGCTCTGCTGCTTCTTTTGTCGTCAGCCAGCGCGGTAGCGTGCCTACACTTTTCAATGCCATGATTAACCTCCTTTAGGCTGCGATGGTTCCGTGCTGAGTTTCGAAGAGTGAATCAAAAGGAATACCGAAGCCTAGGCACGCGCCTGCAACGAATCTGGCAGACACCGCTTCTCCTTCCAGTGCACGGAGAAATGTTTGTTTGCTAATGCCTATTTTTTCGGCAGCCTTCGCGTTGCTAAGCCCGTGCAGCTCAGTGAGCTGTTGCATGCGGTCTGTTTTGATTTTGATCATCGCCATCGCTGTCCCTTTCTGGTTCATCTATTGAACGCGATGGGTTAAATCTAAACCGCTAAGGGTTATAGGTCAACCAGTTACCCTAATCCGGGGTGGTTTATAGGTAATCCATGCAGGTAGATTGGCTTGCTATGGTTTATTTATGTACCATTAGTGACATGAGATCGCTTAACGAATGGATAGAGAAAGTTACCGGCAACGCATCTTGGCGATCAATCGCAAGCACGCTAGGGACGACGCATGCGACCGCGAAACGTCGCCTGGAAGATAACACCGCCAGCGCTGTGATTGAGCTTGCCGCAGCTTACGATGCAAACCCAATTGCTGGATTGATTGCAGCTGGACTCGTCAACGAAACACATCTCGCGAGCTATCAGCGGCGTGTATCTCTCGAGGACTATGATGATCTCGAATTAGCGCAAGAGATCGTGAACAGGATTGAGCAGCGGGATTCCAGGTCAGCCAAGGTATATGACTTGCCGTTGGGGGCTGTGGCCGATGGATCGCAGGAGGAAGGAGATGGTTCACCAGATGATTACGAACCCTGATCTACACAGGCTTGCCGACGCGCTGGGTGTGCGGTTGGTGCGCCACAACGGCGGCCCGAAGGGTTTCTACGCCCATTACGCGCGCACGATCAGCACCCGGCGCGGACTATCCATCGCAGCGTATCGCTCCACTCTCGCCCATGAGCTAGGTCACGCCTACTACAAAGACGAGCCCACCGACAACGAGCACTACAGCCGCAAGCAGGAACGCCGCGCCGACCAATTCGCAGCCCAGCTCCTCCTCGACGAGGACGCGGTAAAAGCCGCGATGATCTGGCACAACGAGCATATAAGCCCAGCCGCCTACGAGCTCGAAGTCACTGAACATCTACTCAAAACCTGGCTAGCCCAGCACCGAGCACTTAAGAACGCCTGGGCGGCTTAATAAGCACCAAAGAGGATTAACCTATGAAAGCCGAAGTGAGACCAGAGCACGATCCGCATGGAAGTGAAAATCACAAATCAGACAGAGCAAACGCACTGCTTATTGCCGCTATTGTGGCTCTCGCAACCGCGGTGGGCGCGGTTGGCGCGTACCTGGTCTTCGGCGGTAAGGATGATTTCGCCGATCGAGAAGAAAAACGTGAGCTGTACGAGGAATACGAATGCGCGAAGGCTAGCCAGCTTGATGAGAGGTTCATCGCTTCTGCTGCCGCTGTTGACGTCCTTGCTGACAGCAACGCCAGCCCAAGCGAAAAGAAAACTGCATTAGATGTACAACTTGACCTAAGGGGATTGTTGGATTCTGGCGTGCCCCTTACCCCAACGCCTCATACCAGCCGCTGCGAGGGCTGGGTGTGGGAAACCCACATGAAATACCTGGACCCACAGAAATTTAAAGACTTCACCTATCAGGACGCTGAAGACGAGGACCTCGTCTAACTATCCTCCCCCTCTTTTTATTCTGCCCCCGTTGTTTCTTCCTCGCGGGGCTACCAGCTATGCCCAAATTAGGAGTACCGTCATGGCTTCAATCAAAAAATACGAAACAGCCAAAGGACACGCCTGGCGTGTGCAGTATCGCTCACCCGATGGGCGCAACCGCACCAAGCAGGGCTTTCGCACCAAAGTTGCTGCGCAATCCTGGGCGGATAAAAACGCCACCTTGATGCACGAGGGGCAATGGATCAACCCCACGGAGGGGAAAAAGACAATCGCGGATTACCATGACGCGTTTTTCGCCACGAAAGCTCACCTGGCCAGCTCGTCGCTGCGCGTTATGCGGTTGTCGTGGGCGAAGTGGGTTGAGCCGGAGTGGGGCCGCATGTCGGTAGCAAGTGTGCGTAAATCCGGCGTGCAGGCGTGGCTATCGGCACATGCTGATCAGCCGGTGTCTGTGCGCCGAGCTCATGGTGTTTTGGCCGGCATTCTTGATTTAGCGGTCGATGATCGGGCTATTGCAGTTAATCCTGCGCGTGGGGTGAGCTTACCTCGTAAGCCTGAGGTGAAGCAGGTTTATTTGACCGAGCATCAGCTAGCAGCGCTTGCTAAAGAATGTGGAGAGCGCGGCGGGATTGTGATGCTTCTGGGCACAACAGGCCTACGGTGGGGTGAGCTTGCGGGTTTGCAGGTGCGTGATGTGCCGGACGTGGGCAACCGGATCAAGCTTGTGCGTACGGTAACGTGGACTGGTGGTTCTTTTGAGGTGGGCGTGCTGAAGGGTCGGGAGTCACGCGTGGTGTCTGTGCCTGCGTCGGTGATGAAGTGGGTTCGGGGTGTGGCTGCTGGACGTGGGGGCGATGAGTGGCTGTTCGGTGAGGGTGGTGTGCCTGCGCGTCGTCCTGGTGTGAAGTCGTGGTTTGCGCGTGCTGTGCAGCGCTTGGTTGGTCGTGGCGTTTTGCCGGAGCGGATTACGCCACATGGTCTTCGGCATGTTGCTGCTGGTTTGATGATTGGTGGTGGCGCGAATGTGTTGGCTGTGCAGCGTCAGCTTGGGCATAAGGATGCGTCGGTGACGTTGAATACTTATGCGTCTTTGTGGGATCAGGATTTGGATGCTGTTGGGGCGATGATGGAGCAGCGTTTTTCTGATGTCGTGGGATTGTCGTGGGCTGCTGTTTCTTAGGGGCTGTTTTTGCCGTGTTTCCCCTGGTTGTTTAGTTTTTGGGTTTGTGCGCCCGGTGAGACTTGAACTCTTGCGTGGCGTTTTCCTCTTGGGTTGTTGACTAGGGTTTTTGCTGGTTGGTGGGGTTATTTGCTTTTTGCCCAACGTATGTGAGCGTACCCGAAAATGCCTAAAAATGTTTCGCGTGTCGTGGAATTGTCGTGGGATTTGAGGGGCAAAACGCGCACCAAAAACATGCCGCTTCCCTGCCCTGGGAGCGGTCCACAGAGAGTGTGTAATCAAGCCGCAGCCCGTGAATTTAATTCCTTGCCCTAATTTGCACGGTCGCAAATTATGACCTATACTGTTTATAGACGGCAAGGGAGCAGCCCAAGGCCGAGAAACGGAAAGGTCCGAAACCATGGAAACCCTAAAATTCAACACCTGGAAGCATCCAAAGACCGGCGCCAACCGCTACTACCTCACCAGCGAATCCGTAGATACACTCCTGGAACTTGAGGTACACCGATACAACACCGGCAATCCGTGCGCCGTGTACTTCCGTGGCGAAAAGATCAGCAACTACCGGTACAACCGCATCCACGGCAAGTTCTGGGTGGACGAGGACCGCGGCGTACACATGGATTATTTCAACAGCGCCATTCATGATGAAGACGAGTTGCGCGCGCGGTTCGAGGAGCTGGTCGCTAACTCGGAGTTTCCGGCCTAATGAAGATGCCCCGCGCAAAATCATTCACGCGGGGTGCTTCCGCTAACGCGGATAAGGGATTCTAAACCAGAAAGTATGAAGAATCACCTCCGCTGACGCGGAGAAAAGGATTCCAAACTAAAAAGCATAAGGAATCACCTCCGCTAGCGCGGAGAAGGTGCACCATACGGTGCACCACCCACCATAGCAGATATTCATTGAAAGGTAAGAACAATGCTCATTATGCAAGGAAAATTCGCGGACGGACACGGCTACACTTTTCCACTGATTGGTGCGGATTGGCGCAAGCTTATCCGGGAAGCTTACTCGCTGTTGCCGGATTCGGCCCCGAAACATGAGGGCATCGCGTACTGGGAATCCGCTGCGTGTGATGGTGATCTTCCTGGTGCCCCGGCTCGGCCAGAGTATGGCCCCGAGTTGGCTGTGGAGATTGGGCGGCTGACGCTGGGCTGTGATGATGTGGAGGCTGTCGAGCGCGATTACTGGATTACGGGTTCGGTGATGGACCCGACGATGTGGATTATCGGTGATGATCAAGGCGTGGTGCGTGCATTGCCGGGCGCGCGCGATGGCGTGAAGTACACGCGGTTTGTTTCGGATGATGTGGAATTTTCGAGTTTTGTTGAAGCCGCTGATTATGCGATCCGTGAATTTTAATCATTGCTCCAACTTGCGCGGTCGTAGTTTATGACCTATACTAGTTATAGACAGCGAGGGAAAAGACAAACGGAAGGACCGAAAATGATCACCACCAACCGCAACGGAAACTACCCGGGCGAAACCGATATCTACACCATTATCGAGACCCACACCGAAGACGGGCAGCTGGTCTCCGCGCTATATGCAAGCCCAGAAACCGGCCAAATCATGGCTATTGAAACCCAGCCAGAATTCCAGGGCGAAGGCCACGCCCGCGCGCTGATCACCTACGCCATCGAAAACGGCATTGATCTACTCCACTCCCCGGCATGGTCCTGCACCGACGAGGGTGCTGCATTCGCAGAGGCCGTCACTGAAATTGATGTCATTGACGATGAGGATGCATACGGCTGGGAAGAATATTCGCAGCTGCTCGTAGCATAGAAGGCGATTGGAGATTACGATGTGGACTCCACAGGATTTTCCGCACCTGGTAGCCAAGACGGTCCGGGACTACGCGGCGCTGGCTACCAGGTGGCGCACAGACCCTGACTTCATCGCCGCCACTGAGAATCCAGAGTACTCGGCGCAGGTCATTGAGCGCGCGATCATGCCGCTGGAAGATGCCCCGCTGACATGGCTAGATAGTGGAGTGTGTGAAATGCTCGCGGATACCTACAGCGATGTGCCGGCATTTTCACCACAGGCGTGCATGCCGGGCGATTCCGGCACCATCGCGCTAGAAGCACCCTTTTTTAAGGTGGCGTTTACCTCACAGATGCGTGATCAGACAGTGCTAGCGGACTGTGACGCGCTACACTGGCACCGCATAGGCGACAAGATACGCATATCCGCGCTATCCAGATTCGACGGCAAGCAACACCACCTCAGCCCCTTCCGGCACAGCTGCCCCCTACATGAGGCCCTAGCCGTGACGGTTGATTTCGACGCGGTACGCGAGACCGACGCGGATGTTGAGTACCGGATTAATGGCGATGTGAAAAGCCCCGGCAAGATATACAAATCAGGGGAAAAGATCATTTCCGCCATGGCATCAGTGTGGCTGCTGCTATCCCAGCCGCGGGTGATGCGTGAAGATTCCCCCGTGGTCGCGTCGGTACGTCGCCGCCGGGGCGCACCTGGTGTGCAGAAAAAGCGCCCCGTTCGGGTATCGGTGCGCACGCTGGAGACCTCCCCGCGTAGTGGCGCGCGCGGTGGTGGCCGTAAGGCTACGTCGCGCTGGTGGGTGCGCGGGCACTGGCGGCAGCAAGCGTGGGGCAAAAATCGCGCTTTACGGAAGCCGGTTTTTATCGCGCCCCATACAGCCGGTAGCAGCGACGGCGATTTAGATGACCGGCCACAGGTACAGGTGTGGCGAGATAACCGAAAGGAAAATTGATCTTCCTGGTGCCCCGGCTCGGCCAGAGTATGGCCCCGAGTTGGCTGTGGAGATTGGGCGGCTGACGCTG
>Ga0115842_100396_pt1 | contig 17398 bp, 14 predicted proteins | sample InSIn2SAF170_2_FD_83856 | JGI IMG/M metagenome (GOLD analysis project Ga0115842, IMG submission 83856)
TACTTCTGTTCTCTTTCCCGCCTCTCCTAACACCAGCTATATAACACAGCATAATACGCAACATAACACACGATAATCGCAGATCCCAAGCTTCACATATAATACATATACACATCCCTACCCACTATGCGACATTATGGAGTGCGCAGGAATTGTCGTTGGGTCAGGATATTGGGCTTGAAAGTGAGACGGCGGAGGACAAGGAGGATAACAAACGTACAGGAATATAGTTAGATAGCTTGTTTACTGCACGGGCATGGGGTAGAGTTTTGAAAACATCGAAATGCATTGATATGTAAGATGTCTAGAAATAAATGGTCTTTACGACGTCGACCCTTGATTTTGTGTTGTTTGAGTACAGACGTAGCGACGCGGCAGGCAGAGTGCATACTTGCACGTGTATGTACTGTACCATGCGAATATTCGCGCACCGGTCACTTCACCTGCCGCACCATCATAAACGCTTGAACAAGTCAACGTAATTACCCGTTTAGGCAGTGACCTACCAACTCCAATGCCCAAAACCAAACTGCAGCAAAGTGCTCTAACCACGTACAGCAGTACGGAGTACTTTTTATTAGTAGATGTCTGAACAACACTTGACCTGAAAAGTACTAGTTCAACATTATCTACCTAACATGGTTTATCTAAATCTGTTTACTGTGTCAAGGGCATCTCTTTCTCAAATAAAATCTTCTCTTTATCCCAGCGTGTTGTACTCTTGATGACAAGCCACACGCAGTCCGGACCAGAGATATCATACTTAGTTATTCTCTGTGTTGGCTGCGTGACTCGAGCTCTGTAGTGGGATGGATGAGTACGGTCCGGAAGGCAATGGAGGGCAAAGGGAGAAGAGCTGGATGGGATTGTGGAGAAGTGTATCGGAATTGGTGAGGCGCTAGAAGGTAATGCAGCATAGTGGGTAGGGATGTGTATATGTATTATATGTGAAGCTTGGGATCTGCGATTATCGTGTGTTATGTTGCGTATTATGCTGTGTTATATAGCTGGTGTTAGGAGAGGAGGGAAAGAGAACAGAAGTACGTAGAGGGAGGAGTATGTTGGGTGTTATATGCTCAGAGTTGATCATCACTAATGATTGTAGGTAATTCTATCGCTACCTTAGGCTAAGATGAATCAAACCACATTCCAATTTCATTGTCCATTTCTGATCCATCAGATTCTCTACTGTCATCTAACTAGAACAAATTGATCCAACCACATTGTACTGATAGATCTGGTTGACGTAAGTGTTATAACTAAAGTTCGAATCACAATTCGATGCCAAGCTAGAATCACAATGCCACTGGTTCTCGGACGGGACAAAGAACACCTGGAACGTCTGCGCTACGTTGAGACTAGTGACGTAGTTGGCGCACTTCTGAATAGCATCGGCGTCACTGGTGCCAGCCGGGTAGAATTGAGCCCTGTAGTAATTGTAACTGTTGCGTTGCTGGAATCCGGCGAAGAATTGGCAGTAGGTGACGCCGCCTGATGAGACGTAGTTGCCGTTGCATGATGGTGTTGGTGTGACTGTAATTGTGCTGGTTGTTGTGACTGTGGTCATGACTGTGGTGGGGAGGGTAGTTGTTGCGACGGTGAATATAGTGCTTGTGTCGCTTTCTGTTGTGGTTGCGACTACTGAGGAGGTTGAGGTTGCCTGGACGGATGTAGTGGCTGTTACTGCACTTGCGGTCGTGAGAACAACAGCGGTAGTAACGATGGAGGTGGGAGTTTTGCATGGTGGTTGGGTTTCGATACACGAGCAGACTGTGCTGACGAAGGCAGAAACTTCGGTTTTGAGATTGCCCAGTAGAACCAATAATGCATCGGATGAGCTTTTAGCGGTGGTGGTGGTAGTTGCAGTAGTGAGTGTTGTTGCTTTGGAAGCTGAGGTACTACCGCTGGATGTTGCCCCACTGGAAACAGTTGTGGTGCCTACAGCTTTTGCTCCTGATGATGAAGAAGCAGTTGCACTCGAAGACGATGTACTTGACTGCGCACGGGTGGTTGAAGAGGCAGCGGTGGTAGAAGATCCGGTGGAAGACGTAGCCGGTTTTGTTGAAGTGATAGGAGTGCTCGTAGTAGCGCCCTTTGTGGTAGTAGTGCTCTTGGTAGAGCAAGTCGTGCTGGTCGTGCTAGTCGCGGTAGTAGTGCTCTTGGTAGTGCTAGCCATGGTAGTAGGGCTACTAGTTTGAGTACTGGTTGCGGTAGTGGTAGTGGTAGTGGTAACGAGTGTTGCACGTTTTCGTCTTTGCGGGGCTGCCCCAGTCACTGTGGTATATGCCGTCGAATAGATTGTGAAAAGTATGGTAGAATAGGTAGTGTCGATCTCTGTTGTCGACGTGATTGTAGATACGTAGACGGTGCTCGTGGACGTTGAATAAGTGGCTGAGACGGTAGTTGTGTCTGTGGTGGTCGTGTATGTGGAAACAGTTGTTGGTGTCGTCACATATGTAGTCTGTGGAACATATGATATTGTTGCAGGGGCTGTACAAGGTTTAAGAGGATATTGAGCGGAGCAAAAGGCGGTCGCATCAGCACATTGTGAAAGAGGTAGAAAGATATCGTATGGCAGCTGATTGCAGACACCGCTTGCTGCCAAAGCGTGTGTACTAAGTGACAGGACTGACACAACGAGTCCTAGGAACAATGGCGCCATGATGTGCTGAAAGTAGCTAGAGTTGGAATAGAAGTTGGTATGTCACAACAAGATGTAAAGACGAAGTGAGTCTTGTAGTAGACGCTGTGATCGAGGATACCTATATATGTTATGCACCGAGTTCATTTCCGCTTGTGTCAAATTGTGTATCTTTGGTCGAGCCCGAGTGCACTTGGCCATCAGAGGGTCCAGAGTCGTCCATATTGCTATGTGGAGCAAAGCTTCGGTAACAGCAGTCTGCTTCACCGCTCTGGCCCAAGTACTTCAGGCAGCCACTTACCATACTAAACTTCTTTCGCACCTTAACGCAGAATCTGTGTGAGTACGGAATTGAGGCTTGAGATAAAAGACACGCGAGCTTTAAAAATTGGTCCTGGTTTAGAGCAAACAGGGCTGCATGCATCCTAGCACGGTTGCTCAAGGTTTTTGAAGATCGGAGCTGCATTGCCATTTGCGGATACATCCAGCTGCTCAAAAGCCCAAGCCACAAATATTGAAGTCCCTCAACTCATGTTGTTTAGAGGCCTTACCTACTTGTCTCGACGACGGATGGTCGGTGTGGGTTGAAATCAAGATGATGTAGCCACCTGTTGCACAAGAACCATGATGCATGCAGTAAGACGACAGCAAGGAGCTTCTCGTCCCGTCTGTAAGAAGCGTGAGAAATGACAATGTTCACGGTCCTGGTATGGGATAGCGCCATATTGTTTCGGAAGTCGGGCGGAGGCACAGGTCTCGAGCGATCTCGTGATGCACGGCGCCAGACTGGGCGCAGGTAGTAGTCCCCCATCACTCGAACTATGAGCCCCATCAAAACCGGCGTGTGTTGTTGTGTTGGCCTAGCGCAGAATCACATTCAGCCTCACTTGTTGGTCAGAGAGACAGACATCGGGTTTGAAATATGAAGCTTTAGCATATATCACCAAGAACATGTACTAGAACGAAGCTGAACCCGCGCCAAGTTCCACAAGACAAATCTCCATACATACGTGAATGCTCTGTGAAGGAATCGAATTAACCCAGCGAAGAGTCGAGGCTGGCTGAAGTGGAGGAGGAACTTCGCTTCAGAAGTACTCCAAAAGGCATGATTAACGAGGTTGTACCCTGGCTAGCACTCTGATGGCTGAATGTCGTCGCTTAATTCAACGCTATCGATCGCTAACCGGTTTGCCAAGGATTTCGCCAAGGTTCTGGCCGGATCGTAGCCTAAAGCATAAATCATCAGCTTTGATAGATCCGGATATTTCTCGCGACTCTCCAGGATGAATTTATCAGCCTAATGCAAGGGACAGGATCCGTCGGCACCTTCCTACGTGACACATTAGTCAGTTGATCCAGTAGTGGTTCAAGACCCTTACCAGGCTTGAGTTGCTGCTAGTACGGTATTGTGGAGAACTTCAGAGAGAGGCCAAGAAAATGGACTTCACTGGAGCTTCTTTCCACAGAGCTTCACCCCAAGGAGTTTTCGGATCAAAGCGGTCAGATCTTGTCAGCCAGATACAGTTACTCGGCCCAAGCGAAGCAGCCACCACCTACGGTTACCATATACAGAACACCTCTTTCAGATGTCTGCAAAGAAAAGCCTTGTATCTAAGGCCATCAGAAGCTTAGTACCGGAACGACCGATAGGTAGGGGTGAGAAGTGTGAGGTACTCTCTTTCCTTTCATTCCCTAGCAATCATCTATTCATGTGACTTCTTGTGGCATGCACAGCAGAGTCATCCAGAGAACGTGTGCCTCTCCCCATTATTACAGGTGTGAGCGATCAAGGTCCTGGCACATTAATCCTTAAAGATCTATCGGGTTGACTGTCAGGTGTTCCCAATTTTCTGGACCGCGGTAGGTCCAGTACTGTCTGAGAGCATCAATTCGGTGTCACTCAAGCATGTTGGCATGAATACTATACTTCTTTCTTGTTGCTCATGGAAAATTGCCCTTAGCTTTGGATGCAATGTTTTATCCAACAATAGCATAGCCTCAGTTCTGGTATTGAGAGGAGCACCGTATCAGTACCAGAGCTGAGGCCAATCCATAGCTGGATGACCAGAATCCACTGTGTCTACAGATCCAAATTTTCGCATTGTATTGTCACGAACGAATTTGTTGCCTCAATCGTTTGGCTTTTGTGCACATCTGCTATGGTGCTTTGTTCAATGCAAGAGCTCGGCGGCTCAAGCATGAGAGGTAGTAACGTGAATTCTCTACAAAGCCTAGAGAAAGAACCTTACACAATACCACAACGCTTTGGTACCCTCAGCTGGGCTAACAAGGAAAGTCATTGTTACTAAGGACAATGCCAATGTTCAGCCTAGCTTATATCAAGACCTGGTACACTATACCTTCTTGCTTCCTCAATCTCACCAAGCGCCAACTACTTCGATATTGACTGGTATGTCCCCATTGATGAGCGTTGCTAACATAAGGTCTAGGTTCATCAAACATAAGCGATATCCAATGATACGAGGTAAAGCCCATCCTCGATTTGCTAACGTGGCCTCCAGATATGAACTTCATGGTAACTTGCTGTCAAGCTCGATTCTGCACCTGCATACAATGGCGTGAACTCGGTCTGAGGGTTACTAACCCTGTAGTAAGCCCAAAATTATGATATGCTTGGGAATTCACATCTTCACTCGACAGTAGTGAGGACTGAGAGCATAGTCGCATAGAATACTCAATTTTAGCGGGATGCGGCATATGAAGCGACTAATCATGGTCAGTAACAGTGTTTTTATTGGAATCATTATACATGATTTAGCTTACATAGAACAGGTAGACAAGACATAGCTGGGGACGTCGCTTTGCATCTTCTTTGTGTCATGATATGGTTGCTCGCGTTGCCCGTTGCTCCTGCATCTCCTCGGTTCGATGTTTTGTGTAGTGCATATTGTGCCATAGCGAAGGTTTCTGTGGTCGTCCTTCTATCACTTGCACTTTTAATCAACCATCCTGCTATCAAGCACTTCTGGAAGCCTCTATCCATTGGTTGACACTGAAATATGGCAGTCACAAAGTCGGCTCTGCGCCCCTCTATTGATAATCATCTGAAGATTCATCATTCCTTCCCTCTTCATTATCTCTTTCGCCGCTTCGTCACTTATCCAGTGTAGCATTCTTCTCTCAATCAAGATCCGAATATGGTCGACCGCAGCCGCCAACACCAGCTCGCATGGCTCATGACGACTCTTTACCAGACTCTACACGCTCACTACAATCAGCCATACCACGACCAATATCTGGTACTTCGCGTAGAGACACATCAGTGCATCGATTACATTCATGCATGGCAAACCCCCCTGTCGGAGTCGATAGGGCTCGTCGTCCTTCCAGAAGGTCGATCGGTGTCGAAGAAAGCGGTAACTATTCGATTTCTAGCCTGCCAAAGACCCTGCTGCTTCAGTCAGGGACTCAACTAAGGTATCGGCGAGACCAAACCAACAACGAGGCTTCTGAACATATGACTGCACGTCCACCTCGTAGCGGTCTGCCGAAATCCCACACAACACCAGCTCTACTTTCACCTAACAAGGACGTCACTTCTCACAGGCTCCTAGCTCCAGTTGATCCTCCTCTTCCACGATCACATACCTACACCGGTATCGGCGCACTGAAAGTCCTGTCGACACCAGGGAGCCATGCTCTGAAAGGTGCTCTGCAGTTCTCGACGGACCATGATGTGAACCGAAGGGAACTAGATATGCAAAGAGAGGGAGCTAAAGTTTCACGAACAATCTTCGCGAATAATACAATGATCAAGTCACGACATGGACCAGATACAGATTTGCCAGACGGGCTTGAAGACCACAGGGAGAATGATCCACAATTTGTTGGTGACTTTTCTATGTCTTGTATTTTCTGACAGTTGCCAGGTCTTTGCTCACGAACCGACTTCCTATTGGGTGGGCCGTTACATGTCACTTCTAGACCGCTCCCGAACAGAGGGATTGCAGCTTACTCAAGCTAAGATATCCGACAATCGATCGTTGCACGCCAGTAAATGGTGTCCCGAAAGCACTTGTGAGTTTGACAGGAATGAACATATTCTCAAAACGACAACAATAGATACGCTACGCTCCTTTTGCCAGACTAAAGAGGCTTGCAAGAGCTTTCAAGTATTCGAACAGACCATGTTAGCCAATGATGCAGATTTTGGGAAACAACATCAAGCTGATTTCAACATGCAGCTGAACAAGACCGTTTCTGCTACTGGAGGCCACTCGAATCTGTTCCAAAATGGTCCCCGATCATCCTATCCAATCAACATTGCTCACCCAAAACCTTACAACACCGGTAGAAAGCTCAGTGCTCATCTGCCTCAAATAATGTTTCGAAAGAGCTCAAGCAACATGACATTGGCTAGATTGACAAAAAGTATGACAACTGGTAACATTGCCAACACAAGACCGTGCAGGAATGCTAGCGCAAGCACGAGTGCTAGTAGCGATGATAAGTCGGAGTGTCGACAGTCTAGGTTTGATCAACTTACCCCAAACTCGCGGACGAATATTTCTAAGACAAGAGCTCGAGCAGTCCAAGATAGAGAAGCCAGAGCAGCACCGACGTCTCCCAGGACACCTCAACACGTTGTCAACCGCATCAATTCCGATCGTCCTGCTACTAGTACACGAATCGTCCCTGATAATTCCCACAATCTGAAGCCCTTGGCTGATAGCATGTCAAGCAACAGACTTAATCTCCCATCTCAGAAAGCTGTCAGCGTTGTGTCCAAGGGAAAACAATCTGAAAACACATCAGTGATCGGTGAGTCGTCATCATATACTCATGAGCCTTTTGCATTGCCAACGACCGTGAATGACGAAGTCACTGAGGAAGCAATTGCAAATCATGACAGGAGAGCGCGACCTGGTGCCAGACGACGATCCAGAAAGTCTGAGAGCATGAAAAGGTTTTTAGACTCGGGCATTAGGGAGGTCAGAAGGATGGGTAGGAGGGTAGGCAACAGTGTTAGTGGCGCAGATGATGAGCTCTAAAGTTCAAAAGCTCAAGCTGCAATGTACTAGCAGTGACGACAGTGCGGTTGAATAATGGTATATACATATATGGTGGCCCACCAGTTTAGCTGCCATGATATACATATACTGTGCGACAAATGCATCGAACATACTATTCGCTAGACAACAGTATGATCACTTTGAATTCTATACTCCACAACGCCATGCTCAGCGCTATGTACCTATAAGTAAATACAGTACATGTATTCTCAAAGAAACCTTCACACCTTTTGGTACCTACTATACCACTTCCATCACAGCGCCCTCATATTCTCCACAAAAAACCTATTCCTCATCAGCTCCTCATTCCCGCTAACCATCTCCCTCAAACTCTTTAGTTTCTCCTCCTTCCCCATCTCCGTCCCTCCCTCTCCACCACCAACGCGACTCTTCCACTGCCGCAACACGTCTTTTAATAATTTACTTCCTTGCTCGATTTCTTCTTTTGTATACTCTTGCTTCTGCCTCGCATCATCACCATTCGTAGCATCGGCGTTCGTTGGTGCAGAGATAGAATTAGAGTTAGAGACGGATGTAGAGTTAAAGTCCTCGAGTTCCTCAGCTTTCCGACGCGCCATGGCCACAACCTTAGGTGGGAAGCGCACTAGTTCGGCGACGTGGATGCCGAAGGATTGGTCTGAGATACCAGGTTCAACGCGGTAGAGGAGGGTTACTTCCCTGTCTTTCTTCTTTCTGCTGTCATCAATAGTGTCGGTGGTGTCGGTGGTGGTGGGAACTGAGTTTTGTTTATCGCCGACATAAGCAACGACATGTAGATTCTGGACCGCGGATGGGAATTTCTCAGCTAGAGCCGTGAGTTCATGAAAATGTGTTGCGAAACAACCCGACGCGCCGATACGTGAGATGATTTCCTCGGAGATGGACCAGGCGAGGCCGAAGCCATCGTAGGTTGAGGTGCCGCGACCGAGTTCGTCTATTATAATCAGAGAATCGCGGGTCGCGGATTTGAGGATGTTGGCTGTCTCGAGCATTTCGGCCATGAAGGTTGATACGCCCTTTAACTGGCTGTCGCTTGCGCCGACACGAGCCAGGATGCAGTCGTAGATTGTGAGGGAGGCAGTAGTGCAGGGAACGAAGCAGCCTATTTGGGCCATGAGGGCTATGCAGCCTATTGTGCGGATGTAGGTGCTTTTGCCGCCCATGTTGGGACCTGTGATTATTAGGAAGCGGCTTGAGTCGCGGAGGAGGTGGACGTCGTTTGTGATGAATGTTATGTCGTCTTGACATTCCATGCAGGGGTGGCGTGCTTCGATGAGGTTTGTGTCGCCTGTACCTCGTTCGTGCATTTTGGGGCGGACGTATGCTGTTGGTGCGTGCACGGATATGTGTGCGAAGGATACGATAACGTCTAGGTGGGAGAGAATGCCGGCCAGGGATTCTAGGACTGGGACGTATGAGGCTGCGACAGTTACGACCTCGTTGACTAAGCCAGACTGTGTTTTGTTGTAGCTCGTAGAAAGTTGGTCGTGTTCTCTGCGTAATGAGGACAGTGTCTTGGTAGTGAAATAGACTCCATTTTTTTGCGTTGAGATCTCTTGGTACAATGGTTTGTTTCTGATTGCGCTGGCTTCATTGCGAGTCAATCGAAAGCAGTATCCGTGTACACGATGATTTTCGAGGAAGAGCTTTTTCTCTAAATCCTGGTTCAGATCTTTGCCAGCGCGGCGATGTTCGTTGTCCATGTCCTCCTTCAATTTGTCCAACTTCTTTCGCAAAATTCGAAGGTGATCGTCAAACTCAGGTTTGATGATGAATTCGTGATGATCGAGAGCATCGAGATCGACGGTTGTTTCAACCATTTCTGCCAGCTTACCAAGCTTGTTGGACAGGTCTTGTAATGGATGCGTGTATGTGGCGTCAAGTGCATCTTTGTAGGATTCATCAATGACAGAATCGAAGGAGGAGATTATGCCCGGCAGCCGAATGACCACTTGGTAGGCACGGACTACATCTTCGAGATTGGCGAGCTTACGCTGAAATTTCTTAGCGAGGCGGTAAAGATCTGGGATGGAGCGAAGGTGTTCTTCTTGCAGTGACTGGCGAAGTTCGGTATCGTTAACGAATGCTTCGACGAGGGTTTGGCGTTTCTCAATTTCTGTGACACTCATGAGGGGTTGTTTGAGCCACTGTGCTAACAATCTGCTTCCAATTGGTGTTTTGCAGTTGTTGAGGAGACCGAAAATGCTCATCGTTCGTGATCCATCTCGTGGTCCAGGCATAAGATTCAACGCTCGAAGAGCTGCTGCGTCGAGTTTCATGTACTGGCTCAGATCATGTTGATAGAGTTGAAATTGACCGAAATTGCTTGGATCATGCAGGAGACCCAGATATTTGACCAGTGCATTCGCACTACCCATGGCAAGCTTCAAGTCAGCAATAGGAAGCATACCAGTGGTGCCCTCTCCCTTTAGCAGTCGTGCTAAATCGTCCTCGATATCTTTCGTGCCAAAATCGGCAAGTGGCTTCTCAGTGATGGCGATGCCACACGAATCTGCGATTTGTCTTATCTTTGCCAGCTCGGAGTCTTTCTTGTCCTTGTCGTTGACCACTAAGCACTCCTTGACACCAAGCTGGATCAACAGACTCTCAAAATTTGAGTACAGATCGTTGTCAAGGAATTCGCTGACACCAAGTTCTCGTACACTGGCATCAGCAAAGCAAACACCTACTGATCTCGCCTCGCCAGCCTTCGCACTAACTTTCACAGCAAGCATAATCGGCGCTCCATCGCCCTGACTATCCATCCCAGATCCAAGCTCTTCCTCAACAGCCTGCAGATTGCCCGGACTAGCCTGTTTTGCACATTTCCAGTTTCCTCTACCAGCGGACTCCCACACTTCAACTCTTCTACCAAGCTTGAACAGCGCTTCTCTCAGAAAATTGCGGTAAACTAAGCTGGTCATAGATACGGAAGGCAATGCATGGTCGCCACGTCCGAGGTGACGAATGACAGCGGTAGTTTTGTACATAGTTCGAGCGATGAAGTCTGCATCTTCGGCATGGGCAGAGTACCAGTCCGTACGGTCAAAGAGGCGGATAGTTGATGCATCGGGTTTGGCAGGAAGAGAGCGAAAGGTGCGGATGAAGCCACCTTCATCCTCGATCTGAGAGTGTTAGAATAGTTCATAATTGAACCTAGTATGGTATTACCTTGAGTTCCGGTCGCTGAGATGCCATGTTCCGAGTTTGGCTCGATGTGATTGCCGTCCCAAGTTCATACAATCATAATCATAAACCTTTCGACATCTGCGACGCGTCGACGAGCACTTAACGCGTCCTTATCTTATCAGCGCCCCACAATATGTAGTCCGTGCCTCAGGCTTCCATAAAAGCGAATGGTTGGAGCACTGAACAATGGACGAAGACTTGCGATGCTTCAGAGTGAAATTCGGAACCACATGTTCGTATTGGAATTCTGGAATCGATCTGTTTACGAGATCTACGCGGACGACTTCCGCAATTCTTCAGTTAGACTTGCTACAGGAGAATATCATCAAGGTTTAGGAGAGCACGATGAGGAAACTGCTGTTGAGCTGTAAATTTATTCGCGGGGACAAGTATCCGCAAGTCTGTGCAATGTGTCGGCACAACAGTTCAATGATATGTTGCAAATGATCCTGAATGCATTTACAAGAAACGGATGGAGGATGGCTAAAGTAGAGAGAGTCATCAATTCGTTTCAGCATCACATCGTCACGACAAGATATGCTTGTAAAGAATGTCAAAAAGTGCGAGAACGCCAATGCCTAGGGGTATCTCTCGCAACGCTAAGTGTCATGAATCAAATTTCCAGTCCGTCCTGTTGTCACCGCTATCCAATTAGCCCTTCTCTTTCCCAGTGGTGGTAGTGTGCTATACATTGATACGACAATCCGTGGTGTCGTGCCGTATGGTCGACTCTTTCCACATTTCTGAGCTGTGTTATGTGCTTGCCGGTCTAGAAACGATGGGAAAGGGTTTTGTACTCCCGTCGAATGGCCCATCCCTTCAGAGAGAAGACGAAGATCTGGTAGGACATAATGAATGCTGTGAATCCCATCATGACTGTGAAGAGAAACATGGCCATGAGATTTGCTTGTTCAATGTAGTAAACGACGTCTTTCGTACTCGCCATGAAGATGAGACCACCCGAAATAAGGCAAAATGCAGCTGCAAGTTCGGTCGGTGGTCTTGAGGGATAGACACTCTTTGGTGGGGAGAGATACATGATCACGTATGTGAGTGAGCGAAAGAATGCGAAGCCAGCGAAAAGATTGCCCCACATAGCATGGATCTTTGTACTGACCATGGACTCTTGATGATGGGAAGCCATCATAACACCAAGGAGGAAGACAGTTATGGCGGGTAGGATGTTGAGCGAAGTTGTGTAGCTCTTTGGTTCTTCCCGAGCCTCCTCGGCATCTTCGGGATGGACTTCAGTACGCATCGGCATCATTTCTATGTGTGTGTTGAGCCAGGATCGAATGCGCTTTGACTCAACGAGCATACCAGTAAGTCCCGTGCCGAAGAACATTATAGTGATCGAAACATGTTCCAAATCCTGAGCGGTCCAGGCACCACCCCAAGCAGCGAGATGCTCAAGAAAGACGTTTGTGCAACCATATGTGAAGATGACAGCGCTCTCCACAAACTCGGCTGATTTGACGCTTGCCTTCCAACCAACCTCAGATCGAGTGGGTTTGGCGTTCCACGCCCAACCACAGTCAGCCCAAGCACCCAACCATCGACCCAATGATATTATGCCCCAAAAGACAAAGATACCACCCTTAACGAAGTGAGCGAGTCCGTTGAAGATGTTGGCTCCTCGAAAGATGCCGGAATAGGTGACACCTCCGCTGATTAAAGCCACAGCGCCAAGAACTAAGATAGTCCTATCAATAATTTCATATGCAACCTCGGCAATCTTGACCACTTTTCGCGACGCGTATTTTGGAACGCGTGTTGTAAGATATTTATCCAAAACATTACTCTTGAACCACGATGGTCGCCTTTCAGGGTGTGCTAGTAGGATGTCATCAAAGTCTTCTGGATCCTGCTGGTCTGGCTTGGGATACATAAATGCGCGGTCCGTGCTCGATGGTGAGGCGTCACGAGAAGCACTAGTCGGAGACGGAGGCTCAGTACCCTGGCCACTGTCGCCAGACCACGAGTACTTGTGATGTGGCTGGTTCGGTGCCACCTGAAGGGTTGGTGGTAAGAATGCGGCTCGCTCGTCAGAAGCAATACTCTTTTGCTTGCATCGTCCTGAATATAAGAATAGTAAGCTCATCACTACATGTGCTGTCACCACCCATGTGGCGATCCAACCAATCTTGTGATGCGCGTTGTCGACGTAGAGATCAGGTGTGTTCACATTGTAGATTGTACCAGCCACCACGCCCAAACAATTCAAGATGAGGAAGCCAAATTGTGTAGGGAATGCAAGCTTGGATCGAGCAATGCTAAACATGACGCCTGCCGGAGTCAGTAATGCCACCTTCGTCGTGCCAACCTACTCACCAAGGGGAAGAACAAAAAACCATGCTAGGACCATGAACACAACGTGGCCGAGCATCCATCCTGAAAATGCTTCCAGTCGAAAGTAACTCGGCTCATTATATAGTTGACGGAAGTCAGGTTTGCCGGAAGTTGTCGTACTTGTGTTATGCAACGGGCCTCCCATGTTCATTGCCATGTCCTCACTCGCGTGCTCGTTACCATGACCAGACACTAGTAGTGCAGATGCGCATAGCAGTAGCGCTGCTGGCTGAGCTTTCAATAGTCCCATACCTCGAGATGAATATCTGGCCAAGAACAGTCGCTGCTTTTATAGGCACCGGTGTTGTAGAGGTCTCCAAATCCGGGTGAAGCCAGTCTCCAAGCTCCAGCTCCTTGCTCCGGTGTAAACAGCCTAGACTGGGAATACTCCAGGTGTGGTACCACTATGCGCGACAGGAATGTTTCAAAGACAAAATCTTTAACAGGCGAACGCGATCAAGATGCTGGTAGCAAGAACAATGCGCAAAGGGCTAATGAAGATCAGAAAGAGATATATGAGCAAGCTCAGTGCAAAAGAAGACAGACGGGTTTCGGACCAACAACGGTGACGGGACTTTTTGAAATGCGTGCGTGTTCGGCGTTAAGCTTATAGCTCAGCTTGTAATTATACGGAGGTAATAAAATTCATCACATGAGTAACAATGATGGTCCACTTCCGGAAAAAGAAGCCTGACAGACAGTGAAGCTGGACTCGTATTGACGGAATAGTCGGATCCTTCGCTTTGAGGTTATTGAGCAAGAGTGTTCGGATGAATAACACATAAATCCCGGATGAAAAAAAAGTTGTGCACGGCGTCATAAGTGAGTAACAGCTCTTGACGATCGGCGGTAAGCTAGCAGGGATGGCGTCTGTTAGTGTCATGTACAGGTGATCATGAGGCTCCCAAATGGTAGTGTCCGGGAGCTGCCAGGTCCAATCCCTTCTGTCGATTCAATTACGTACGGATTATATCTCCGTTTGACGCTTCTGCATGGTATAGAGTCTTTTCGGTAGTGTTCCAACTTCAGTGTGTCTGTACAGGCAAGATACAACGATGTTCTATGTGAGGTGCGTTGGAGGGGTAAGAGCGCATTGGGCATGCGTCACATGCCAAGATTGAACTCTGGCGCCAAGTACGTTTGAGCTGAGGCCTGAAGAAATTGTTGTCGAAGATTTCGAATGCTTTGTAATGCACAACCTGAGGAGTCAGCGAAAGCTAAATGGCCACCCGCTGGTTCTGTAGTAGTGGTACGGGTAAGAAAGCAACCAATGCGTTCCTCGTTCGTCACAGACGGTGTGCCTGAACAGTCCTCGTACTGGTCTTACTATATTGGTAGAAGGATTGGTCAACGCAGGCGATAGAGTTTCAGAAATTCATGTGAGTAGACTGAATGCTTACTGTACTGTACCATATATAGTATTCCACGTGTTCAGTGCATACAAGGCGTGTGGCATGTGATCCCAGTGCATCAGGTAATGCGCAACGCTACGAAGCACTACCCATTGTAGGTAGGTACTGTACTCAGGCTCAGAACAGGACCTTGGCTGTTGAGCAGTCACCCAATTCACAGCACGACCAAGTCTCCTTGACTCTGCTCCTGTTGAGCTGCATCATTCGTCTGTCCGGGAGTTCGCCACAAAAGAGACTGATAGGTTCTGCATGCTCTTCTGACCCTCGTCCGTACGACTCATCATGCTGAAGGTACGGAGTTCTCGTCGGACTTTCGCATACCAGAGATACGGCCGCCGTCGACTCGATTTCCCCACTGACTCCACCTTGCACTAGTTCCACCACGCTGAAGTTGAGCACATGCTGGAAATCATCCCCGGTTCAGCCAGAGCCTCATGACCTCGATTTAAGCCGCATCCTCCGCCCATGATTTTGTCTTATCATGAATCGGCTACCTCACTACTGTAGAACGCTGAGCTCGTTCCAGCGAAATGTCGCCATACAGGAGATACGTGTAGCGCGTGCAACTCCGGTATGTTTCAATCCATCTTCACCGTGAGGTAAACAAGCAACGGCTCAGCAACTAGGCAAGGGATTGTCAACAACAATTTTTATATTAATCATGCCAAGATAAGGTGCACGATCATGACACAAACAGTAGTGCGGCATTTATCGGGAGTACTGCCAGTGTGTCCACAGCTCCGAGGGTGCCGGGCCTCAGAGTGGTTCTTCTTGCCACTCCGCGGGAAATTCGGCTGAAGCAGTATGTTCACATGTTTAGCTCAGTTTACGCATTACTAATCTAGCATAATGACCAATTAAATCTCCCATTTCTCTATCCTATCAGGATGGCATTTGCTGCATGCTGCCTTAATGCCTTATCTTCTCAAGGAAACTAATCAATAAACCAGTGGAATTTCGCACAGTATTGCGAGGCTTGTGTTGTGTTCTCCACAATCGCACACAAAGCATCCAGAAGAATCCAACGCAAAGACCTGTACTATACACCTGATTCTAGAAGCTGAGTCCATGAACAATACTGGAAACATGAGGATTCATTTGCAGTTTGGGCATATTTGAAACTTTCCCTCCATTGTCGGTCAGAATCACACAGACTGGCTACTAGATGCGAGTCAACAGGTTGTCCACCATATAGCACCAGCATACAGTCAAGCCAAACGTGCTTAGAGCTCAAATAATAGTGATTCACTCCACTTACAGTATCTCCTATGGTCACAGTACAGTTACCAAGCTGTTGTAGGTGGAGTAGACACATGCCTACTCAACTCATACTTCCCAAACATTTATTACCACTCCTCCCCCAACATCACAACTTCTGACCAGTAACTCTGCATGCAGGTTGTGGCCTGGTATGCTCCGGTCATTGTCGGACAAGTGGAGATAGCTTGACTCTTGATAATTTTGGTAGCCGGTATTGAAGTTTGAGAAGATCATTGGATTCGCAACCCATCTCGAGGGGCTCTCATCGGCATGTACGAAACGATGCTAGAGAGTCGACCCTGGCTAATTTAGGCAACCAGAATGGTCGAATTGTGATGTTATACTTCGTACTGGTTCTTCGTGATCGTCCTACTCAAATTCTTACTACACCACCGTGTTGAAAGGAGTCAACTACGTCATACAGCGAATTCATCGACACCGCCACCTCCAAATGTATCAGAAATTGCTGTTTATTGATCGTACTTTTGTTGTCCTCACTTCGCTGTGAAGCGTGAGATAAGGGGCATGACGAGGTTCGTACCTCCCTAAGATTAAGGTTAAAGTTGGCGGCAAGCAGAATTTTAGTGGGTTTTCCGGTCACGCTAATGCGTGCACAAATCTAGCCGCGTTCCTTTTCTCCATGTCGTCTGATAACTCTGCCTCGTATTTTATCATCAACATCAAGCTCATTTTTGAGGCCAGAGCTCATCCCTGCTAACAGCCTCTCGATCACAGTACATCATTACAATACACTGTTTGCGTTGCGTTGTATTGTATATTGTACAACATCACTGTTAAAACGGGATCAACGTATATCCCTCTGAGCTGTATCGGCAGGATTATTGATACTAGCTACATCCTCCGTTACCACACTGTTGGTGGCCGTTATGCCACTATCTCATATGCCAATCTATGGCTGTGAGCACATTACTAACGATGCTCTCCAAAAGATTCGTGCTGCACAAAGATCCGACCAAATCGACCGCCACTTTATCCAATACAAATGTGTCGAGTGCCCGGTATCTACCAATCCCAAAAACCTTACAAAACACTTGATCGAGTCGAAACACGGCTTCGCTGTCACGACCAAGGACGTTTATTGCGGCTATTGCGGTGATTTAGTATATGATCCGAGCTTCTTTTTTGCGAATTCAAAGAAACGGAAACCATCTCAACTGACTGACGAAGATGAGGCATATATCGCGGCGAACACGCTACCAAAGCCGTGTGGCCGAGATGGTGTCAGAGGTCTATTCAATCTTGGTGAGACCTGCTATATGAATTCTGTACTACAGATGATGGTACACAACAGTCTACTTGGACAGTATTTCCTGGGGATGGGCCATCCAATTTACAAGTGTCCCATTGCTAAGGAACCTGACAAGAAAATCGATGACGATGATTCCGACGACGAACTCACCGAGGACAAGGAACAGAAGACATGTGTTGCCTGTGCTATGACAGAGCTCTTCTCAGAGACAGCCGCCACTGACGTTGCTGTTCCGACTCATGCA
>Ga0115842_100398_pt1 | contig 17385 bp, 8 predicted proteins | sample InSIn2SAF170_2_FD_83856 | JGI IMG/M metagenome (GOLD analysis project Ga0115842, IMG submission 83856)
GACGCTCCATAAAAATGTTCAGAATATGTACCATATTAAAATCGTATTCGAAAAATAATCATAAATAAAAGTGGGACTATTTATCTGTAGCTGAAGTACGAAACCTCTTATTTTATGTCTACGCATACGAAACAACATCTATATGTGCTAGTGCCTCTGCTATAAAATATTCACCTTTCGGGTCAATTTTCCGAAGAACACCTGGGGTACGACAAAAAAATAGAACAAAGTCTTTTTGCATATTTTAATATTTATTAGAGTTTGAGCAAGCGAAAAGAAATTGAAAGTCTCAGGTTTTTTTTTCTTATGAATCGATTCATAAGATTCTTGTAACGGTGATTCAAGAATCTTGACAATCGACTAAGATGAATGTTTTTTTTTTAGATTTCCAACTGTGAAGCTTCTCGATTTATCTTACAACTTTATCTAACAACTTGGAGTCTATTTCTAATTACGGATTTCCATCAATAGTGGTTCGGTATCGTTACAAATGTCTGTTCCAAGATGTGTAAGGAAACAGCGGACCTACGGACTATACAAATGTGATATCCTACCTTTTGTTTTGAAATAATCTGACGAAAAACGTCGTCCACATATAGGGGTCTAGAAAACGAGTCAAAACCGGGCAAGGGGGAGGAGAGGTGGATTAAAAATCCAGAAAAACATGTGGACGTCGTTATTGAATGGCCCCAAAGACCTTTTAGCCTTTTCGGTGTTTCAATGTGTCTCACTTCACTCAAAAGTACAAAAGTATCATACGCCTAAAAGAACGTAGAAAAGAATTATCTTTCTTGAACTACGTCTAGGCAGAACATCCGAAAATATTTGACGATAGTCTCTTTATAATCCTGAAACCATTTGCCTCGCAATATTATAAAACGAGCATTCTCACAAAGTTCTTCTAACCTTTTCCTTCGTTATTTTTTTCCATTTCAGAAGATGGTAGGATGGTTAGGGGATTTGAGAAGAGATGAAAAATGGGCAATGTGGTGACCATTCAGTTGAGGTCACACGTGTTCGACAGGAAAGAGTTAAGAAGCGATACAAAGTTAGCTATTCACATGCCAATCATTATAGGTCCCCGATTTTGTTTGTTAGTGAGAGTTGGGGAGATTGTGGTTGTCTGGTTCACGACTTGGAGGTTTCCGATGAAAGAATTCTAAGGAGCAGGGCGAAGGTCAATCGTAGAAAGCAATAAGATAATCATATTAGTAAGGTTGATATTTTGAAATATTAGTGGATGAGACAGCATGGGTTAGATGTGTGCGCTGCTTTGGGCATGTTTGGGTGATGACATGCTGTCAAAAAGTGTGATGAATGCACAGGTTCCGAGTGTACGATCTAAGGGAAGGCTTATTGATTCAACTGAAACAGAAATGTTTTGATCTAACTAGGAGTTAACTCTCCTAAGCGATCTCCTTTGCGCGTGAAAGGGTGGGCGATAGTTCATAATTAAAGGGCTGCGGCTGAAAGATGTAACACGAATGGTACTAAAGGGTCTGTAAAGTAGGTTGATGATGATAATGATGATCATTTGGTGCTAGGCCACGAAAAGTAAGTAGCCTCCGTAAATCCTATTGTGTCTGAAAGAGATCAATGTCGACAATGTATGAAGAACTACCGCAGACCTTTGTTTAGATGAGGGCTCAAAATTAAATATTTATAAATCCTTTTATCTTTAAATTTTCTTATCTCTAGCAAGTTAAAATAAAAGAGGAGCTCCGAATCCTTTAACGCATTTTGGTTCATTTTTATTAACAATTTCTTTTCTTTTTCATTTTCAGGTGAGTTATTGCTTTCATCTCATGGACAATTTGTTGTAAGTTGAGTAAGTTGAAGTAGCGTTATTACATTTACACCCAATGCACTTCTTAAGTGTACACATATCGTTTCGGAGTATATTAAACATTTAGAGACTTACATATCTACGTACTTACTTGATATTACGTACTTTTGATATTAAAATACCAAATCCAAATGTCAATTCACACCGTAACTCGTAGTGACAATCCTCTTTATTTTTAGCAAATTTTATTTCGCCTGGCATATATTTTGCTTAGCTCTTCTTATGTTGTTTATCTTTTGTATATTTTTTTGTGTTAGATATACTTTCCAATGACATGTTTACATACAAAATACCACTTGAATAGTTAACCGTGTTCTGTTCATGTGAAGGTTATGCCACAGGAATCCACGGGATCAAGAATTTTAATTCCGTGCGTTTTTCACCATCTGTGCTATAAAATGAATATGTTTTGTGGTTGAATTTATACAACATATGTACGCGAATGCATCGTACATATTGTTAAACACCCATTGTGATACCGCGCAACGAAAAATATACGAGGTATAGAGATCACATAAATGTAACGACTGTAGCCATAAATTATGGTGTGCTTTTCGCTAAAAATAAAATTTATTTATTTTTAATGATACATGCGAATTTACGAATTTTGGCGTTAATTTTGTGTTGCGTATTTCAACCAGAGAGGAAGTTTAATGTTTCATAATTACATGGTTATGACATATTAACATTTTTGTTTTGTTTATTTCGTTAATATGCCCGATTGAATTAAATTTGCGTTTCTATTAGACCAGCTACAGATAAATAGTCCCACTTTTATTTATGATTATTTTTCGAATACGATTTTAATATGGTACATATTCTGAACATTTTTATGGAGCGTCCGAGATCACCTACCCACCCCTCTTTGGACTAAATCTTTTACGAATGGCCCAGAGCAATTTAACGTTACGTTTACGTTAAGTATTTTAATAGTCGCAGCTTTGGCTTTCTTTCACACAAATCGTATAGTTGTACTTAAAATTCACTTCAACTATTGTTTCACTGACACCATTTTTCTTCAAAAAGCTTAGTGGTAAAACGTAGAATTTGACTTTACAATGTATGAATACGTTATAAGTAGCCCTGGCAATTAGAGGTGTGCGGTGGTATATAATTTTTCGGCGGCTGTGACTGCGAATCATTTTTTCCTAAAACTTTTTTAATTTTGAGTTAATTAATCCTCTATTTGACAACTGCCAATTAGAAGTGTGCGGATCGACCTTTTTGTGCAACCCGCGACCCGAACCCGATCAAAAATTTAAACCCGATACCCGACCGTCCGGCAATCCTTAGTAGGTCAACCCTAACCCGACTCGAAATTCAAACCCGAAAGAAGTTCGGGTTGAGTTCTATTACCTGAAAAATTCGAGTCGAGTTCTATTACCCGAAAGAAATTCCGGTCTGATGATTATGTTACTAGAAAGAAATTCGTGTTGAGTCTTGCTCTCGATGGTAGCCTTCAACACGAAAGTCATTCATTTAAATTTAAACTTTGCGGTGCAGCACTTTAAGAATTTTTTTACCACATGGTTTGATAAGTAATGTATCTAACAATGAAAACGCGTCATTTTTTTCAAAATTCTTTTTTATTCTTCAACATAGTCCTCTTTTAGCTCGATACACCGAGTCCAACGATTTTCTAACATTTCGATACCAGTTTTATAAAATGATTTCGAAAGTCCCTCAAAATAGGCATTAATTTCCACTTTAACTTCATCATTTGTGTAAAGTCTCTTACCCTGGAGCATTCTTTTCAGGTTTGGAAAGAGATAGTAGTCGCTGGGGGGCCAGATCTGGAGAATATGTGGGATGGAGAACCAATTCGTAACCCAATTGTTCCAATTTGATCATCGCCTAATGTGCTTTGTGCTCCGGTGCATTGTCGTGAAAAAAGAAAATATTTTTTCTTTGTGTCACCTTTCGTTTTTTCTTCAATTTTGCTTCCAATCCATCCAGTAATGTTACATAATAATCAGCATTGATTGTTCTTCAATGCTCAAGATAGTCGACAAATATCATGCCATCGGCATCCCAAAATACACTGGCCAAAACCTTTCCTGCCGATTGTTGTGTTTGTTGACTGGATTCCGGTGTATAGTGATGGATCCATGATTCATCCATCGTTACTAATCGGGACACAAATTCGGTTAGATTGCGCTTAAACATTTCTAAACCACGTTCAGAAGCAATGATACGATTCTCTTTTCGCTCCTCTGTGAAAACTCGCGGTACCCACCGGGCAAACAGCTTTCTCATATGCAAATGATCATGCAAAATATTTAACACACGCTTGATTGACATGTTCATGAACTCAGCTATTTCACTCAGTTACAATTTACGATCTTTTAAAACCATACGGTGGATTTTTTGAATGTTTTCTGAGGTAGTCACCTCAATTGGCCGTCCCGAACGGTTTTCATCACTTGTGCTTGTATGACCTCGTTTAAGTTCAGCGAACCAATATTGAACCATGTGAGCTGACGGAGCAGATTCCCCATAATCTTTGTCAAGCCTTTCTTTCGTTTCCTTCGCTGTCTTCTTCTTCAAATAATAATGTTTAATCACAATACGAAATTCACTTTTTTCCATGATGAAAAAATAATAAAATTAGCTTGCTCTCCAATGGCTGTCAAACACAAAGTGAACAACATAGCTCAATGAAATTTGGTATTTGGTGTTTCAAAAGATTGTTCTATCTGGCAATACTATTTATTTTATTAAAGTTACGACAGATGTCATCTAGATACATTACTTATCAAACTATGTGGTATACCCGAATCGTCCGGGATCTCAACTCAATGGCGTAATGGTTAGCTCGTTTGCTTTCCAATATTCGATTGAGTTGCCAGTGTGATGGTTCGAAACTCAACCGCAACAGAAAAAAAAATCGGTTGTCAGACGTGTACACAAATACACAGCTGGCCGAATCGGTTCAAAAATCTGGTGTGTGAGTGTAGAGTTGTCACACGGCTTATCGGTCGTTGTTGGGAGCTGCCGGTATTCTACTCCTACTGCGCTTTAGTGGGTTTAGCACTGCTATAGGCACTAAGGCGCAACATTCAAAAAATCCTTCAGAGTGTAAAATACTTAGAAGGCGTGGTTCGGAATTCACGTTAAGCATGTGGTCCGTAGCGTTAAGTCATTACAATACCATGTAGAAGTGCCTTCACTAGCTATAGCAGCACTGGTAGCCGAATCTGTCACTTGAAAAAGTGTCCTCTCGGCTGAACAATACCATACGCTATTATTTATTATATCGTCCGGGATTTTCAAGACCCGAAAGCCCGAACCTGGAACCAATGAAAATCAATTCGTGTTCGGATCGGGTTCGGGTCAGGTTTTTTCCGAATTTCGGTCAACCCGCTCACCTCTACTGCCAATCTATTTATGTCAGAGACAGAAAGAGAGAGAGAGAGAGAGAGAGGGAGGGAGTATGGTGCGAAGAAAACTAAAAACGCATAAACTTTGTCTTCGTTACTCTCGTCGCGTCGTTACTCTCTTCTTGTTGCTTTAGTTGTCCGTGAGATGAGCATTCGCAGTACTAATTATCATTGGATTGGATGTCGTCCATTTTTAGAGTAACTAGGTCCTATTAGAAAAACGTGGCCAGGCCACAAAATCAGTGACATAGTCCGGATAATATGATTTCAACTCACACAACGGGCGATTCCACAGCATGTGCTCTGGGAACGAATTCAACTGTCTAAACGGCCAAAAAGGAAAATTTTCGTTATCTGGCACAAATCTAAGTTGAAGTTCAATAAGAATCTTTGCCATACAAAAAAAATACTCCTTTCGGGCCGTTGAGTCAGATGAAGTCGTTCCCAGTGTACATGCTGTTTTATGACTTGGAAATAAAAATTATTTGAAACGTCTCTTGGTATTATGAAGAAATACGAAAGTAGCGAACATTATAGCTTTGTTCTCGGTTCGAAACTAAGTCTCACTGATAAAAATATTTTGTTTGTCAGATGTCATTAGATTTTAAGTGATTAGCCGCCGCCGCCAGACTTTTATGCATGCGGCTGGTCTCAAACGACGCCGATACTTTTATGACTGCTCTGATAGAAACTGCCGTGTTTTTTCGACGGCTTTCATGTGTGGCTCAATAGAACGTCAAGAATTAATTTTAAAATTATTCAAATATACCTAGTCGAAAAATTGTTGGCGGCGGCAGCGGCGACGTGAACAGATATTTGTCGGCGGTTGCGAGAGATAGGCGTGACCCTATTTTCGGCGGCGCTTCGGCCACATTTAAATGTAATCACATCATGTTAAAATATTCTTACCGACCAAACTGTAGTGTCATGCATTCTTCTTTCCAGTAGTGTAAAGTAAAAAATTATTGCATCTAGGTCTGCATTGATCCCATCTATTTTATTTCATTGTGACCGAAAAAGCAGTTTAAATGACCATTGCGTTTAACATTTATTATCTAACAATTTCACGATCTCTTAATAACGAAAAGCTCTTTACAGTCCACACCTATCTTGCACATTCATATTTCGATTCACAGCAGCATATGCTGTCTACCGTACTACATAAACGTGTTTCTCGCCCTACCAGTTGTGATAGTAGAATTTTGTGGTGGCTTTATGGGTTATATTTACCTCCACCCTCAACTATGTAGATACAACCGACCAAGTGTGCACAATAAACATAAGTCTTGTTATAATATATTATGCATAGAAAGTGGTTTCTCTTAGTTCAAAAACCACCAAAAACTACATCCATCCGTACACATCACAAAACTTAACCAATACCCAAACGAAAATAGCATACAATATTTCTTGGACGGTTCATGTGGAATTGTGTATCCGTTCGCAATTTTCAAAGTTAAGTAACAATACATTTCTATCCTTCTTCCAAATGCATGCATAGATTAGTTTAACTCCTAGGCGAAATGTTCTTCAATTCGTTTGTATCTGTAACAATATTACAAAACAATGTTCACATTTTGCATACAAGAATCTCTGACAATTGTAGAGCTCTTCAGTGCGAATATATGTTATGGAATTTATATATAGATGTGTGTGGTCGGAGGCGAGGTGAATCGTACAGGAAAAGAAATATTATATTATAACCGTGATACAGTGGGATGAGTTTTGGGTTGGAGCTACATAACAACAAGTCCCAAAGCAACAACAATAATAATAATACACTTGCAGAAATGTGCTTTGTTGACCTTAGGAATGGAATTTATATTCTAAACAACAACAACTGAAAATGTAATATTAGCGCAGCAAGAAACATCGTCTTTTGTTTAAGCCTGTACGAACTTAAGTCTTCTAGATTTTTGGGAGTGTTCGTCATTCAATTAGGAGAAACCGATGGTTCGACCTCTAAATAACTTGGGTCGGAAAACAGTGAAAGACCTTCAAATGGTCAGAAAATTAGTAGGGACTATAACAGATTTGAGCGGAAATGTCTTTTGAGTCCAGAATGTGTTTTCCTATTAATTAGGAAAACTCGTCAAGTTCGAATCATGTTGAATTTTCAAGAGTTTCTGAAGATAATATCTTTTTTGGAGAATCCGGGAAGTCATTTTAGGACGACCTGCACTGAACATTAGGGGTGTTCAAAAATGTATGGGAAAATTAGGTTGTCGAAAAGTTCGTGGCCTAGCTCAGAACATGGTAGCAAATGGTCTCCTGCGAAAAAATGTCTATCGGATGAAATCCGAACGGCTTAAGGTCTTTACTCCCTCTAAAAAAATATTCTATGAAGCTAGACTAAAAAGTAATTCCCTGCATGTGTTCCGCACAATCAAAGAAGTGCAACATTTTTGCGAAAGTTACATTCGCTTCAACTGTGCGAAACCCCTACAAGGAATTACTTTCAAGCCTGGCTTCTTAGTACCTTTTTTTGAAGGGAGAAAAGGCCTCAAAAACGCGCCCATTAACAAATAATTCGGACATTTGCTGATTGAGATATTAATACTTGAATTTCGGCCATTTTTCGCCTCTATCGCCATTGAGCTACCTCTAAGCCGGTTCGGATTTCATCCGACCCATAGAAAGTTTTTCTCAGGATAACATTTGTGATCATGTTCTGAGCTAGGCCCGAACTTTTCGACAAATCAATTTTTCGAACACCCCTACTAAACATAGTCCGTTTTTATAAAAAATAAGTTCTGGACGGCAAAAGTAGCTCACATAGAAATTCATGTTTCCTCGATGGCCCGAGCCTGGACTGAAAGAAGTCTTGTAGGCTCCATTACTGGATGGACAATTTTTACAACATTGACGAAGTAAACTTAACTTTCTGTTCCAATAAATATGAAGAGTACTGCGGAATTCACATGAAACGTATGGTTTTTGGTGTGAAAGTATGCGGCTAAATTTATCTACGAGGAAGATTGAAGAAATTTGGTATATTTAGGAATATTTCCAGGTGAATGTTTTAGAAACAGTATGCTGGATATCTACTTGTTATTTATCCATACCTGTGGGTATTCAATTCAATTTGTTTAAATTTGTTCTTTAATTTATAAATGGCTAATAAATGTAACAAAGTTTTTGCAGAGTTTTCCTTTTTCTCTCTTTGAAAATCTCTTTTTGAATATATCAAAATGGTTTACAAATTTATTGTGCTCGCATATTTGAATAATGTTCTATTAACTGTGTATTTATTCTTGTTAATTAAACAAAATGTTTTTTGATGAGAGAGATTTGTTATACCTTGTGGGTTAAAGTTTGCATGGATTTATTATACAATGTGGTTTAGAAGGTTTTCATTGTGCCAACGGCGTAGTGAAATTTATTATGACGTGAAGAGTTAATATGGTCTGGAGATTTGGAGGTGTAAAAGGTAAATGAAATTTTGAATAAAATATTTTTGGTAACAAACTTTTTTATTTACTCTATTTGTATCATGAAGTGATTCCCAAATGAATTCGAAAAGTTTTCACTGGAGTTTTCAGCCAAATAGCGTGGCATACGTTCCTATGTACGATGTCAACGAATAAATCGATCTTATTATATTATCATAACGCAAAGTTAGAGACGCAAGTCATTTTTTTTATTGCATTTTTATAAATTTATCCTTTTGGAACGAATTGGTCCTTTCTTGAGTTTTGTTCTTGAAATTTTCTTACAGGGATTCGCTTTCTAAATAAAAGAAAATTTGTGCTCGTGTGCGTGTGTTAGCAATTTTACGTAAGGCTTAAGGACAGGTAATTGGGAATTGCATATTAATAGTCAATTATTGTTTGAAAATCATTAATTTCGTTTCGAAATTCAAAAGCGATCCATTTAAGAACAACGGCGACAAAGTGCATATCAGCACTTAATTGTTGAAATTTTGCACTCAGAGTGAAGGTGCTTGTAATTTTCAATTAATCTATGGTTTATTTTTTTTGTTTAAGAGTAAAATAAATGAAAAAATTGAAAATAAAACTTGGCCGTACTATTAATTTATGAATTTGACGATTTGCTACTAACTTCACACAAAACGTAAAACGATTGCATGCATGAACTTGAAATTTGAATCAACTTCACTCTGAGTGCAAAAATTGACACTTCTCACTGACATCCTCTCGGGCGGGTTTTAACTAAAGGAGTATTTGGTCGAGGCAGTCATTATGACATGCATTCATTACTTCGAATCTGTCAAGGAACTAAATTCGTTTGTAAAGTCTGCATTTAAAGTTTTAACCGGAATACATCAACACTTATTGTTGAAATGGAAAATTAATTGAAAATTCACCGCAGTATTTAATTAAATCTACAAGTACAAGTACTGCATACAAATATGTAGCATACTATGATATATCCAAGGCAATCCTATTTTAATTAAATATTTTTCTCCATACTGTCGTCTGTCTTCTTTATTTATCTTTTATTTTATATTATACACACAAGGTTGACGTAGCGTGTTAAGACAGCTATATTTCGTTCCATTATACAAGAAGTGAAAATCCACCCCAATCCAGAGAGGTAAAAACTGTTGGCATTAGAAAAATCTTGCGGATACTGTGAGAAGTGGAACCATATTCACATCAGGGGTATATTTTCGTACTCTTTTTCGCTATGCAATAAGCTTAGTACCAAAATTCTACTCACTTGATCGCATTCTACGCGACTATACAACATTTAAGTCCATAAAAAGTAGTAATAGTCTAGTCGAATTTGTGATGGGAATGCGGCTGATGTCTCTATGCTGATGATTATAGTAGGTAAGTTTAATGGAAATGCTTAGAAGGTGTTTTTTTTCGTATAATGTGATGATGTGAATATATACGTTGATGCAATGCAAATGCGCAGATTAAAAAAGTTTTTCAACTTCAATTTGGATTTTCATATTAGAATTACGTAAACGAAAGTTGAAAGCATAAAAATTAAGATTTCGCTAAAAAATTTGTGTAGGTAAATATGGTGAATGGTGAAAACTTTTGACGTTACCTTCAACCTGAGACTGATATTTTGTTAACTTTGAAATAAATAATCGTTTGATGATATGTTGGAAACTGTTCTAGACACGTGTTATTACACTTCAGAGGAAGATTGCAGCTCGCTTTTTCTAATTTGTTCTATAGACTTTTCTTATTGTATCTTCAATGATGTATTGATGTGAGAGTTTGCGGTGGTTAAATGACACATTGTTACCGTCGGAAAACCACTTTAGTATAGTTTAGGAGAGTCTTTACCGGTTCGAAGACAACAAAATATAAATATTTTTTTGCAGAAGTAAATATAGACTGTGTATTGAGTTAAAATTAAAATAATGTAAATCGAAGAAGACAATCAGAGGAAGCACTGTAGACCTCTTTTTTTATGAAGTTTTTGAAAGTATGCTGAAAGCTGTTCAAAGTATGCAGGGTGTAAAGTATACTTAAAGCATTTCGTAAAGAGAAATTCTTTTGAAAAACACCCTGCCGAAATCGGAAGGATCTCCCAGTGTATTTTTTTAAGTGTGTCAAGATAGGCATTGTTCCCTAGAAGACAAAATTTCATCAATGATTGTGTAGCTAGTGGGAGGTGTTCGAAAACAGAAAACATGCCTTTTCCTATATGCGAATTTCTCCGGGTGCAAGGTCGTGTGGGGTATCATTGGAAAGGTAATTTCACGTACTAGTGGAGCAACTAGGGTGTTGTGGGGTTTGAAATTCATCCACACCGAGTTATGAGCTGTTGAAAATAGGGGTAAAGAGTTGTGTATTTTGGATAACTTCAAACCATTCCTGTGCATGCCAAAAACGGCAGAAACATTAAAAACCTGTTTTTCTTGGTTGCTACTACTAGCAGCTTCAAATGAATCCATCTGATGAAGTATTGTCCAAGTCGAACCTAGTCGCATTTCGTAAAAGGATACATTCGATAAAGTATTAGCCTTTTGTTGTAATCCGGTAGCATTCTGTTTTTCGGCTGCCTAAAAAAGTTACACAGGTGCCAATCTAGTCTATTGGCACCTGGTTGTCAATAGTGACTGCCTAGATTTTTTACATACATTTTCACCTGTTTTGTACATAATATGAAATCATTTCCATTCAAATTCTATTTTGAACAGACAATTTTTTTCACACAGCAGATGTCCTCAGAACAGCTCATATTTCGGTAAGATTTTGTCGGCTTTATCTTTTCACTTTCATCCTTTGTTTAAATTTTTTTTATTTGTTATTTTCACACATTTTTATGTTTGTCATAGAAATTTTTATTTAATGCTTCAAAATGTTATATTCTTGTCACCTTAACGTTTTCTTACGTGACAAATCCAAGAAGTGAGCAAATCATAGACACTGTCAAGCATTTGAAAAGTAAATATTTTTAAACCAATGGGGATTGGTTGGGATGGAAAATGTAGTTGCTATTTTCGATAGAATAGACTTTTGTAAATCAAATTATTTTCATATTTTTTTCTGTTGATATTTTGAAACGGATGGGTTGGTAGATAATTTTCCGATAAGATTTTGGAATAGACATTGAATCCGCTATCTAGATTTTGCGACGGTTATTGTGCGACGTTTTCATTGTCTGTTATGGTCTTATTGGCTTTTTATGTTGCATGTTTACAACCCAAATGAGACTTGACTTAAAATAATTTCAGTAAATGCTTTGCGACAAATGATTGCTTTACAATAAGCATTCGCTTTCGTTTCAAGTGTTACCTAATATAAACGTTTTCTATGATTCTGATCCTTTCATTTAAAGTAGTCAAAAACTAGTATAACCAACATTTTATTCATAATCAACGCTGCGATCGAATCCTACACTCAGAGAAATTAGCATTCATAGCGCAAAAATTGCATTGTGCAGTAACAATGAAAACATTTTTTAATAGCTGTAGCGTTTTTTATTGGACAGCATCGATAAATGATTAAGCTTCAATTGCTTTTTTCTCTCAGTGTGCACTATTTCTAGTGAAATTCTTGTTGTATCTTGCTATAGCAAACACAATGAAGTTCGCACTTGTACAAATTGAAGCAAGTAAATGAAGCAAGTGAGTGACTCAATAGCGTAGTGGTTAACACGTCTGCTTGCTACTATGAAATTGAGTTGTCAGTGGTTGGTTCGAAACTCAACCGCGGACGGATTCGTTCAGATTGTTAGATTTGTAAACAAAAACAAAGATAATTGAATCGGTTCAAGTCTTGTGAAATTGAGTGTAGCGCCATCGTACGGCTTACCGGTAAGAGGCATTGTTGGGAGGTGCCGGTATTCTACTCCTACTAGTCTCGCTCCTAGTTCATCTCATAGATGGACACTCGCTCAGCTTACCACTGGCACAGTAAAAACTTTCCGCTAATGAAAGGATCTCAAAAGTAGAACCACAAAAACAGCGAAACTAGTAAATAATGATCTAGCCTCTAACCCTTCATGGATTGTAAAGGCAGATTATTATTATACTAAATTTGCAATAAATGCTCTAGTCTTTGAGTATAGTTTGCCATCGAAATTCATCTTAACCACAAAGCAAAGCTACTTTAGAACAGGGAGATAGATGCAGGAAAATGTAGCCATTGTTTTTACTCTTATCATTCACAAGTTTTGCTTTAAGTTTTCATTTATAACCGATCCAAAATGTTGCCACCAAAATCTTTGCCTTCATTTAAAGCGAGTTGTCTCATTTATAAAAATTGTGCAACATTTTACAAATCTATTAGCAATAATTGTTTTTAATCAATAAGTCTCATGTTACGATGTAACTTATGGAGTGACTTATCAACCTTAACCTAACTTCATCATTTAATTCATGCTCGATTTACACTTCTGATCATATTTATTCATCAATTAATTAGGCTGCTACTGGTAAATGCAACCTTTACACCTATCATTCGTCATTGTCATCATTAGTATCTTATAAATCTACATGCGAATCGAGCAAAACCTTCACAATTCATACGTCTATTGAGCTAGGATGAGCAAAACCGCATAATGTTTCATGATTTCACTATGGAACATGGCATTGCTGTATTGTACAACTTGTATAACTCGTATGTTTTCAGAGTACGAATAAATCTATTTGAAAATCATGTTAGATGTTCCGTGGAAGATAATACCATATTCCCAATATCATGAGTAAAACCTCAGGTCATTATATTGAAAGATCAATGACGTTATTGTAATATTGTTAAATTAAACAATAGACAGTTAGGCAAACATATCATGCTTTAATAGAGAATGTTATGGAAAGAAACTGCCTTTAACTAGGGCGATTTCAATTTTTGTGGTATGGTTTAATCTACTATATGCTTTGCGGTTAGGCGGTTAGGGATGTGACTTTTCGTAAAATATCGATAATATCAATTTTTGATAATGATCAAAACTTTAATATTTTTTGCTCCATAATATTGGGCTGTTGGCTTTAATCAGGTTATTGAACAATGCAGAACGACCATTTATATCTTCGGGAATAAGGCTTGAATAAGAACAAGATGCAAGACCGACAGATAACGGAAATTCTAATTGACTACAAAATTCAAATTAAACACTTTAAGGCCGGACTATACCTTTTTTCGCAGAATTTTTTTTTTTTGACAAATCAGCGTAGTCTTCAGGAACTACATTGATCTTTAGGCTATTGCTTAAGACATTATTTATCAAAATATCGATTTTTGATAATTTTTATTCCGAAAATTATCGATATTTTGATAATCAAACAAAATATCGCACATCCCTATAGGCGGTAATTATACATAGTCGATAGGCGATTTCAATTCGCAGAAATACAAACGAGACGGCTACATTAGACATATCTGAAGACGTGCACACGAAATTGGCTATACCTTATGCATACGCCAATTGTTTGTCAAATTCTTCCAAATTGTATGGGACTTCCAATTTCGTATGTATGTCACTCATTTGTTGTGGCTCGGCACTTAGATTAATGATTTATCAATGATTTACCTGGACGTGCGATAGGTTAACTTTCAATAAGTCCAGGCAAGCCGGTCTCACAAAGCGAGACCCGTTCGGCCTCGGAGCGAAGCGGAGAGCCTCCGACCAAGCACTCCGACATTGCCTGGTTTTTCTTTTGTCACAATTTTTCGAATACGCTTTGTACAAGGAAAATATTTTTATGGCGATTTTTTTTGGGGATACTTCACGGCTATAGTCCGACGCAATGCTCTTTAGGAACGGCCCCTGAAAGAGCTTAGTTGCGAAACGTCTCCTATATCTTGATATGAATAAAAAACGGAACTGTCTACAGAGAAGAAAATAATAAAATAACTTCTACAGTTAGATGCAATAGATCTATTTTTTGCAGTCTATTTTAACTTACCACGCGAGTGCGGCTGCGTTAATTGTTTTCAATTTTTCGATATGGCCTAAACTCTCGACTGTAGTATTATTCTAGTGAGTAGTATTATTGGGACATAATATCACAAATTTCTGTTCATGTGAAACTGTGCAAATATAGCCTTTTCGTCCAAGTATTTGAAAGCTATTTACCTCAGAATAACTTAAATGTCTTTGACACATGAAAATGATTTATGGGGCTTATGTGTTCAGTTGCATTGCAAAATAATTTATCAGGCTACAATGCAGGAAATTTCACTTGGTTTTCAAATCTCTTTCCTAATCTCTCTAGTTATCAAGCAATGCACCTTATGTCCTTTTAGATAATTGCCCGAAAATAATGGAGAAGTCGAACGTCCTGTTGAAATGAAATGAAATGTTAAGAAAAAAATTAAATTTGCAAATTTTGGCGCCAAAGATTTCAACAATTTTTTTTGGCTTCGGCGCACGAATCTTCTATATGCCTACAATAAACAAATATTATTTCTTTAAAATCATATCAAAATGACTGGTCATTGAAAACATTTCGTAAAATGTGGTTCCCATACTTGTCGAGGATTAAGTGAATAATTTACCTTCCTTTGAGAATAACGAAAAAATTAAATATTTTGGTCCATCATCCAACAGCAACCAGTTAAACGAGTCACAAATTAAATAGCCAACCCTTTGTCATTTCATTGAAATTGAATATGTTTTTATCGCACGTATTTTGTTAAACATGTATAGACCACGGGTATGTCACTTCAACAACAAAGTGAACAAGTTGTTCATTATTGCCGAATGATATAACAATCGGTTTGTCAGTCGATTCGGCCATGCAACACAATTTATATAACCAGCTGGAAATTAAAAAACGGCATCTATAAAAAATGCAGAAATTGAGAAGACACGAAAAAATTTGCGTAAACAGTATGAAAATCGTTTATAGCAAGTGACAAGCCCCCGGGTACGTATTCGAATTAAACGTAAGCCAAATAAAAAGATTCCCTAAATTCGAAAAGAAAAAAAATGTTTTTATTCAATTTCACGTTTTCTACCGTCATTGATGTAGTTTTCTTTTTTTATTTCTTTTTTTCCCTTTATATAAATTTTCCTCACCTTTGGGATATTAGCTTTTGTAAAAGAAAGCGCAAACTTCTTGTTTTTTTTATTATTATTCTGAAAATTGTTTTGGTGATTGTGTAATAGTATATGGGTAGTTTCTTGGGTGTAGCAGGACTACATCATTTGTTAACGAAAAAAAAAACGGAGAGAATTGCGTGAAAAAACGTACCTTTAGATTATTTGTAAATAACGAAAAAAAACTTGTCGTTGTATAGGGTTGGTTTGTAAGCATTTAGCGAAAGTGAATGATTTTTCTTGTTTTGCCTTTATTTTTGCTGCTATTTTATTCGTTGTTGTTGGTTGCTTTTCATACCGGATTATATATGGTTTCAGTATCAGTTTTTTTTTTATCTGTTCGTTTTTGTCGTGAGAAAGTCTATGAGACTGCGAGATTTTTATATTGTAAATACTATGAGATGGTCTTGAGTACATTAATCTTCTCTTGAAGGAAACATTTCTTATTCAACATTTTCTACCCTCATTTCTTAGGGTTTTGTTATAATACGAGAGTCTGCTGAACATAATACAGAGATTGTGTTTTTGTTCGTTTCATTTTTCATATGAAGCAACAGAGAAAATGTGTTAATATCAATTAGCTTATGTATTCTGCAAGGGGGATGATTCTAATGGACTATCTTATTTATTGTGGAAATTATGTGCTCTAACGCTTTAAGATCACATTAACGTTCAATTTCTACACTTCTTAAGAGATGTTCCGATGAAACACATTTTTTGTAAAGTAAAAACAGCCAGACTATAAATTTTCTTTTTTTTTCAATTTCAGGTATGTTTCTGTGAGCGACATTCCATTTTATTCATCACGAAAACCGTTCAGATCGTGAGATGTAAATTGGTAATTCAGTGAGTAGCGAAGTATATTCGATGAACAAATTTTCGTCTCATTTGAAATAAAAGTGAGCCGAAATTGTATTCGTTTAAATCGAACACTACAACAGTTTGTACATTCCATCAAAGTAAAGGTATTTCAAATTAAAGTCAGCGCCTAAGCTATAACGGTTTTTTTTTTTTTAATTGGGACAATGTGAGGGGAAGGGTTGGAGAAACCGAAGTAGTTAAAAAAGCCCGCCCAAACGCCTGTTAGTCTTACTATTTTAATCAATTTGAACGACAAAATCGCGATGGGAAGGCAAAACAACTAACACCGTGCACCGGGCAATAACAATAAAAACAATCTTCACCTTAAATCTTAATATGACTTTCAACAGAGCAACTCCGTTGAACTATCAGCAATGCTTTTTGAACCACATGCTAACTAACTGTAAATGTAAAGCATTCAGAACACGGAGTGGAGTTTTATTTAAAATATTTATCCCTTTAATTTTCTTTTTGTAGAAAATCTCAAATACTTTTCTCAATTGTTTTCCATACGAAAATATACATTGTTTCTCTCCACAGGGTCACATACGATCTGCTGCACTGTCAATTACCTTTATAAACTTGTCATACATGTAACAATTTATCGGCTTAAATGGAAAAGTTTTGCAGACATTATCCGAAATGAAAAAATTGGTAGAAAGAATAACAGTAGGAAAAAAAACTTTTTCATTCTTGTACAAAATTGGTCAGGCATGATGATATGGTTTCTTCTCTCAATTCTATTTTGTTGGGAAACATTTTTTAAAAGCATATTCGTCTAGTCAGGAATAGCTTTTATATGCACACTTTTCTATTGCCCCA
>Ga0115842_100366_pt2 | contig 17336 bp, 13 predicted proteins | sample InSIn2SAF170_2_FD_83856 | JGI IMG/M metagenome (GOLD analysis project Ga0115842, IMG submission 83856)
GTACTTTTTCTAATTGAGCAAAAGCGAGGTTTCTGCAGGGTGCGCCTGCTCCTTCTTTCCCCCGCCCGAGACGGGATCAAATCAAATGGTAGGTAGATCGATCGGCCAGGAAACCTTTCTTTAGTTCTTCGAATCTGCATCCCCGGCATTCTCGGTGAGAAGAGGGATCTTCATCATTACTGTGTAGTACGGGACATTAGCTGCTTATAGCAGCCACCATTGATCGTCCAGCCAAGTATACAACCTCTCGCCTGAGCGTCAAGTACTTACGGTGAAATAATAATGTCCCTTGCTGTCCGTCCACCCTCCTCCTTACTTAGAATAAGTAATGGCATTTCAAGTCTCTAATTCATTGTATCGAAAGCGGAATTAGATGAGGGAAACGAAAAGGGCAAACGAAACGAATAGGTAGGGGACGAGACAAAAAGCTGGCGATAGGGGAGGAAAGAAATAGGGAACAGATAAGGCGCAAACACTTCTTGTCTTGATGGGCCATCAATGAAAGAGAAATCCATCCATATAGCAGAAGGGGGGGGGGGCTGGCTGTGTGGCGTATTATTTCTGTAAATCAATCAGTTCGAACGCCAAGGAGATAAGGGCGGCTTGTCCATCAAGTGGTAAAGTGATGAACGGTAATGACCGGGGAGGCAGGCCTTTTTCCTTGCACTAGGAAGCGCAAGCCCCTCCGGGACCTTATTTCTTTTGGCCTTTATTTATGAAAGGGCCTGCCCTTCTTGGTTGGCCAAGTAAACCCCTATCAATTCCATTCTATGAAAAAAGAATAAGGTTCAATTTACTTATTGGGTGGGGGGGCTTATGGTCGAGCCTGCTTGCGCATCCTGAAGGGGTGAAAAATAGAAGGGAAGGTCCTTATATTACCTGAGCTAGAAGGTAAGTAAGGGGATAGCCAGCGCTTGAATGAGATCCCTATCATGCCGTGACTATAGAAAGGACGCAATAACCCACCCGGCTCAGGTTCAGGCGCAGAGCTCAGGTACCTTCCCTGAGCTACGACGCGAACAGACAGAAGGTCCTGAAGCTCTCACTTACCAGCTAGAAGGTAAGGCCTTGACCAACCGGTAAAGGCCCGATCAACCCTTCACATTTTCACCCGGGTTGTGGATTTACCTCTAGCGAACTTCCCAAGATCAAGACTTATAGCTAGAAGGCCTTGTCTTATGGAGGGCCTAATTCACCCTGCTATTACCCTATCCTTATAAAGGAAAAAACCCCTATTGACTTATTTGGTGGGGGGCCGGTCGAGAGTTCGCTTACTCACCCTGCTATTTGTCTTTTACCCGAGTTAGGCCAACCGCCATAAAGGTCCCCCGTATTGACCTACTTGGCTTGGTAAGTATTGAAATAGACTCTGAATTGACGAACGGAGAGAAACGGAGTCGCTCTAAAGACCAGAGGAAGAATTGCTCGTCCTAATCAAGTGGGGCGAGGATGCGCAAGCAGGCTCGACCAAAGGGAGAGGATGCGCAAGCAGGCTCGACCAAAGGGAGAGGATGCGCAAGCAGGCTCGACCAAAGGGAGAGGATGCGCAAGCAGGCTCGACCAAAGGGAGAGGATGCGCAAGCAGGCTCGACCAAAGGGAGAGGATGCGCAAGCAGGCTCGACCAAAGGGAGAGGATGCGCAAGCAGGCTCGACCAAAGGGAGAGGATGCGCAAGCAGGCTCGACCAAAGGGAGAGGATGCGCAAGCAGGCTCGACCAAAGGGAGAGGATGTGGCTCGACCAACGGGAGAGGATGCGTAAGCATGACTCGACTGATAAGGAGAGGATGCGGAGCACGCTCGACCAGCGGGAGAGGACCGGTAGGCGCTCGACTGATAAGGAGAGGAATTTCTTGCTTTGGGGGGTGACTTATTTAGAGGGGCCACAAAATAAGTAAACCAAGGTCCGGAGGGCTTGCGCTTCTGAGGGCAAGGACTACCCCTTTCTTCGAATAAGAAAATACAGAGATCCTTCTCATATAGATGGGTACTTCTATCAGGCAGGAAGGCTTCCCCTAAATTCAAATCAAAATGAGAGGGAGGGCAAGAAAATAAGGAAGGCCTGGCCGCCAGCGTAACACCTACTGACCGATAACCAGCAGCTGTCTGGGAATTTCCATTCTTCGCCACGGAACGAACCACCCTTTATTGGAATAGAAGGAGTAGTAGGAAAGGGGAACTGAAGAGAAGAACCGTCCCACTTCACAAAATGTGAGGGAATTTGTGCAACTACGATCGATCTATAGTGAGTGCCTGCCCTATCTATGCAATGGATGCAACCCAATCCCCTTCCTTCTTCGCTACTCGTGATAATGAAGCGAACCATCCATAAAGGCTCTATGAGAAATATGCCTATTATGTATGGGATAAAGTCTTGTTGGTCATCGAATTCTGCAATACCTACATGCATGTCCAGCCTTATGATGATTGACCAGAATCACATATATATATATATATTGGTCCAGAGTAAGTGAAACGATCTCCGGTCTATATCGCTATAGTAGCTCCGTCGTTGATCTCTCCTCTTCCCTATAGGAACAAAAAAGAGTATGTCCAGACAACGACTATCGATTCCTATATATTCCTCTACCACTCAACCAGATCTTCTATATCAATCATCCCCGAGCAATCTCATTTATGGTCGTCGGACGGGATCGTGGTTCGTTGGCTGGTCCTTGTTCGGCAGATAATCGTTCTTATTAGGTTGGGGGCGCCTGGCTGGCCGTGCGATTGGTAATGGCACAACCGGGGAGGGGAGCATTAGCTTTTTGGGTGAGACAAGGCGCTCGCCAGAGGTAGCGCAGGGTACAGAGCCGAAGGGGGGCACTTGTGGGCGGGGGTGCCATTTGTGGGGGGCCATAGGTCCGAATCCCGTAACCTCGATTGTGAATCATCCTGTGGTGACCCACAGAGGATGATGGGAATAACAACGAAATTGGGGAACACGGACGGAATGTCAATAAATGAATTGTGCCATTATCTGTTATTTCCGGGTCTTTCCGTTGCATTCACTCACGACAAGAAAAAACCACCTGCGTCTGGTGCTTCACCTTACTTTTTGTGCACTCTTCTTTCTCTCCTTGGTCCTTCGTTCCGTCATACTCCTTCTAACTTTCCCAATTACAACGTATTCACCAACTCCAATGCTAATGCACCTTCGCTTTATCAAATCTCAGGGACATGGTCTAATCATGAGGGTAGTATTCCACCACGGTGTCGGATCCCAAGTTTTTACGGATTCCCCTTTCGTTACCGGGTCCAACCCCGGAGCCATAATGTATCAGAACGAGGAGGCCGTAGGGAAACTGCTTTTTGCTCCTTCGTCTCGAGCTTCGTGAAGAACTCCATTCTATCTCTCCCCCGTTACGAACAACAAAGTGGGGCTGCGCCCCGATTGTACACCGTTCCACGAACCTTTGTTCCTTCGCGAACGGGCCGGACTTTTCACAGGAAACGTAAACCCGCCCTTTCTCTTTCTTATGCGCTGCTTGACTACTTCATTTTCATAGGCAGAGGGAGGAAAATGAGCTTTGCTTCTCTCAATAAGGGCGCTAGGCGCTCCCGAAACAAAGGTTCGCGAGAACGAGCGCGTAGCAGAAAAAAGCCCATAGCACTGCACTTGGCACGAGATGCAAAAGATAGAGCTTCGCCCATCGATGAACAGCGGATTGACTCTGTTGGCATTGCTTTGTTTTTCCCTCTTTCCCTATCGGCGAGTTCCAATCCTTTTGTTCGAAATTCATTCGTTCGTACTGAACCGCTTGCAGAATCAAATCCTGTTCCGCAAGATCCCATATTAGCTATACATCCTCCTCGCATTTATGCCGGAGACGTCGCCAGTGCTATGGGCTTTGGCTTATGTAGATCCAAAATGATGAACGGGATTGTAGCACTCTACTCGCCAATGCAGAAGGAAAGGAATAGAACGCTTCGCTCTGCCGGATGCGTCGGAGCCCGTGTAACGAGCGAGCTCTTTACCCTCACAGACGCGAAATGCCATCCCAGATTTCTATTGTTGCGTAGCAATAGAAGCCTGCTCATGCTGCTCCGGCGGCGCTTCCTCGCCCTCTCTCCGCTCTGGACAGGAGCGCTGATGGACACGGGGAGGGAGCAGGCGAAGCGTGTCGTTCGCAATGGAAGGAAAGATACCGCTACTTCGCCTCTCTGTCCCGCCGGCGCGAACACAGTGGTCTCTGACCCGAAGAAGGACCGGGAACAAATTCGAATTTGGATCCTGACATGTCGGTGGTTTTTAACCGTAGGCATCTTGCCAGGAAGTTGGTGGGCTCATCATGAATTGGGTCGGGGTGGCCGGTGGTTTCGGGATCCCGTAGAAAATGCTTCTCCTATGCCTCGGGTATTAGCCACAGCTCGTATTCATCCAGTAATTATACCCAAAGTTCATTTTTGGACCTTGTTTCTCAATATTGTTACTTTTTCACGCTGTGTCTCAGGAACTTCTTCGGTACGGTCCGGATTGCCAGCTCCCGTTCATAGTCCTGCTACGGATTCTACACGAGGAATCTTTTTATGGCGGTTCTTCCTTTTCATTACCGGCATATCTCTGATCCTCTTCTCCCAGATGAAGCAGCGGACATCGGTCCATAGAACCTATAAAAAAAAGATTGTTGTAGCGCGAAGTACTCTTTTGCACCTACGTAACTCGGCATTTCATTAGAATAAGGCCCCCCATTATGTATGTATGAAAGAATTTGGGCTGGGCTCATTGCTGGCTGGTTCTTTAAAGCCACCATTTGCCCATACATAAGGGAAGGGTCAATTTGAATATCGTTCCGGGCTTACTTATAAAGAAATAGGGGGTGGACACAACTTACCTTCATGCTCAGGTAAGTGAAAGGTCTTACCTGAGCGCGCTCTATATTCTTGATTCTATCTCTAGTTACCGAAATGATACGAGCTTCTAGGCTGCCTTACAAAGCCTTCGTAAAATCAGAGACTATTCCTTGATGCTTATTGGGTGGGGGGCGGTGGTCGAGCCCTGCCGGGGGCATCCTCTCCTTTTAGTCGAGCCTGCTTGCGCATTCAATTTACTTATTGGGTGGGGGGGCTTATGGTCGAGCACCTAAAGGTCCTTATGCAAATAGCTTTTACCCTAAGTTTTTGTGGGAATAGTGGAATAGTGTTAATGACCCAGCAGTTATAGCATGGGTGGATTCTGCACCCTAGAACTTCAAGTAGATGGATGGACGGGATGCCGGCGGGCCTCAAAGTTGAATCAAATCGGGATGTGTGCCCCCCTCCTTTCCTTTGGTTTACTATGTTAAGCGGCAAGCAGGTCCAGTACGGGTTAAACCTGTGCCTTCAATCTCTTCAGATCTCCAAATGAACCAAGGGTCGATATATCCCTGGGTTTTATAGGTCCCAAGGGGCAGGCACACTACTTTATAGCCCGCACTTATTAGGAGAAGACACGTGCCCATGTCATGTACAGGCTTAAGCTCTATGGGGTGAGCAGTTATGGGGCAGGTGCGATGCGCACCATAGATCTCTAAAGGTCCCCGATGAGATCACTGGCCATGATCTCCCTGGGTTCCAAAGGCCCAAGGACAAAAGGGCGTTACTTTATAAACCACACCAATGGGGTTGTTACACTTTCAGTGTGGAGCCTGAATGTATTATGGGGTGAGCAACTCTATGGTGGGTGCAACACGCATCATTGATCATAAACTTGATCAACGATCAAGATCTCTGGGGTCCAAAGGGAGTACGGCCCTAGGTGCGCTGCTTTATAACCCGCACCGATGGGGTTACGCCACATGGTGGGAACGCAGGGCTCGGGCAAACATGAAAGGACTACCACTTCCACCGCCGGTTAATCCTCACCATTGATCCATCTTAGGAAAACCCCCAATAAGGTAGCTTGCTACTATGGAAGAAAGTAGGGGGCCGATAGGCGCTTGCTTACCAAGTTGATCGCCTTGGATAAAGGGATGTTATCTCAAGGTATGTTATGGGGTCGTATAAAGTATTCGGCCGGGGAGAAGCCTCTAGTTCCGCCCTTCCCCCCAGACAGGTGGTTTATGGAATTTGTTGTTGAAGATCTATCTGGCTGGTATAAGTATAAAGTGGTCTGGCCGTTCTGTTAGTACGTTATTCTATGGCGTGTAATATTGCTAATTCTGTACTTAACATGTATAGGGAGGGGGCCTTTAGAGTGATGTTCGCCTTGAGTGTAACTACTTATTTTGTTTTGATTGACTTCGCGGGTGATAAATAGCTAAAGAACTAGGCAGAGGGTTTACGGGGTAAAAATAGCAGGGTTAATCAGCCCATATATTTATTACCATCGAGATAAAGTAATACTTCTTTTTTTATTTCTTTGTATACGATATTATGGTACGATCGATTAGGGTCGAATCCCATACGATGCTAAAGCATAATTACATATATAAAGAATGATAATGAAACAGCCTTGAGCTTCCCTTACCCATATGATGAGTGAGCGTTCAAACCCTATTTGGGACAGCCTTGAGCAATATATAAAACCCCAAAATGATGTCTATTTCCAACTATATCCTAACTCTGAAAGAAAGTGGATTCGGATTGCGGGCACGCCGAACTATTGTTCGGTCAGTAATAATAATTCGCTTAAATGGCTTTGAGGGAATAAATATAGGGTGTAGGGCGGGCCGGGCGAGAGTACTTTATCTACGACTACGATTTGGCTTCGTAAACCAATGAAAAAGAGGCTCTCTGCAGGCCGCTCTGGCAACTCTGCCTGTTTGATTTTACTGGTTCGCATAGTCTTGGTATGGTCTAGTCCAGTAACACTCGTATGACTGACTGTAAGGGGGTACGACAGCTGCCGAAGAAGGAGTAGCTTCTGTTTGTCCTGTGAATGCGTATGAATGGGTAAGAGTGTCCCTATTGTATGTAGCCGGATGTCTGAGTGTAGCTAAGTATGCTCCCTGCCTTCCCTTCGGTAAGACTGTTTTCTATATATCCTCAAAGAAAGGGGATAACATTCCAAGAGGAGAATCTATCCATCCAAGCAAGATTCTAATCATCCATCCGAAAATTAGGTTATAACACCTGGACAAGAGGGGTCTTAGTCTAAACTTCATTATCCCAGGTCCTCCTATCCTAATGCTGGATGTGAAGCCCAACTAACTTTCCAACCTCTTTCTTTCCCGTAGGTCGGCACTAATGAGGCGATGTAATGAAACCTTTCTCTTTTCCTCTCGTAATGCAAGTGTTTATAACCAATGAAACTGGGGATCTTGGTTAGCCATATAGCCCTTCCCTTGTTCTTGAAGCGATAAGATCTAGTTGGGTTTGGTAGAGTAACCTGCGCTGATGGGCCTTTGGGTTCCAAGCGATAGGATCTATTTCCCACCACCCACGTCCAAATGCATGCTGTATGTACCGCCTGACTATCTCACAGACCTCTCTCCTGCCTGTAGGTACTCATACGGGTTAATTGACCATCATATCCTCTTGTGTCATGTGGTATTAGAGCAATAAAACGCGGGGCTTTATTGTTTATTTAGCTCTTCCTTCCCCTTTGTCTTCACGAAGTTACCAAAGATAAGGTACCGATCTATAGCGTGCGTTAAGCTCTAATGAACGAAGGCCTAAAACTGTTAATCTGCTAGTTGCAACACCCTAAACAAATCCGTGGTATGGTTAGTGTAAAAAGAGAAAGAAGGTTTCAGGGTTTTACCGGACCCTTGACCCCGCCCCGTTATACTATAGCTTCGGGGAATAGGGAGTTCGCTTACCCCTTACCTCTTATACTGGGGAATAACTAGCTGCCAAGCTTGGTTTTAGCCCTCCACCAGGAGCTCCTAATGCTCGCTTATATAAAGTAAACTCGATCAACTAGCCAAAGAGAGGAACTGGAAACAGCTGACTCTACGCACCAAAGGGAGGCTTTTATTTGATTCCAGCCAAACGATGGTAGGCATGCATTTTGTTATATTGACAGGAATCGGGATCAAAGGTATCCATCTTCATTTGAACCATTAATTTGACTGGAAGAAATTAGATATACAATTTATATCTCTCCCTAGGTTAGCCCAACACCTGGAGCTACTAAAAATGCATGCTCACATAGAGAATGTAGCCTGGATCCACTGGCTTAGCCAAACACACTGGGCTGGGGAGTAGAGCTCACCTTCCTACAGCTAGTAGGCTGGGGTGAGGTGATAAGCCCAACCTCCTTCTATGGGCTATTACGCTATAGCTATTACCTTGGCTAATACACTCGCTTGGCTTTACCCTTCGAATCCACGTTTAGGCCCCTATAAGTGCCTTCCCAGTAGCCTCACTGGGGCTTGACCCCACGCACTTTAGCCTCCTCCTCAATCTGGGGCTCATAACCTACTGTACGCTATAGCTCTCACCTACAGCTAGTCAGTCCGCTGGGCTACCTCCTTTACGCTAGGATGCTTGGCTAAGAATCCCTCACCATATGAATAGTGAGTGACTCCGTCCCTTCGCTCGGATGGGGAGGCTATCACTCCCTTCGGTTATTGGGATTTATATACTTTATATATAGTTTGAGGAAAATGGATTACTTTGGAAGGTACCTTTAAAGGAACTTCTAGGGAATTTGATTCCATATAAAAAGCCTTTCCGATGCTTTCCCTTGAACGATGCCAGCTCCCTACGCAACCCTTCTCCTACGGAATCTTGTGCCAAGATTTGGTCTTCTTTTCTTATATACGTAATTATGCTTTTATTATGTTTATGAGAACAGAAACGATCGGAATCGAACCATAAGTCGCATAAGAGCAAGCATCCGTTGAAGCAATTGTTTTTTAACCAGAACCAATTGATCTCCAGCTAAGTGAAAGCAACAGAGCGAGCATCCTTTCCTCCTGTAGAAGCACCTGTGATTTACCTCGTTTACCGAGTCAAAGTCCCAGGTGTTGATCTCCTAGTTCGATAAGCAGTATAAGTTATGGTTTTTATATGAAATCAGTGAATGATCTAATTGATCACCCGGCATCAGTGTTAGAGGCCCGGATGCAGTAGATTCACCCGCAGCTTAGATACCTGGCTAATGACCGAAATCGTATGAGTTAATACGTTAAATAAACACTTTGTCTAATGCTCTATGGAGTTATGTTTTCTCTTTCTGCACCAAAGAAAGGGTAATCCCACGCCCGCTTGCCAGACTGCCCGTACCTTCGGGTATATTAGCAGTTCGAAGAATGGAGGCAAGTCGAAAAGGAAGGGAAGGCCGATCTGCCGGGGCGAGCTCAGGTTCGCTTATTTCTTTCCTTGGGTCGAGAAGGAAAATGAATAAGGAGTTGCTTGGGCCCTAAATAAGGAATCGAGCGTTCGTTCCTATCCATATTGTTTTCCGTATACTGCGCTTCCAGTATACCTGATTAATTCTTCTAAGGCTGACATCAACACTTGGATGGATCAACTACTGGCATGTCCGCTATGGAAGTGGGCCTGGGTGCAAGGGAATAGGAGCGGTCATAGGAATGGGGACTTGCCTTCGCCTTCGGTCTTGATCCAGGCGCGTTATATACGTTGCGGTAGTTTTTATATGGTTCAAAGGGGTTCGATTCCTCGGTGCCGTAGAGTTCAGTTATTACGGATGGAATTCTGTAAAACCTGAGCAGAGCTCCCTTAAGAGTCAGAGTAAGTCTTTCGGGTGACTATCTCTATCGAGTCAATTACTATATCGAGGAAAGGGTACAAGGAGCAATAGCGAAATGGATGGAGGGAAGGTAAGGCTGCGCCCATGGATGGAGGGAGGTCAGGCTTCGCCTTCCAACCCGTCAATAGGAGTGGGTGTGAGGTCAGGCTTCGCCTTCCAACCCGGTAAGTAAGGGTGTTAATATCCATCCTTACTCTCCCTTTGGTCGAGCAACGATATCTGTCTCTCCCGACTCTCCCTTTGGTTGGATTGTGTCTTAGGACCCATAGCCCAAAAGAGAGTAGCTTCTCGCTTCCTCACGAATGGATTGAAGGCCAAGTCCGACAAGTACGGCCGGGGCTTATGAGCAAACTGCCAAGTACGGTCGGGGATTATGCCTTACAAAATGCCTAAGACAAACCCCACTTCCACGTTGCCTGGCTTTCTTCCTTACACGTTACCTATCTGGCTTCCAGACTGTTACGCGTACCCTGGCTTTTATACTGTCTGCTTCCCTACTTACGTTCCCTCTACTTCCCTGGCTGGGGCTGTCTGGCTTTATCTCCCATTCCCCTGGCTTTGGCTCCCATTTCCCTCGGATGGCTATACCTCGGATGGCTATACCTTACGCCTGGCTGGCTTGCTTTACCTTCCCGAGTGAGGTAAGTTAGTGGCTTGTTCCTGACTGCGGACTGCTTACTTACACATTTATAGAACGTTGCCTTACACGTTGCCTGGCTCACCCTCTTCCATGTTCTTACTTCCAACCTATTCCAACCCTCTTACACCCTATTACTTCCACGTTACCCGGTTGGCCTCCTTACACGCTATCTTACACGTTACCTGGACGGCGGTATTTACCATCATACCCCGGAGAGCGGTCCTTCCCATTGTTACTCAGATGGCGGGATTTCACTGTCTTATCCGGCTGTCTTTCCCATTGTTTCCCGGATTGATCGATCGAGCGATGGATTTAGTTATGGATTTATTGATGGCGGGAAGGGAAATGCCGGGCGGGATCGAACAGTCTTGGCTGGATGGCGGTAGTGCCCAGTAGTCACCGGCTGTATTGACCATTGTTCCCCGGATGGATGGCGGTAGTGCCCAGTAGTCACCGGATTGATGCATGGATGGATCGATGGAGCGATGGAGCGATGGAGGTCCTTCCCATCGTTGTTACCCGGATGGCGGGATGCGATTGAACAGTCACCCGGCTGGCGGATCGATGCATGGATGGAGCAATGGCAATGAAAGGAATCTCAAAAGCCTATGAATGAACGAATTAGTGAATGAATCAGCGATGCTCTAATATCGTAAGTGAATGAATCAGCGATGGTGGTATAATCTCATATATAATGAATGACCAACGGATACGGCTAAAGTCGAGGGGTTGAACGTCAAGTGCCTTAGCGAACACGCCGCCCACAAGTGTTGTACGGCTAGTATGACTCTGGATGGGCAACGCCAGGTTTCATTAGTGAAATTCCCACAATTTCAAGTGTGGTACGGCTGGTCTTGCTTGCTCGTATGGTTAGATGGGCAACGCCAGGTTCTCACTCGTGAATTTCCCACTCGCCATTGTTCTACCCACCATAAGACAGCCAGGAATAAGACACGCACCATAATAAAGCTAGAATGCTGCGCCTGCTTATTGGATTGCACGACTGACTAGCTAGTAGGAGAAATAAGCATCTGAGCTCTATCCACTGGCTGGGTAGTTGGACACGGGTTCGAACAAGCAAGAGGGAGGGCGAGGATTTGAGGAGTGGGAGGTCGGTGCATATGTAGTAGTAGGAGGTCGGAGTCTAATGTAGTGGGAGGTCGGAGCCTAATCAAGTAGTGGGAGGAAGGCCAGGGCTGGTGCTTCTTATTTTAGTCAGACTGAAAGGAAGGAAAGGGTGAGGGTGAGCCTGTCGAACTCTCGACCTCTGGGAGAGGTAACGTGGCCCCTCTCAAATAAGTAACTAAGAGGAGCAACTCTCTTTTGGGGCCCCTCACCAAATAAGCACCCCATACGAACCCACTCTCCCGACCAAAGAAGGGGGAGGGGCCCCAAAAGAGAGGATGCCCCCGGCAGGGTGAGGGATTTCTCGCTCATCCATCATATGGGTGAGGACCGACAGGGGCTCGACTGCCAAGGATGCGTAAGCAGGCTCGACCAACGCCTTTTAGTTACTTATTTGAGAACCCAATAAGTCAATTGAACCTTTAGGTGCTCGACCAAAAGGGAGAGGTCCGACAGGGCTCGACTGATAAGGACCTTTAGGTGCTCGACCATAAGGTCCGGAGGCGCTCGACCATAGCCCCCCCACCCAATAAGTAAATTGAATGCGTAAGCAGGCTCGACTGGCCGCCATCACCTTTAGGTGCTCGACTGATAAGGCCGCCATCGAGACCCCCCCACCCAATAAGTAAATTGAATGCGTAAGCAGGCTCGACTGGCCGCCATCACCTTTAGGTGCTCGACTGATAAGGCCGCCATCGAGAGGATGCGCAAGCAGGCTCGACTGTTAAGGACCTTTAGGTGCTCGACCAAAAGGGAGAGGCCGCCATCACCCTTTAGGGGGCTCGACTGATAAGGACCCTTTAGGGGGCTCGACCATAAGGGAGAGGAGAGGAGAGGAGAGGTACGTTAGTGACTCGACCATAGGGAGAGGGACTCACTATTCCGATGGTGAGGAACTTGAAGAACCACCGGGCCGCCATCGCCTTTCAGGACCTATTAATAATGAAGTGCAACAACGGAGAATGCACCTAAAGTATTTGACTGTTCCGGCCGTCACGTAATAAGTCTTAACCTCATGCCCTGTGCCGTCCAACCAATATTGAGTACTTCACGCACGTCGGGAAAGGAAGCGCTTGGGATAACGGTAAAGTAATCACTTGGGTGGGATAACCTTGCATCGCATCTTTCTGGCTGGTTCCAACGATGGAGTAGTTGGAGCCAACGAATAAAGGCTCTTTCCGTAATCCGGGAGCTCTCTATTTTTCCTATCATGTTTCTCCTATCATTTTCTCCCTATGCCATAATCAAAATATTCTTTATGTGTACTACTTTTTGACCTGGTGCTCGAACTAGTCATTAATGGTCAATTTCGATCCTTTCGGTATGCGTTGCGAACACCTTCATTTTTGGGATGACGTCTCCTATTTGATCTGGAGAAGCGAGAATCATCGGAACGAATAGAGCAGATGGTCCAACCGCAGAACTTATTCTTTTTCATTACTTCCATGGTCGTGCCTCGTGGCACGGCAGCACCCGTACTATTGAAATGGTTAGTCGGTAGAGATGTTCCCACAGGTGCTCCTTCTTCCAGTGGCACTATAATCCCTATTCCTACATCTCTATTACCCTCTCTAGTCTATCTACATCCCAGGGGATTCATACGCTCTATGGACGAAGCGAAAGGTATAGTGTTGGTTGGAGCAAGCCGCCCTATTCTATTACCAAACCTAATTGGGATAAGCTCACCCGAAACTAGAGCTAAAGACGCATCATTTTGCTCCGTTTTCGTTCTTCATTTTCTTCTTCTCGGATTCATGGGAGACTTGTCATATCCAGAATCTTTCCGCGGTGTGCTCTGTTTACTATTATTTCGTACCCTTCTCTTACCATACAATCATGGGCGCGATAGGTTAGCGAACAAAGGGCTCCGAAGAAAACGCCAAACGCTTCGGTCCAACGGGAATGATGAGACACGACGAAATGACAAGATAAGGTGCCCCGGGAGCTTGTGCCCCCCCCCCACCCCCCCATTTGGAAATAAGGGAATTCGGGCCTGTAGCTTTCCCCGCCCCCCCTTCGTCGGGTGGTGCTTGTGGGGGGGGTGTTCCACCCGAGGCAGAAATTGGGCTTGAAGCGCGTTCTCTCGCCAACCCAACGAGTCGACTGCTGATGGCTGTTGGTCACGGCTACTACCGAAAAGCTCCAATGAATATGAATCTTTCACATGGAGGAGTGTGCATTTTCATTATGGGTGTGATTTTGTCGCGCGACCCGTGGCTGGCTTATGTTTCGACCATAATTGCTGGAGGGCCCACGCCTCCTATTTATTCAGGACGGGCGGCGTGAACTCCGGTTCAATTCGGGTATTCAATCCCGCCGCTGAGATGCTCAGTTGACTCCTGAACCTTTATTGATAGGAAGATGGCTCATCCCCAAATTCGTGCATGAGGGTCGGGAACTTTGGATGAACCAATGTGAATGGGTGTAAGCCCCGCTGCTCGGAGACACCCAGTGCTGACCACACCGAGAGACACTAGTAATCACCGCAGGTAACGCCAGTTGGCGAAGTGGCGTTAAGCATCCCCAGCGGTACGGAAAGAGAGGTCGTGATGATACCATCTACGTCCGTACCGCTCCTCGTGGAGTAGATCCCGCATCCAACCATTTGATTGACCAGGGAACGGGATAATTCCCACTAAGCCCCGGTTCAACCGGCGGGCCAGCCGGGCCGTGAGCGCGGTGGGAACAGGATATTCCCAAAAAGCAAAAACCTCCAGGCTCGCCAATGAAGGGCCCTGATGTTGGCAAAGCCAACCACGCCCCCCCTCCTTTTTCCATAAGGATGGGTAGGGCCGGGGGGGGGGGGGGGGGGGGGGGGGGGGGGGGGGGGGGGGGGGGGGAGGGGGGGGGGGGGGGGGGGGGGGGGGGTTTTGTGGGCTTTTTCCCCCCCCTGGGAAGAAAAAGATTGGTCAGACGACAATTATTATTTTTTAGCCGCCGCTTACTATATTATATAAATACCGTATATCACACACATAACGTGGGGAGGGGGGAGGGAGAAGAAGCTTGCCTCTTCACAAGCTTCTTCTATCCCCCCACCGTGGGTTTTTGGCCAGATCTTCCCGAACTCTAACTCTGGCAGGTAAGACCAGGACCAGGATAACCTTGCAATGCCTTTCTGTACCGTGTAAAGGCCTTGCTATGACTTATGTCACGAAGTGTACACCAGGGTCTTTAGACACTCGATCTCCCTATGGTCAATCGAGTAACTAAAAGTTCCCATCCCTATTTATTAATGATTAATGAATGAGCAACTTCGTTCCTCTCCTGTTAGTCGAGTCACTTAACGTACCAGAGATCACATTTCATAAACAATTTGCTATTAGCTTGGTAATAGCAACATTTAGCAACTATATTCTAATCCCCGTCGGTCTTCGTGTCTAAAGAACCTCGCCCAATTCTTCCTCTGGTCTTTAGAGCGGTTCGGTTCCCTCACCCTCGCCCTCCTGCGTCTTTAGAGCGACTCCGTCCCTCGATCTCCGGGGTAAGGTGAGTAACTAAAAGTTTCTCTCCCTATCGGTCGAGCAACTAAAAAGTTCCTAAGCCATTGGCGTTGTGAAGAGGGGCGACTTCATTAAGTGGGCTAAGTAGTGGGATAGACAAAGAGATCTGTCTTGTGCTTTGACACGCTAACTCATAACGTATTGACTCGTATCATTTCGGTCATTAGCCAGGGAGATAAGTGCATACATAAGGAGAATAACTCCATAACAATGTTCCACCACAGCCCACTCATTGAAGGCTAAGGGCGCCTACTTTCGTTATAGACGTATTTGATACAGTGAAGGTCTTCATTCGCCAATGAAATGAAGGGCCATTCAAATACTTTCCTGGGGCCCCCTTTACTGATTACCCCCAAAGAATTTTCTGGAGCTATTTGTCTTAGTGCTGTACCACGCTAACTCAGCCACTAACAACTGCCCTAGTTCGCGCGATAAGGATATGATAAGGAGAGGACACAACACCTTAGAAAGAACGCGCTCTTTGAGGTATTTATTGCTCGACCGCTAGGGAGAGGTATTTATTGCTCGACCGCTAGGGAGAGGTATTTATTGCTCGACCATAAGGGAGAGGGAGAGGAACGTAGTCGCTCGACCAAAGGGAAAGGGGAATAAAGAAAGGGCGGGACCTTGCTCTCCTTTTGTCGAGCAAGCGAGAAATCGATGGCGTTGGTCGAGCCATGCGTTAGCACCCTCTCCTTATATTGAGAGCGTGCGTACCTCTCCTCTCCTTATCAGTCGAGCCCCCTAAAGGGTCCTTATCAGTCGAGTCACTAACGTACCTCTCCCGGGGGTCGAGCAACTAAAGTTCCTCTCCTCTCCTCTCGATGGCGGCGATGGCGGCGATGGCGGCGATGGCGGCGATGGCGGCGATGGCGGCCCTTATGGTCGAGCGAGAAATCCCTCACCATATGAATAGTGAGTGACCCCTAAAGAATATAGGGCCCTTATGGTCGAGCGAGAAATCCCTCACCATATGAATAGTGAGTGACCCCTAAAGAATATAGGGCCCTTATGGTCGAGCGAGAAATCCCTCACCATATGAATAGTGAGTGACCCCTAAAGAATATAGGGCCCTTATGGTCGAGCGAGAAATCCCTCACCATATGAATAGTGAGTGACCCCTAAAGAATATAGGGCCCTTATGGTCGAGCACCTAAAGGTCCTTAACAGTCGAGTGTGCTTACGCACCCTTTGGTCGAGCGACTACGTACCTCAAAGTCAATACGTTATACGCCTTAAGTCTTCACTTCCTCATCTCCAAGAAAGCCTGGACTGGGAAAGAAAGGACCTTACTGATCGACCCTGTGTTAGATCTCGTTTTGGGAGGCGGGGGCAGGGTTCGAACCTGCAGTCTTCAGGTCATGGGCCTGACGAGTCGACCAATTACTCTACCCCGCTATCGTTCTAAGCCAGGATCAAACTATTTGTTTTGAGTATGATCTATTTTGAGCATCAAATGCCCTCTCCTGGACAGTCGAGCGTGCTTACGCACCCTCACCATATGAATAGTGAGTGACCCCTAAGAAGTAAGGGCCCTTGTTCTCGGAAGAACAAGCGGCTTCGCACCTTTCGAATGCCGAAAATGCAGCCATTCATGACTCGATATATGTCATTTCGCGAGCAATTAGATCGATCTCGCGAACCTCTGCCATGCCTTCCAATCATGAATTATATACGTAATTACGTCATTCATTATAGCAGTAATTACACCAGAAAATGCATATATGGGCATATGTCATTATGCATTCATGAATTATATATTACATTGCTTTAGCAAAGATAGACACAACAGGATGGATGTTTTTGACCGTACTTCTCTTTTTTCCCCTCAAATGGCTTTCTTCCCCTCTGAGAAGGTAAGTAGGTGCTAATCTGAATGTTGCTATTATATATGTCATTATGGCATGACTCGATAGCCGAAATGACACCAGAAAATGCTGCTATTATAGATGTCATTATGATAGATGTCATTATGATAGATGTCATTATGCTTGCCTTATGATCTCTCTCTAGTTACTGAAAGCGCTTTCTTTAAGAACCTTCCCTTCGCTATGCTCTTTGAGGGGAAGAAATATAGGTGCCGTAAGGCCGCTCGACCATAAGGATGCGTAAGCAGGCTCGACCAAAGGTACCGAAGGGTGCGCAAGCAGGCTCGACCATAAGGTCCGGTAGGGGCTCGACTGGCCGCCATCGATTTCTCGCTCGACCATAAGGGACGGAGTCACTCACTATTCATATGGTGAGGGATTTCTCGCTCGACCAAAAGGGACGGAGTCACTCACTATTCATATGGTGAGGGATTTCTCGCTCGACCAAAAGGGACGGAGTCACTCACTATTCATATGGTGAGGGATTTCTCGCTCGACCAAAAGGGCGATGGCGGGGGTCTTCGCGTTCCTCTCCTCTCCCTTATGGTCGAGCCCCCTAAAG